>ERZ1292632.225-Hain-H43-01um-R2-225-length-59052-cov-8_pt1 | contig 59052 bp, 51 predicted proteins | sample MGYA00564407_ERZ1292632 | MGnify/ENA primary metagenome ERZ1292632 (study PRJEB36523, sample SAMEA6512637) | groundwater metagenome | collected 2019-01-08 | study: AquaDiva: Metagenomics assemblies of 32 groundwater samples | reverse complement strand
CAAGGCTGAACAGCCACTGGCTGCTGGTAATCTGCCCGGAGGCGAAGGAGCACCGCGCCCGATTGCGCCACCGCGGCCACGATCGTCTTATTCCATGACTGTCGAAGTTCTTCCGTCATAGACTCGACTGCGGCGGCGGCCCATCCGAATTGATTCGAATGTGCAAGCATTAGGGCGGTGTTACAGCGTAAATGTAGTGTTCATCATCGCGGGTCACCACATACCGTTGGTTTCCGCCGAAAATGACCTATAAACCGCCTTTGCTACGCCAGCGTAGTGACAACGGCGATCGATGACGGTCATGGAGTTCAAATCGATTGCGGAGATTCTGGCTACGTATCCGCGACCAGCATTCCGAAGGGACGGTGCAGTCTGACCGGCTTGATATTTGCTGGATCACAATGCCGATGCCCATCCGGGCACCGGCATTGCGTTTGCCTACGAGGTCGCCAACTTGGCCTTTGGCATGGGACCGATCTTCAGGCGGGCTGTCCAAGCCGTAATCGCCGGCAGCACCAGCCTGGCCTTCGGCCGCCGGCAGCATGACCGGGATGACGCCAAGCGTTTCAAGATCGTCGCGCTGGGCATCCGGCAAGCGGACCACCACCGCGAACCGCCGATCGCCCTCGAACAGGGCGATCGAGGGTTTCAAGGCAATCTCGCGCTACTTGTAGATTGAGCCAGCGGGCGCCGATGCTCATCAGGCGATGAGGAGTAATCTCCAGAACACAATAAGGTTCGTTTATCGATAAATATCCTATCCAGGGGGATGGGATGATGCGAAAGCTCATGCTAAACGCCACGCCATGACCTCTCTTGCAGACCTGCTTCAACAAAGCGCCGCCCATGCGTGGCTGTTTGTGCCTACCGCCATCTTGCTCGGCGCGCTGCACGGGCTCGAACCGGGCCATTCGAAGACGATGATGGCGGCCTTCATCATCGCGGTCAGGGGAACAGTGCGCCAGGCCGTGCTGCTGGGTTTGGCGGCGACGCTCTCCCATACGGTCGTGGTCTGGGTCGTGGCGCTCGGCGGCATGTGGCTGTTCGGCGGCCTCAACGCGGAAGCGACCGAACCCTATTTCCAGCTCGCATCCGGCGTGCTGATCGTCGTGATCGCCGCCTGGATGCTATGGCGCACCCGCCGCGAGCAGATTGCAGCCGAACACTATCACCACGATCATGGGCACCATCACGGCCACTCCCACGGCCACGGGCATAATCATCACGGCGATCACGACCACCATGAACATGAAGAATTCGAGGAAGCCGAGGAACGCGGCCTGGAGGTTGCGACCGGCGGCTTTGTCGATGCGCACGAAATGGCCCATGCAGAGGACATCCGGCGCCGCTTCGCGAACAGCAATGTCACCACCGGCCAGATCATCCTGTTCGGCCTGACCGGCGGTCTGATCCCATGCCCGGGCGCGATCACCGTGCTGCTGCTCTGCCTCCAGCTCCAGCGGCTCGCGCTGGGCGCCGTGCTGGTGTTGTGCTTTAGCATCGGGCTTGCCATCACCATGGTCGCGTCGGGCGTCATCGCCGCGATCAGCGTCAAGCAGGTGACGAAGCGCTGGAGCGGTTTTGGCGAGATCGTCCGCAAGGCGCCCTATGTTTCGGGTGGGGTCATCCTGATCGTCGGCCTCTATGTCGCCGTTCACGGATGGATCGCGCTACCGCATTGAGCAGGACATTTGCATGAGCCATGCCGCCAATCCCGATCTTCTCAACCGCCTGAAGCGCGCGCAGGGCCATCTCGCCAAGATCGTCGAAATGGTTGCCGAAGGCCGGGACGGCCTCCAGATCGCGCAGCAGATGCAGGCGGTGGTCGCTGCGCTCGACAAGACCAAGACACTGCTGGTCAGCGATCATATCGAACATCATCTGGAGGAACTGGTCGGGCCGTTGCCCAAGGCGACGCGCGACGAACTGGCTAAGCTGGGTGAACTGGCCAAATATCTCTGACGCCGCCGTGCTTCAGCGCTGGGGCTGCGCGAGATTCAGTTTGAGCGCCCAGATCGCGGCGGGATGACCATGGGCCGGAACCGCCACGAACAATCGGTCCAGCTCCGGCACATAGAGCCCGGTGCGTGCGCCGCCAGCAGTTTGCGCCCACGCGCTCTGTCCATCGGCGCCGATCACATCGACATGGCCGGCGCCGCAGACCAGCAGGATATGATCGCGCACCAGGAATAGATCGTCGGCATCACCGCAAGCTGATCCGAGGGAGAGCGTTTGGCCGCTCGCTGTATCGATCGTCGCCAGCGCCGCCGGGAGCCGATAGGCGATCACGATCCGGTTGCCTGACGGCTCGACCGCCATCGGGAAGTTAAGCCGGTGCAGTCCGGTCGGCCAGCGTGCCAGTTGTTTTCCCTGGTCGATGTCGGCCGCGATCACCGAGCCGTCATCGGGGATATTGATATAGGCGCGCGATCCGGACAGCCGAAACCCCTCCGGATGGCCGGGCAGCGCCAATCGGGCGAGAACCGTGTGACGGACGGGATCGATCGTGGCGAGGCCGCCCTTGCCATAGCCGACGATGACATGGCCGTTGCGCGGATCGACCCGCACATTGTCGGCATCGTCCTCAAGCGCGATCCGCGCCCGCTCGTGAAGCTCTGTGTCATAGAAGCGGACCGAGCCGTCACCGCAGGCGACCACCAATTCGTGGGTCGCCGGAAGCCAGGCGACGCCCTGCGGTTCGCCAAGGCCGGCGATGCGGCCGATGACCTTGCCGGCCTCAAGATCGACCTCATCGACCGTGCCGTTGGCGATCTCGGCAACGAACAGCCGATGGTCCGCCAGATCGACCGCCAGATGGTCGATGCGCCCCCTGGTGTCGGGGAGCGAGATCGTTCGCTCCAGCACGAGAGGGGAGTGCGGATCGGTCGGTTGTGCCTGGCTGCACCCCGGCAGCGCCAGCAGCAGTGCCGCTGCACATCCCCTCCAGGGTTTCATCGCTGCGCCCTAGTTCGCCGCGACCGCGACATGGCTGAGCGCGGCGGTCAACCCGCGCGCGAGCTTCTGCGCGTCGTCATTGGCCCAGAAGTGCATGAAGAACAGGCGCGGCTCGTCGTCGAGCATGTGGTTGTGGAGCGCCGTCACCTCGATCCCGTTCTGCCGCAACTCGCGCAGCACCGGATTGACCTCCGACGCTGTCAGCACGAAGTCGCCGGTGATCGCCGCCTTGCCGCCGCCGGTTGGCTGGAAGTTGATGGCGATGGCCGCGCCCATCGCGGGCGGTAACGCCATCCCACCATCGCGCGGTGCCTCGGCACGGGGAATGCCGAATGCATAGACGCCGCCGCCGATCTTGCCCTTGTGGCCCATGATGCGGTCGAGCGCGGCGGTGTCGAGGTCGATCGTCTCCGGCGCGGCGGGGCTTGCCGCCGGAGGCGCGGACAAGGGCGTGCCGCTCAGCGCCAGCGCATCGTGCAGCACCTTGGCGAGTTGCGCCGGATCGCCATGCCCGGCGATGTGCATATACATGGTGTGGGGTGTGTTCCGCAGCAGATGGTTGTGGAGCGCGGTGATCTCGATTCCGCCGGCGACAAGCTTGGCCATCACCGGATTCACTTCGGTATCGGTGAGCACCAGATCGCCCATGACCATCGCCTGACCCCCGCCATGCGGTACGAACGCCAGCCAGGAGCCGAGCGCCAGCGCCGGTTTCAAGGTCACGCCGTCGAGCACCACATGCAGGTCGCTGCGCGGCAGGCCGATGCGATAGACACCGCCCGGCATCTCGGCGCCCGGTTTGCCGATGGCGGTGGCGACCGCCTGTTCCCAGGGTTCAGCCGCCAATGCGGGCGAACTCAGAGCGAGAAGCCCCAACAGGCCGAACGTGGTGATACGCTTCATCATGATCTCCTTGAGCAGCAGCGGGATCATTGGACCACGCCTGACAGATAGAGGGCCGCACCGATCGCGGAACTTGCCGCGAGGACCGGGATCATCCCGACCTTGAACCGGAACACGGCTATCGCGGCGCCGGCGGCCAGCAGCGCCGCCGGGAGGTAAAGCGAGGTCAGAACCGGGAAGTCGAAGGCGAACCGCGCGACCCGGACCACCCGCACGTCCTGGAACAAGGTGTGGATCGCAAACCAGACGGCAAGGTTGAGGATCACGCCCACGACGGCCGCCGTGATCGCGCTGAGTGCGGCCGAGAGCGTCCGGTTGCCGCGCAACTGCTCGACGAACGGCGCACCCGCGAAGATCCACAGGAAGCAGGGCATGAACGTCACCCATGTCGTCAGGATCGCGCCCAGCGTGGCCGCGACCAATTGCGGCAATGCGCCCGCATCGCGAAACGCCGCGAGGAAGCCGACGAACTGCGTGACCATGATCAGCGGCCCCGGCGTCGTCTCGGCCAGGCCAAGGCCGTCGAGCATCTCGCCGGGCCTGAGCCAATGATAGGTGCCTACCGCTTCCTGCGCGACATAAGCCAGCACGGCATAAGCGCCGCCGAATGTAACCATCGCCATCTGGCTGAAGAAGGTTGCGATGCGCGTGAACACGTCATCGGGGCCGAGAAGCACCAGCAGCGCGATGACCGGCGCGAGCCAAAGGAACAGGAATGTCCCGGAAATCTTGAGCGACCAGCCAAGGTTGGGCTTGGCATGATCCGGCAGGCTTTCGCCGAGCGCGGTATCGCGGTCATGGACGACATTCCCGCCCGCGCTCCCATGTCCGCCGCCGCCCTTGAAGGCCGACAAGCCCAGCCGTCCGCCGACATAGCCGCCGATGCCCGCCGCTAGGACGATCAGCGGAAAAGGCGCATTGAGGAAAAAGATCGCGACAAAGGCGGCCGCCGCGATCCCGCGCATGACGTTGTTCTTGAGAGCACGCGATCCGACCCGCACCACCGCCTGGATCACCACCGCGAGGACCGCCGCCTTCAAGCCGAAGAACAACCCGGTGATCAGCGGCACATGGCCGAGCAGCACATAGAGATAACTGAGGCCCAGGATTGCGAGGAAGCCGGGCAGCACGAACAGTCCGCCTGCGACCAGACCGCCCTTGGTCTTGTGAAGCAGCCAGCCGATATAGGCGGCAAGCTGCTGCGCTTCGGGGCCGGGCAGCAACATGCAATAGTTGAGCGCGTGCAGAAAGCGCTCCTCACCGATCCAGTGCTTCTCCTCGACGAGGATGCGGTGCATTACCGCGATCTGGCCAGCGGGGCCGCCGAAGCTCAGCGATGCGATCCGCGCCCAGACGCGCACGGCTTCACCAAATGTGATGCCGTGATCCGGCGTGCCTGCTTCGCTGCCTACGGGCAGTTCCGTCACCGCGCCGCTCATGGCCGCACCTGCGCTTTGGCGCGGGCTTTCGCGGGCTGGTGCGAGACCCAATTATGGGTTTCGTCGGTCGCGTCGCGGCACCAGCGATAGAAGGCGTCGTAGAGGAGCATCCCGGCCTCGAGCTGTTCCTGATCGTCGGCATACATGCGCGACAGGCCGAGCGAGGCGGCAAGCAACCCGTCCGCTTCGGGCACGAGGTCGGGGCGGCCGGTATCGGCACCGCGCACGATCGGCGCGAGGCGTTTGAGTGACTCATGACCGCTGAGGCCGAATGCCTCGACCATGACGTCGAAGGTGCATAGCTCACCCCGATGGCTCCAAGTGACGCCTTCGCCTTCGATGTCGAAGGGAGCGGCGCCAAAGCGCTCGGCGACGCCCTGAACCTCGGAGGGCGCCACGAACAGGAAGATCGCGCTCGGATCGATGAAGCGGCGGATCAGCCACGGGCAGGCGATCCGGTCCACCTTGGGGCGACCGCGCGTCACCCAGACGGTCCGTCCCTCGGCATCGCGGGGCGGCAGCACGGTGTTCGGCACCATTGGAAGACCAGAGTTCGCCCATCCGGCCACACCGCCCTCCAGCGCCTCCGCTGACACGCCGTCGTGGCGCAGCCGGGCGGCGACGCCTTGGCTCAGCGATCCACCGTCCCGACAAGCAACAACGACCGACTGGCCGTGGAATGCTCGTGCCCAGGCGCTGACATCGCTGGCGGACCTTCGCAACGATCCAGGGATCAGCAGCGGTTCGGCCGAGAATTCCTCCTCGGGTCGAACGTCGATCAAAACAGGCCCGGTCGGAATACCGACCAAGCGAACGAGTTTATCCGGTGAGATCGTGTTGAGAACAGACATGATGCGTCCTTGTTGAAAGTAGGACGCGATTCTTGAGCCTGTCGCCTCGTGGGGAGACCGCGATCCCCATATTCAAATCATGGCAAATGCCGCATGGACGGTCAATCCTTTCGATGTGATGGTTTGCCGCAGGGTGATCGTTCCTCGACGGATGAGTAAAACGGTTCCTTTAGGTCATAGCGCTGGGGGCAATCCGGGGACGAAGGAAGGCGATCATTTGCGTTAAATGGCGGCTCTAGGGTAGTAGAAGCGGCGATTCATATTCATCGCTTTCGTCCGCCTTGGGGCACCACTCTCTCCTACATATATCGGTTGACCGGAGACGCTCTCGGCGTAGGCAGAAATATGCCGTCATTTCCGAGACTTGCCGGCTTGCGGAATATACGCCGCAACCGGGAGACCAATCTGGACGCGTCGGGCGGCGCAATTTGGCACCATATCTTCCTGAGCCATTTTGGTGGACCCGAAATGCCTTGGCCCGGAATGAGAGGCGGGGCCGATCGGCCCCGCTCTTTGCTTGATATGGTCGGCGAGACTCAGCCGAACCCGAACATTGTCTCCTGACCTCTCCAGTCCAGCGGGATGCGGCTGGTCTGCATCAGCTGCTTGCGGCTGAGATCGGGTGGCTGACGTCCTTCGAGGATGGCCTTGATGATCGCCGGTGATAGATAGCTGGCTCGCAGCAGGTCGGCGAGATACTCTCGACCGCATCCCAGGCGGGCAGCGATCTCAAGGAAGCTGCCACCTTTGTCCATCTCTGCTCTGGCGACAAAGGCCTGCGCGATCAGCTTGAGCAGCGAGGGATTGGGCTTAGCCGATTGTGTTGTCGGTGGAGGAATGACGATCTTGGTCTGGCGACCTGTGCGCACCATGTTGATGGTGACCTCGCGTACCTGCTCCCCGGCCAGATGGGGGTCGATGGCTTCCAGCGAGAAGCCGACGGCGAGCGTGCCATCGCCGATGTCGATGCGCCGAATGAGGTCCAGCAAACAGTTTCGTTGTTGAGCGATGCTGCTGGATGATAGCGTATCGATCGCGGCACCGCATCGGTCACGCAGCACCTCCAGCGCATCGCTGTTTATGGTGCATCGGGCCACGGCGTTCTGTGGCGCTGCGCTGATCGCGGCCTTGATCTCGTCGACAACCAGGGCTTCCAATTCGCTCGCCGATATCCGCCAGGCAGGCGTGGTGACATCATCATGGCTCTCGGTCTGCGATACATAATAGCGATAGCGCTTATGCTGCTTCACTGCATGCGACGGTGTCATACGCCGACCACGGCCATCCCATAGCAGCCCGGCCAGAAGGCTTGGGCAGGCGGCCTTGGTACCCAACCGCCGCTCATTGCGGCCAAGGGCAATCCGGCTCTGCACCCCCTCGAACGTCTCGATGTCAATGATCGGTGCATGCTGACCGGGATAGATATGCTCCTTATAAACGACCTCACCGATGTAGAGCCGGTTCTGCAGGATGGCATAGAGCGCGCCACGACTGATCGGCTGCCGGCCATAAGCGCGCCCATGGCGGTTGATCCGGGCCTTGCTGCGATGCCCGTCCCGATCGAGTTCGGCAACCACCAGTCGTCCTGATCCAAGATCGAGATAGCGCTGGAAGATGTGCCGGATCAACTCCGCCTCGATCGGCTCGATATGGAGCACTCGATTTTCCAGTCGGTAGCCGAGCGGCACCGGCCCACCCATCCACATGCCCTTTGCCTTCGACGCCGCGATCTTGTCGCGGATGCGCTCGCCGGTGACCTCGCGTTCGAACTGAGCGAAGGATAGAAGGACATTGAGGGTCAGCCGACCCATGCTGCTGGTCGTGTTAAAGGATTGGGTGACGGACACGAAACTCGCCCCGGCCTTATCGAGCACATCGACGATGCGGGCGAAGTCCGACAGGCTGCGGGTCAGCCGATCGACCTTGTAGACCACGATGACATCGACGCGTCCGGCGGCAACCTCGTCGAGCAGCGCCTTGAGGGCGGGGCGGTCCATATTGCCACCGGAGTAGCCACCGTCGTCATAATAGTCGGGCACCAGCGTCCAGCCTTCATGCCGCTGGCTCAATATATAGGCGGTGCAGGCTTCGCGCTGGGCATCGAGTGAGTTGAAACTCTGCTCCAGTCCTTCCTCGGTGGATTTGCGGGTGTAGATGGCGCAGCGGATGCCCCGCGCAGCGTCACGCGGCTTGGCCAACGGCCTTCTCCTTCTTTCTTGTCTTGAGGCCGAAGAAGCGCGGTCCTGACCAGCGCGTGCCGGTGATCTCGACGGCGATGGTCGTGAGCGAGCGATAGCGCTGTTCGCGATAAAGATAGCCGTCGTCGAGGATCAGCACATGGTGGCTTGCTCCACCCCAGTCGCGCACGAGCCAGGTTCCGGCCTTGATCCGGTTGCTGGCCTGCGGCACCGCTTCGCCCGTACGCTCGACCTCACCCATCAGCCGCGCGATCTCCCGCTGCAGCGATGGTGCCAGCCCGCCTGATGCCCGTTCCTGCAATCGCCAGGCGATGCCACGCCGAAGCAGGTCAGCGGATATGTCAGGAGCGGACTGTTTATAGAGCTGGCGCCATTCTGCGCGCAGGGCGGCTGACGACATCGTCGCCAGCCGCGTCAGTTGATCGTCCAGGCGCTTCATTATCCCGCCACCAAGATGCTGTAGCAGGTCACGTCGTCACGCTTGCCCTTGGCAATTACATGGCCCTTTTTGCGCAGGCTTGTGAGCGCGGCCCGCGTCGTGTGGGGCAGCCAGCCGGTGGCATCGACGAGCTCCGTTAGGGTTGCGCCCTGCTCGCGCTGAAGAAGCGCGAGGACGGTCGCGACCTTGCTGCCGTTGCGAGGGACCACATGCTCTGCAAAGGCGTCGGCTCCACCGACCTCCTTCGTGGCGCCGGGTGGAGGAGGGCATTCTTCAGGGGCGTCCCCGTTGATCGCGGTGCGGCCCAGATCGGTGATGCTGACGCCGAAGAGCTGGTCGGCGTCTTCGCGCCATGATTGTTCCTTGGCATTGACCGGCACCTCGATGGCGAAAGCCTTCTTGATCAGGCTTTCGACCGAGCGGCGGATGCGCTCGCCATAGCGGCCCAGGCTCCCGGCCGGGGGCAAGAGATTGCCGTCGAGGCGGGAAGCCGCGGTGCTCAGCAGCACGAGTTGCATGTCAGTGAGTTTGGTCATGGGTGATGTCCTTCATCAGGTGAGCGGCACCGTGCCGCTTCCACCACCCAGAGCCCCGTGGATCGCGCCAGCGGGGCGGCGGCCGTCTTCATGGGCCGCGATTCAGTAAGGACAGCGTTCGCTCTGTCCGACCGCGAAGTCGAGCGGAAAGTGAAGGCATGCAAAGCTGGATATGGACTGTGGAGGCAATTGCCGGCTTCCTGACGACAGGAGGTGCCTTTGTGAACAAAGATGATATCGATAAGCTCATCGGAGAGATGATGACTCTCGTCACCGCCGCGTTTGAAGACGGCGCGGGTCTAGCGGTAGAGGGGCAGGTTCCGCGAGGCGTGGATATGGCTCAACTGATTGGCACGCTGCACGACCATGCGCGACGCGTCATGATCCTGCTCCATGCGTGTGAGGTCGTCGGCCGCAGCCAAACAGAACAACGGACATTGTGAGAACAGCATGCCCCAAACATTCACGGTAAAGAAGTCGCGTTCGATAAGGCGACCGCGTGCCGTCTATCCTTTCGAAGATATGGCCGAGGTGGGAGACTATTTCGATACCCCTGACGACATGGGATGTGTCCTGGGCTCGGAAAGCGAATCGGCACGGCGACCTTCGATCCTGTCGAGCGCGCGCAATTTTGCGCGCAGGCATGATCAGGCGTTCAAGGTGGCCACGACCATATGGTACGACCACAACATACCCATGGTTCGCTGTCAGCGCGTACAGGCCGCGCCGAGTGGGGAGATCACCGAGAAACCGTTCACTGTGCATAAGGCGGAACGCCATTCTTGAACCTGAGCAGTCGCATCAGCATCTGCTCAGGAGGAGCATCCATTGCAAGCCGTCAGCTATCATGGCTGAACCCATAACGGCTGACTTTGGGACTTTGCGGTCTGTCCTGTCTGGAGAGACCGGCATAAAGAAGCAGACGTTGGCAATGTTGTGGGCGTCAGCTTTGGAAGACAAATGTTGGGACAATCCTGCCATTCAAACTGATGGGCTTGAGGGCAGTGTTCCTTGAATCAGCCGACGTACAGCGATTGCCCAAATACCGTGGTCACCCTTGGTCGGCATCCTATCCGCTCCGTGGTGGCCCAGGTTTTCGCCGGTATGGCGCCACCGGATGTAAGACGCAGCAACGGTCTCCTACTTACCCGGACGGGAGCGAGCGATCATGTCGCGAACGGCCTTTATGACCTCGTTCGGACTGTCCGACTGGATCACATGATCGGCCTCGATCAGGCGAACTTCGCCGCTTCGCGATAGCGCCGCCAGCCCTCCATGCAGTCGCATCTGCTCGGCCCGCAGCGCGCTGCGATGCTTGGCATAGATCGGGTCGTCGAAGTTCCGGGCCGCGCTGAGCACGATCAGCGGCATGTCGCCCAGGTGACGTTTCGCGCGTGCGATCTGCTGCTCATTGTCGGTGTCGAGCATGAGTGATTCGGAACGGGCTGCTTCGAACCAGGCGGGTCTCATACGCTGCCTCTGGAGCATTTCGTTGAGTGTTGGCGAAAAGCGCGGGTTCGAGCCGGCGATACAGCCTTGTTTTTCGGCCTGTGCCGGCGTCAACGCACCTTTGCGCAGCGCATCCACGCAAGTCGCCTCTTCGCGCAATCCCTGCTCGACCTCTTCACCGATGGATGGATCAATTGCGGCGAAGGCCGAGAACTGGCCTTCCACATAGGGATCGACCAGGACCAGACCGGCAACGCGCGCAGGATAGCGGAAAGCGAACAGGCGAACCGTCTGCCCGCCCAGCGAACTGCCGACGAGGATGTAAGGCCCTGGCAGATGCGCCTTGACGAGCAGCGCGGCGAGGTCATCGACAATCGCGTCGGCGGAGCGCGGCATCGGCCCCGGATCGCTGAAACCGAGCCCCGCGCGATCATAGGCGCATGTACACGTGATGCGTGCGAGCGCCGGCTGGACATCGCGCCAGCTGAGGCTGGGGAAGGCATGACCGGCTTCGAGGATGACCGTGGGACTGCCGCTGCCCTCGCAGCGCAGGTTCAGGCGTCGGCCCGGAGCGATCTCGATAAGCTCGCCCGGCTTGAGATAGCGGTCATAGCTCGTGGACCGCGCATCCTGAGCCTCGGCCAGGGATGCGAGCAACGATAAGTGTAAACACGCCAGCCATGAAATTGCTCTTTTCATATGCCTCCTGCCGTCCTGCCACATCTCACAAGTCTGCGGTCACAGAGATCACGGCGCGCCTGCCCTGCAGCAGAGTGAAGCCCCCGCCGCTCGAAACGCGCCAGCCATAGACGTTCCCCGCGTTGCGCAGTTGCGCCCGGAGCAGCACCGGCACACCGCCGATGCGGCTGCGATAACGCGCGCCCAGATCGACGATGGTGCGGGCGGGCAAAGCGAGGGTATCCGCGGCATCGGCGACGCGACGGCCCTCGTGTACGATGCGCGTATCGACTGAGAGGCCGGACGCGAAGGGCAACTGATAATCTATGGCCGTGTCGATGAGCAGGCCTGTTCGGCCAATCGGTCGCCGGCCCAGGCGCCCGTCCACCACGGCCTGGCCGCTGACGCGCGGGCGTAGCGCCACGGCACCGGCAACGATGCTGAGGTTCGGCACGGGCTTGCCGGACATCGACGCCTCGAACCCCCGATGCGTGACCGATCCGAGCTGGCGATAGGCGCCGTCGGTCCGGTCGATCTCAAAATAGGGCTTGGCAATGTCGAACGCGGCGGCAACCAGCCGCCACGTCCCAAGCGCATAGCGGGCGCCGACCTCATATTGACGCGTGCGTAACGCAGGCAGCGCCTCGCCTCGATTGATCGCATTGCTGGGCGCGACACCGCTCTCCTCAAGGCCGCGGGTCGTTGCGCCATAGACAGTGAAGCGATTCGTGAGTGTCAGCGCCAAGGCGGCGTTCCACAACCATGGCCGATCGCGCTCCATCGTCTCGGCAAGACCGGGCTGCGTCACCCGCTTGCGGTAATGGCTACGGGTCAGCCCCAGGTTCAACTCGCCGATGTTCGGCCAACGCATTTCATAGGCGATAGCATAGCTCAGCTGCCGGACATGGTCGCGGGTGAGCGCGCCGAGGCGGAAATCAGGCGCGGGTGCCGGAGCGGGCACGCCGATCCGCGCCGAGCCGAGATCGGTCAGCACAAAGCCGCCATAGTCGGTCTCGACTGCCCTGCCGCGAAAGGCAGCCAGCAGCCGATGGCGCCGGGGTCCTTCGGCGAAGGTACGGCTCACACGCAACTCGCCGGAGGTGGAGGCCGCGCGCTGGTCCTCGCCATTGATGATGAACGATTGGCCGAGACCGTTTCTGTCCACGCCGGCATAATAGGCCGAGGCATAGTCGTCACGCGTGAAGCGGCTGTTGAAAGCGCCTGCCGCGATCTGCCACGCACCAAGGTCCGCCTTCACAAATGCGCCGTAATTTTGCGAGTGGCCCGCCCATTGCGCCCATTGCTGGCCGAAGAACCGGCGGCGTTCGATGCGGGGCGGCAGGTAGGCGCCGGCGGTGAAGATCGTCGGCCCTTGCTCCTCGTCCCCATAGTCATAGCGGCCGAAAAAGCCGGTGAGCTCGACCTTGTCGATCGGTCGCCAGCGCGCTACGCCGCCATAGCTGACGAACCATGCGCTGGCGCCGCTTACATATTCGTCGTCATAGAGGCCAAAGTCGATGTTGACGCCGAGCCGATCGCTCACCGGCAGCGCGACGTCGGTGATGAGGTCGGCGCCAAGATATTCGCCGCTGGTCAGTTGTACGCTGGCAACCGGATCGCTGCCTGCGCGGCGAAGATCGAGATCGACTATGCCAGTGGGCGCGGGCAACGGGTAACCGAACGCTGTGAGTCCGAGCCGAACCGTCGACCCGCGCACGATCGTGTCGGTGACGGCGCCCTGCCGGTCGAAATAGAGCCCCTCGATCCGGTTGTTGCCTGCGGCCGTGGCGCTGAATCCGCGCACCTCGCCGTTGGCATAGATGCCGATCGACTCGTTGCCGACGCTCTTGCCGAACCCGTCCTCGGCTTCGCGCGCGGTATTCTCCTGGGTGCGCTGGGCCTCAGCCGGCGCTTGGCTGAGACCCCAGATGAGCAGCAATGTCGTCCCGAGCCGCGTCACCATGCCAGCGTAATCCGGCCTCTGACCGTGCGCGGCGCGCCGGGCGTGATCCAGACATTGCTGTAGGAGCTTTCGAGATAATAGGCGTCGAACAGATTTTCGGCGTCGAGGTGCAGCGACACGCGTTTGATCGGGCGATAGGAAAGGTTCAATCGCGCCGTCACATAGTCAGGCAGGCGGAAGCCGCTGGCGATGTCGTCGCCTGGCCGTTCGCCGACATAGGTGAAGCCCGCGCCGATGCCGATCGACCCGGCTTCCTCTCCGTTGGACTGCCAGAAGCCGTAGATTGCGCCGCTGTGCCTGGGGATGTTTGAAAGTCCGCTGCCCAGCAATGCGGAGCGGGTGTCTTCGATCACCTTGGCGTCGGTATAGGCATAGACGGCCGTCAGGTTGAACCGTGCGTAGATGGCGAGATTGAGGTCCGCTTCCACGCCCTTGCTGCGCGCCCGGCCGGCAGCGATGGTGAAGCCGCTATGGGCGGGATCGGGATCGTTCACCAGGACATTGTCCTTGGTGATGCGGAACAGCGAGACTGTGCCGGTCAGCTTTTTGTCCATCAGCGCATATTTGACGCCGCCTTCCCAAGCCTCTCCGCGTTCCGGCGCGAAGGGATTGGAGAAGAAATCGACGCCCTGGTTAAAGCGGAACGACTTGCCCCAGCTGATATAGGCTGAGACTTTGTCGGTCGGCGCAAAGGTGAAGGCGGCGCGCGGCGACGTGGCGGACGGGCGCTGGCGGTCGGTGCGGCTGGTGCGGTAGTTGATATTGGCCTGCCTGATCCAGTCGTGCCGAATGCCCAGCAGCAACGAAAATCTGTCGTCGAGCGTCAGCAGATCCTGTGCATAAACGCTCTCGCCGCGCAGCTTTTCCAGCAGGTTCTGGTTCAGCGGCGCCACCGGCTTGGGCTGGCCATAGACGGGGTTGAAGATGTCGATGTCGTAGGGTGCAGCCGCCGTCGGACTGAAGCGGTAGAAGACGCGCCGCTGGTCGTAGCGGAAAGCGTCAGCGCCGACCCGGAACTGATGCTGGATGCCCAACAGGCTGCCGTTCGCGCTCAGTTCGACACGACCCGACACATCCTGCCAGTCATAATCGTGAATGCGCAGCTGGCGGCGCAGCCTGGTGCCGACCAGTGTCGAATTGTGCGTCGATTGGCCTTTCATCAAGCCGTCGCGATATTGAGCGCCGGCCTCGAGCGCGATCCCTTCGGCCAGATCGACATAGAGCGTTCCCTGGTGCTGGCTCGTGCGCTGGGTAATCTGGCCGTCATTGGGCTCGCCTAGGAAGCGGCTTCGGGGCAGCGCCTTGCCGTCTCCGTTGACCGCGACCAGGCCGCGGTCATGCGTGAAGTGAACGAGATTATATTCGAGCTGATAAAGGAGGCGGACACGCTCGCCCCATTGCCAGCCGATTGACGGGGCCAGCAGCAGCCGATCGCTGCGACTGTAGTCGCGGAAGCTGTCGCCCTGCTGATAGACGCCGATCATGCGTGCCGACAGGCCGGCTGTAGCAGGGCCGCCGAAATCGACCGCCGTCCGCCAGGTGTCGAAGCTGGCGTAGGACGCTTCAGCCGAAGCATGAAAATGACCGAGCGGCGCCTTGGTCACGATGTTAATCGAGCCGCCCGGTTCGCCCTTGCCCGACAGCGCGGACGCAGGGCCTTTGAGCACCTGGAAGCTCTCTACTGTCGCCACGTCGCGCCGCGCGTTGAAACCACGGTTGGAGGTGAAGCGGTTTACCAGCAGGTCCGGACCCTGGTTGATGTCGCCGGAAAAGCCGCGAATTGCATAGGCATCCCACGCGCCGCCGAAGCTGTTCTGCCGCGCCATGCCGCCGGCCAGATCGAATAGCTGCGACAGGTCGGTAAAGCCGGTGCGTTCGATCAGCTGGTCGTCGAGCAGCCGCACATTCTGCGGCAGCAGCAGAGGATCGACCACCAGGCCGTTGATGCTGGCATTGGCTTCCCGCGAGCCGGTGACCACGATTTGTTCGGCCGGTTCATCCCCGGCCGCTTGCCCCCAGGCCTGGGCCGGAATCACCAGCGCACTCATCATCATCCAGCGCACGCGCGTGGTCGTTATCATCGTCATTTCCCCCTGTTCATGATATGATGTATCCTCGACTAGTCACGCCGCCTGCCGCCGTCAATGCAATGTTACATCGTCTCTCTTGACAGGACTGTGTCCGGTGACGACACAGGCCGCACAGCAACAGGAGGATCACCCGTGCACGAAACCCTTTCGGCTCCGATCGAGATGAATGGCGTCACGCTATCCTACGGCGCGCACCGCGTGCTGAACGGTCTCGACCTTCATGTGGAGGCGAGCAGCATCTACGCGCTGCTCGGCGGCAATGGCGCGGGCAAATCAACCACCCTTTCGGTATTGCCCGGCTTCGCACCACCCGAAAGCGGCACGGTGCGCGTCGCAGGAATCGACCCTATCGCCGAGGCGGACCATGCGCGGCGCAAGATCGCTTATCTCCCCGAAAATGTCGCCCTCTACGAACATCTCACCGCGATCGAGAATGCCGACTATCTGCTGGCGCTGTCGGGCGAACCGAAAGCGCGCGCCGCCATCGTCGCGGCGTTCGATGCAGCTGGCTTGCAGGAGGGGGCCTGGGACCAGCGATTGGGTGGCTTTTCCAAGGGCATGCGGCAGAAGGTCGCGATCGCGGTGGCGCTGCTGCGCGAGGTGCCAGTGCTGCTGCTTGACGAGCCGACGTCGGGGCTCGATCCACGTGCGACAGCCGATTTCAACGCACTGGTCATGACGGTCCGCGCGCGCGGCACCGCCGTGCTGATGGTGACGCACGACCTGATGAGCGCCCTGGATGTCGCCGACCGGATCGGGTTCATCGATGGAGGTCGCATCGTCGACGACGTGGCGGCGGAGGGAACAGAGCGCTTCGATCTGCGCGCGCTGCACGCCCGTTTCGCGCGCGAGGAGATGGTTTCGGCATGAGCCCCGCCTATCTCATCGCCCGCGACGAAATCCGGCTGATGCGCCGCAACAGGGTCGCGATGGTCGCGTTCGTGCTGCTGCTATTGCTGACGCTTGCGGCGGTGGTCACGTCCTGGAGTCATCGCCAGAGCATCGCGGATCTGCGACAGCGTCATCAGGCGGCGGCCGAAAAGGCGTTCGACACGCAGCCCAACCGCCATCCGCATCGCGTGGTGCATTATGGACATTTTATATTCCGTCCGCTGGGACCGCTCGCCGCTTTCGACCCAGGCGTAGATGCGTTCACCGGCAATAGCATGTTCCTGGAAGGCCATCGCCAGAACACCGCCAATTTCGGCGACGTGCGGCAAAGCTCCCTGCTGATCCGCTTCGGTCAGCTCACGCCTGCGTTCGTGCTGCAAGCCGTCGCCCCGCTGCTGCTCATTTTCCTCGGCTATGGCGCGATCGCGCGCGAGCGGGAGCGCGGCACCTTGCGCCCGCTCATGGTGCAGGGGGCCTCGCGCGGGCAGATCGTCGCTGGGAAATTCGGCGCGTTAGGGCTAGTTGCGCTGCTGGCGGGCCTTCCGGCAATGCTCGGCTTCGCGCTGATAGCGGGGCAGCCCGGCGCGCAAGGCTTGCCGATGCTGGTGATCGCGCTCGGCTATGCCGCCTATCTCGCGCTCTGGGCCGTGCTGATCCTGCTGACGTCCGCGCTCGTGCACCGAAGCCGTGACGCCCTGCTGGCGCTGCTCGCGCTCTGGGCCGTGCTCGTCGTGCTGCTGCCGCGTGTGGCGCCGGACATCGCGAGCGCGGCAGTGCCGCTCGGCAACCGTATGCAGACCGATGTCGCGGTGGCGCGCGATCTGCGGACGATGGGGGACAGCCATAATCCGGACGATCCGCATTTCGCTCAGTTCAAGCAGTCCGTCCTGGCACGCTATGGCGTAGCGCGGGTCGAGGACCTGCCGGTGAACTATAAGGGCCTGCTTGGGATGGAGGGGGAACGAATGACCTCCGCGCTCTTCGACCGCTATGCGGCGCAGAGCTTCGATGCGCAGGAACGTCAGAACGCGCTGGTGCATGGCGTCGGCTTGTTGAGCCCGGCCATCGCGCTGCGGGCTATGTCGATGGCCGCGGCCGGGACGGACTTTGCAGGCCATCGACGCTTCTTGGAGCAGGCCGAGGCCTATCGCTACGACCTCGTGCAGCGGCTCAACCGGCTTCAGGCCGACGCCGTCAGCTATGCTGATGACACAGCGGAAGACCCGGAGGCCGATCGCCGCAAACGGGTTTCAGCGGGATATTGGCAGAAGATGCCTGACTTCACCTTCCGTCAGCCGGACGGGTCATCGCTGGCTGCCGCCGCCTTGCCAGGTCTTGCGGTCCTCATATTTTGGCTTGCGCTCGCCGCCGGAGCGCTCGCGCTCGTCACGCGCCGCCTGGGAGCCCGTTGATGCGCATCTGGATGCACGAGATACGGCTGCTGCTGCGCGCGCGCCTGGCGCTCACCGCGCTCATCCTCCTGGGCGCTCTAAGCATCGCCTCCATCGTGGCCGGCATGGCCGAGATTAGCCGGCAACGGGCAGCGATCGCTGCCATCGCGGCGCCGCAGACGCAGGACATCGCCGCCATTGCGGCCTGGGTGGATAAGAGCAAGGATGCGGGTAGCGCCGCCTATTACAGCTTTCATCCGACCTGGGATGCGCCCTCGCCGCTCGCCTTCGCCGCCATCGGAATGCGCGACGTGTCGCCATACATCCTGCGCGTCCGGGCGCTAGGACTGGAGGCGCAGATCTATGACGGCGACATCTTCAATCCCGAACTGGCCTTGCCCGGCCGCTTCGACTTCGCGTTCGTGCTCATATTCCTGACGCCACTGTTCGTGATCGCCCTGTTTCACGATCTTGTGTCGGGAGAGCGGGAAGCGGGGCGAGCGCGTATGCTCTTGGCCCTGCCAGGTGCGAACCGAACCTGGGCCCGCCGGGCGACACTCCGCTTTGCCCTTCTGTTCCTGACGCTTGCACTGCCGTTTGCTGTCGGCGCGGTTCTTTCCGGTGTAGTGATCGGCTCGGTGCTCGCCATTCTGGGCGCTGCCGCGCTCTATCTCCTGTTCTGGATCATGGTGACGCTGCTGGTCGGTCGGCTCGGTTGGAGTTCGGTGACCAATGCCGCGACGCTCGCCGCCTGCTGGCTCGTGCTGACGTTGGTGCTGCCGACCCTGGCGCATGTTGTGATCAACCGTTCCGTGCCGGTCGATCAGGGCGCCGAAATTGTCCTCGCCCAGCGCGAGATCGTCAATCATGCCTGGGAGATCCCGCGCGAAGAGACGATGCGCCGTTTCTATGCGACGCACCCGCACTGGGCGAACTCGCCGCCGCTCGGACCCGACTTTCACTATAAATGGTATCTCGCTTTTCACCAGGTGGGCGATGAAAGCGTCGCCGACAGGGTACGCGCCTATCGCGCCGGGCTGGAGCGGCGCGACCGCGCGGCGCGGGCGCTCGGCTGGGTGCTGCCATCGGTCGGCCTTCAGGCGCTGCTGACACGTCTGGCGGACACCGATCTTCAGGCGCAGCTCGCTTATCAGGACCGCATCCGAAGTTTCCATCGGCGCCTGCGCGAATTCTATTATGGCTATCTCTTTACCGACCGTCCGTTCGGCAAAGATGATTTTGGGCGTGCGCCAAAATTCGATGCGGCCTCACTCGATCGGGGATGAAGGCAGGGAGTCGCGGCAAGTCGTGCAGTGGCCCGTGACTTCCAGGACGAAGGCATCGATTGCGAAAGCATGCGATGCGGCGATGTTTTCAAGATGAGCCTTCAGCCGCGGCTGCTTCAGTCGCTGGACAGCGTGGCAGCGGCCGCAGACCAGCACAATGTCCGACTCCTCGTCCTTGGCGACATAAGCCGAGAGCGTCTCGATCCTCTGCACTATGTCTCGGTCCATGAGACGCGCGAGCGTGCGATAGGCCTGGCTGGCGCTGAGCTTATGGCCGGAGGAAGCTAGAACATCGCTGAGCTGATAGGCGCTGAGCGGCGTTCCGGATGTCCGCAAGGCATCGACAACAAGAACCTCGATGGCGTCAGGATTTCGCTTGGGACGTGGAGATGTAAGCGATCGCATGATCAGCGAGCGCAACCGCCGCTATTCTGCTCCAACCTTGTTTCATCCGAAGTGGGCGGCGGACTGATCACCAGCAGCAGGCGTCTTTCGCCGGTTCCTGCGATCGGTGGAGAGCGGTGGAGGAGGGGGATGCCTGGATTGTTCAGCTTCCCCTTGAACAGCGCCGCATCCCCGGCGCCAAGGTGATGGATGGTGACACCCGCCGCATCGAGTGGGGCGGTCCTTCCATATATCCATTCAGTGCCCCGACCCACATAGGTACAGATTACGCGCGCCGTGACAAAATCGGCGTGAAATTTCCGGCAAGCGTCGCCGGTGATCCACTCCAACCGAACCCGGACAAGGTCCAGCATCAATATAGACGAGAATCCTTCGACCAACATTGTGACGTCGTCGGTCAGTGCTTCACGGGCCGCTCCAGCTTCGTAGCCGGCATCGTCCATCATGTTTATAAAGTCGCACCTGAAGTCCTGAACCGCGCACAATACGTTGATATCACAGGCGACTGGAACGCGCTGGAGTTCCGACAGAGCCGGCGGCAGGGCTCGCTCCCATATCGCAAGCGCCGTCTCGGGTGCTTTGACATGAGCCCAGATCGACGGAGAGGAACCTCTCACGACCAACGCGCCCGAAAGCGACTTCAACCTGGATGAGGTATCGACGAACATGGAGAAAAGCCTTGCGAGTCAGGTAACGTTGTATCATTACATCACGATGTTCATGTCGCGCAACAAAGAGTTTGTCGGTTCGGCCGGTCCTGCATCCCCCGGACACACGGAAGACTGGCTGGAACGTGTCGCGGTTGGCGCCTCCCTTCTCTGCCTGCTCCATTGCCTGGCGTTGCCGCTCCTTATTGCCGCCTTGCCGGCGCTTTCGCGGCTGCTGGCCATCCCCGAAAGCTTTCACCTCCTGATGCTGTTGATTGCTATTCCCTCAAGTGGCGTCGCGCTCCTCATGGGCCGGACTCGACATGGCCGGCTATGGCCATTGCTAGTCGGGATGGCTGGTCTTGCGTGCCTCACCATCGCCACGCTCTTCTTCGAACTGACTCCGCTGGAACTGCCGGTCACGGTCGTCGGCAGCCTTGCATTGGCGGTCGCGCATGTCGCGAACTGGCGCTTGCGTCACGCACAGCATCGGCATTGATCAGCCCCGTCGCTGTTCATCCATTCAGCCGTCCCGCCGGACGCTCACTCCCGGCGGGACGCACTCGCTTAGAAGCTCGCCCGGGCGGTGATGCGGATGTCGCGGCCGGATAGCGGCGCGAAGTCCTTGAGGAAGGACGCGTGGCGGCGGGCGACCACATCGAAGATGTTGTTGGCCGACAACGCGAAGCTCAGCGGCCGTTCGCTCCCCCAGGGACGGACGTTCACTTCCGCATTGACGAGCGTGAAGCCTTCGGTCCGCGTTTCGAACGCCGAAATGCGCTTCTGGTCGTCGGTCCATTCCACCTCGCCGCGCACATCGACCTTGGGGCTCGTGACGCTGAGGCCGCCGAGCAGGCGAAGCGGCGGGATGCGCGGCGCCGGCCCTGAGCCGACGATCCGCGCGTGCACATAGTCACCCAGCGCGTCGGCAATGAGGTTCATGTCGCCGAACCTCGCGAGCGTCACCGACCCCTGAGCCTCGAACCCGTAATAGCGCGCCTTGGCCTGGGAGAACTGATAGACGGGCAGGCCGTCCTCCTCCTCGCCGGTCAGCCCTTCATAGATGAAGTTGGAGAACCAGTTGTGATAGGCCGAGGCTTCGAAGCTGTACCCCTCGCCCTTGCCGCGCAGCACCGCCTCGACGCCGACGGCGCGTTCGGTCTTGAAGTCGGGATTGCCGACCTCGAATGCCTGCGTGCCCGCATGCGGGCCATTGGCGAACAGCTCTTCGGCCGAGGGCGCACGCACCGATCGCGAGACGTTGACGCCCAGGCGCCAGCTGTCGCTGAGGCCATAGGATGCGCCACCCGACAGCGAGAGCGTGTCGAAGGTCCGCTTGCCGGAGAAAAATTGCGGCTGGTCCTCGAACGGCCTGGCCTCCACTTCGCTATGCTCGTAGCGGGCGCCCGCCTCCAGCTTGAGCGCGCCATAGTCGAGCGTCTGGAGGGTGAAGACGCCGAACTGCTGCGTGCTGTTCTTCGGGAGGAAGGCCTCCTCGCCGATGACGTTGAAGTCGCGCGAGAAATACTGGACACCGCTGGCGCCTTTCCAGGGCCCGTGATCGGCCTGCACCAGCTCGATACGGCCTTCCATGCCCTTGCTGTAGAAGGCGGTGCCAACCTCGCCGCTCTCCTCCAGCTCGAAATGGCGATAGTCGGCATAGCCCGCGCGGACGCGGATGCTCTTGAGGACCGTGCCGCCGGTCTCGACCTCGCCGCGCAGGTCGACGCGATCCTGCGCCAGGTCGAGCCGGGGCGCCTCCTGCTCCTGTCCGGGCAGCGTCGCATAGCGGACCGGCACGCCATAGAGGCTGTCATAATGGCTGTAGGAAATGCCAAGATTGCCGGTCTCGGTGATCAGCGCCCCGCCTACGCCGGCGGTCCAGGTCTTGGACTGGCTGTTGGGCAGCTTGCCCCTGATCGCCGCATTGGCCGCGAAATCGATCGGCTCTTCTTCCTCGCCCTCTTCTTCGGTGGCGACGACTTCTTCTTCCGGAGGTAACAGGCTCGAAGCGAGCGCCTGAGCCCGCGCCTGCGGCGAAAGCGCATAGCCGCCGATCCGCAAATTGTTGAACTTCAAATAGCTGCCGTCGGCATGCACCACGAACTTGTCACCCAGCGGCACGTCGACCGATGCGCTGCCGCTGCGCTCGTCAGCGGCGCTGCCATAAGTGGCGATCGCGTCGACATGGACGGGCTCGTCGGGAACCACGCGAGGGATGCGCTTGTCGATCACGTTGACCACGCCGCCTATCGCCGAGGCCCCGTAAAGCAGCGACTGAGGGCCGCGCAGCACCTCGATGCGCTCGGCGAGCAGCGGGTTCACGACCGGCGCGTGATCGACGCTGGTGTTCGACACGTCGATCGATCCGATGCCGTCGACCAGCACCCGCACACGCTCGCCCTGCAGGCCGCGGAGCACCGGTCGCGACGCGCTCGGGCCGAAGGAGGTCGCGGACACTCCGGGGGTATGTTGCAGCGTCTCGCCGATCGAGGGGCGCAGGGCCTGGGTCAGCGCGCTCCCCTGGAGCACCGATGCGCCGGACAGGATGTCGGTGCGCTCGCGCTCGAACGGAGCCGTCACGATGATGTCGGCGGACCGCTGCTCATGATGGTTACCCGTCCCTTGCGAAGCGGGCGCCCGCTGGGCCAGCGCGGGCTGAGCGGACGTGAGCACGGCGACCGCCGAGCAGGTCGAGAGGAGAAAGCTGATGCGCATGAAACCACCCTTTTGCCAATCCGAGCCGTTCGGATCCTCTCTCATGGCGCCTGTGGCGCTCACCCCTGCGGCAGTCGCTCTACGCTCATTTATCGGACGTTACAATATAACATACTGTCAGTTGTTTCGAAATGTTGCCATTCAAGGCGGTGAGCCGAGGTGTGGGGCGGAGAGAGGGCGTGAGTGTCGCCTGCGGACACGACAGAGGGTTCATCGCACACGAGGCGCTTGAACCAACAGCTACAATTATTGATCGGTTCTAGTGCTGTGCGACCTCGGCGGGCGCGGGATCGACCTTGAATCTGGATGCGAAGGCGGCTTTCGCGCGCTCCAGCTCGGCAGCCTTCTCGCGCTCGTACCGCGCAAGCGCTTCCTCCTGGGCGGCGAGCTGCTGGTTATAGGTCATGCCGGTGTAGTCTATAGCTGCTAAAATATCTGCCTCGCCGAAGCCAAAGCCGTGCATGTCGCAGGCGGCGGCCGGCGCGGCGATCAGCAGCGAGGCACCGGACGCAGCGGCGAGAAGGGCTGGAATAAACAGGCGCATGGTCAAGTCCTTTCGAGGCTGCGATCAGATCTCGCGGCTTTCGCGCATCGTGTAGAAGATCCCGCTCTCGTCCTCTCCGCTGAGGACCAGCTGTCCTTCGAAGGACTGCACGCCCGATCGGACCGCGATGGGCGAGTTTGTCCTGATCTCGATGAACTGGTTGGGTGCCGGGTTCAGGTGGAAAGGGCAGTCGGGTGGATAAGCGAGCAGCACGAAATGCGTCTGCTTGGGGCTGTTCTGGAGTGGCATGACATAACCGCTGACTTTGATCCGCTTGCCCTTGAGCGCTTTGACCTTCGGCGAGAAAGCGGGCTTCGAATAGATCGTGCCGGCCTGGCGCCGCTGGATTTCCTTGGTCGATTCAAGCACCGTCCAGGATATGCCGCCCGGCGGCGCCGCGGCCGGCTTCCAGATCGATTCGGACGGCTTCAAGTTGTCGGGACGCTGCGCGATCGCCCCCGGCGCGATCAGGGTCGCGGCCACCATGGCATGGCAAAAGGACAGAGCCGCAGCTCGCAACGGACGTCTCCAGTCAGATATGAGATAACGTGATATTCCGGCATGACGAAGTCAAGCTGCGTTACCGCCATTCGCCGCGATCGGGCTTCCGCACTCCCAAGCGTTGATTACGCAGCGGCGGGCTGCGCGTTCGGCCATGGTCCGGAGATCGCCAGCGTCCGGGCGGGGCTGTAGAGGTTCACGAACAGGGTCGATCCATCGGGCGAGAAGCAGGCGCCGGCCAGCTCGGTCTGAAGCCGGCAGCGCCCAAGCGCATAGGGTCGGCCGTCCGGCGCGACACCTCGAAGGTGATTGTCGACCACGTCCGTATATTGATCCTCGCAGACGACGAGATGCCCGTAGGGCGCTACCGTCAGATTGTCGCCGAAGTTGAACGCGTTCGGATCTGCGGATTCAAGGAAATTCTCCAACATGCCCGGATTATTCACCTCGACTGCCTGCCCTTCGAAACGACTTGGTCGATACCGAAAGACCTGTCCGAGCTTGGCCGCGCCGCCGGATGTGCAGGTGAAGAAGAATTCCCCTGCGCCGAAGTGGATGCCCTCGCCACGCGCGAACAGCGTCGCCCCCGCCGCATGGCCGCGCTGGCGCAGATCATCGTCGGGACTGTCGACGCCATTGAGGTCGATCCAGCGAACCGGTACCGCCCTGCGCGCCGCAAACGCCGCCTCCGTCCAGTTGCGCATATCGTTGAGACCCGGCGCTGCCAGCGCCTGCAAGCGACCACCCTTCGCCAACTTGCCTTTGACGTTCGGCAGGAAGCGGTAGAGCAGGCCATTGTCGCGGTCCTCGGTAAGATAAACAATCCCCGTGCGCGGATCGACCGCCGCCGCCTCATGATTGAAGCGGCCCATCGCGCGCAGCGGCACGGGATCGACCAGTCCGTGCGCGCCGACCGGCACCTCGAACACCCAGCCATGATCCTGGGTGAGCGCCGCGCCTGCCCTTGACACATCCTCCTCGCAGGTCAGCCAGCTGCCCCAGGGCGTCGTTCCGCCCGCGCAATTGCGGATCGTGCCGGCGAGACTTGCATATTGGCGGACCACCGCCTGCCGCCGCAGGTCATAGATGATGGTCGACGTACCGCCCGGCAGGGGATGACCGTCCCTGTCCCGGTCATAGGAATGGGTAACCTGCCGGCCGCGGAATGGCCCTTTGCTGCGGTGTCCAGGTGACAGTTCATGGTTGCGGACGAGTGCGACCAATCCCGGCGCCACGGCAAAGCACCCCATGCCATCGGCGCGGTCGCCGACGACATGGCCATCGTCCATCACGTCGTCCAGTTTTGAGATCACCCGATAGGAAAAGCCCTCCGGCAGGTCCAGAAGGCCGGCCGGATCGGGCACTAGCGCGCCTGGCCACGCAGCTGCAACTGGCGTCCCAGTCCGGCGGTGTACGCAGGCGGAAAGGCCGGCAAAGGCAAGCGCCGCGAGCCCTCTGCTAAAGTCGCGCCGATCCATCATGGCTCAGCCGGGCCGCGCATTGACGAGACGATAGAAGATGCCGCTTTCATCATAGCCAGTCAGCTCCAGTGTGCCAGTAACCACATGCACCTTGCTCTCGTCGGTCGGAAAAGGGACCGCGGCTTTGATCTCCATGAACTGGTTCGGCAAGGCGTGCATGTGGAACGGACAGCCCGGGGGGTAGCCGAGCAGCACCCAATGTTTCTGCTGGCGACCGTTTTCCAGCGGCATCATCCAACCGGCGACCTTGACCTGTTTGCCGTTGAGCGCCTTCACCGCCGCCGGGAAGGTCGGCTTCGTGAAGATCGTCATCGTCGCTTCGTCCTTGCGATCGTTGAGCTTGGTCTGCTGCAACAGGGACCAGGGCGTGCCGCCCGGCGGGGTCTTCGCCGGTTGCCAGACATCCTTCGCCGGCGCCTGCTTGCCCAGCTGCATCGCGGCGCTGGCGGGAATGGCCGTAGCGACCAGGATTGTGGCCAAGAGCGGCAGGCGCATGGACGGTCGGCTCCTAGCTCGATCGGGCAAGTGTGTCCGCCAGATTGAGGCGGAACACGCGAATGGCGGGGATCAGCGCCGCGACGAGGCCGATGCCGAGCACCGCGACCACGATGGCCCATTCGCCCGGCAGCATCGTGAGCGGATCGAAGCCGAAGTCCCTGAGCTGCTCGAAATTGGCGCGAGCGAGCCCTAGAACACCGTGACCTAGGACGAGGCCAGCGATGGCTCCGATTGCAGCGATGAGCAGTCCTTCAACGATGATAGTGCCGAACACCTGCACCCGGCTCGCGCCCATGATCCGTAGCAAGGCCAGATCGCCCTCACGCGCCGATGCCGCTGCCAACAGCGCGACAAAGATGGAGAGTCCTCCGGTCGCTGCCAGCAACCAGGCGAACAGCCGCGCGCCGTCGATGCCGACACCCAGCAGCGAGAGCAAGCGCGCCGTCTCTACCGCCGGCACCGCCGCCTGCATGTTGGTCTGGCGGTTGATCATGGACGGGATGCGTACGGCGCCGAAGGCGGACTTGTAGGACACGAGCAGCGCCGTGATCTCCGGCTTCAACTCCTCGCGCTCGGTCAGGCTGACGGCTTCATGCTCGTGCTCGTCATGATGCGCTTCGGCTTCATGGTGGTCCGCATCCTGATCGCCATGCGCTTCCGCGCCATGATGATCATGGTCGATGCCATGCGCCTCCCAGACGCTCTCGACCGGGGTAAGGATCAACCGGTCCACGACCGATCCGGTGGGCGCCAGAACGCCGACCGTGGTGAAGGGCGAATGCTCATGCTCTCCAGCCGACTCGTCCGCGACCAGCCCGTGCGATCCGACGAAGCGCTGGCCGAGACCCATGCCCAGCTCTTCGGCCACGCGCGCGCCGATCACCACCTCTCGCGCCCTAGCGAACAGGCGGCCTCTAACCGGTTGCGCATTTTTGAGCGTCAGATAGGCAGGCTCCGTGCCGACGATACGATAGCCGCGGAAATTGTCGCCCATGGCAAGCGGGATCGCCTGCCGCACCGAAGGATCGCGGCGAAGCAGAGCGATGCTCTCCAGCGGGATATTCCCCGTAGGCGTATCCATCTGGTAGATGCTGGAGAGGATCAGCTGGAGCGGCGACCCCTTGGCGCCGACCACCAGGTCGATCCCTTGCGCATCCCGTTCGAACCGCTCGCCAAGCTGAGTCGAGACCGACAGCAGCATGACCAGCGTGGCCACCGAGAGCGCCAGCAGCAGGACGTTGAGCGCCGTCATCAGCGGACGGTCGCGCAGATAGGCGAGGGCAAGGCGGATCATTGCATGGTCGCCACTGTCGGCACGAGGCTGACGGCGCGCGGGATGAGCGGCTTGAGCCGCTGGTCATGCGTGGCGATGAGCAGGGTCGATCCGTTGCGGTCCGCCGTCTCGATCAGCAACGCGCCGACACGGTGGGCATTTTCGTCATCCAGCGCCGATGTCGGCTCGTCCGCGATCAGCAGCCGGGGCTTGCCGACCAGCGCGCGTGCGATCGCCGCCCGCTGCGCCTCGCCCTGGCTCAGTTGACGCGGCTTGGCCGATGCGCGGTGGCCGATCCCGACCTGACCCAGCAGCGCGTCGATGCTGTCATCGGTAGCGGAATGCCCGCTCAAACGGCCGGCAAGGCGCAGATTTTCGCGGACAGTCAGCGCGGAAACTAGCCTCAGTGACTGGAAGATGAGCCCAATCTTGTCCCGCCTCAGTCGATCGCGAGCGGCCGCGCTCCGTCCGGTCATCGGCTCGCCATCGATGGTGATGCTACCCTGAACGGGTTCTAACAATCCGGAAATCGCGTGGATTAACGTGGTCTTGCCCGATCCAGAAGGGCCCAGGAGCAAATGGTGCTGGCCCTCGCTCAGCTCAAAAGCCATTTTCGAGAGAACAGGTCGTCCATCATAGCTATGTCCCAGCCCTCTTATGGCAAGGATAGGATCTGCAGACATTATTTCGAACTCCGAGCCGCTGCCATGTAAAGCAGCAGAGACGATGTATCATAACACGAATAGGGAGCAAGGTCGGCATTTCTAGAATATGGAGGGCTCCGCATGGACAGCGACTGTGTGCGCAGCAGCGGCACCGGAAGCTCGATCTGCAGCTTCTGACGTAAGCGGTCGCTCAAGGCTTGGCCTGTGCACGGCGTATGTTGGTCGCGACCTGTTGGTTACCGGAAGGTCCAGACATGGGGTTGCAAAAATGGTGCCTGAATGGCGACAAAGGGTCGGTGCACGAACCCGCTGCGCGGGAGTGGTGCCCATGGTAAGCTATCTATGACAACGAGAACGTCCGCTTGGATCCACATATTTATGGGAGGAACTGTGCGTCAGCACATATGCGATCTCGCGCATCAGGCACTCGACCGCCATGTCCCGTGTTATTTGCGTCCAGGGGACGCCCTGGGTCGGATAGCCCAGCCGGTCCTCCAGCCGGGGATCGGCCGGCCGCACCACCGTGACGGAGGGCAGGGGGGAGGCATAGGCATCGATCAGCGTGCAGCCATGCTCGCGCGCCTTGCGATAATATTGCGCGCCCGCCGCTGCATCGTCCGTGCCGTTGATCGCGACGTCGACGGTCGGCAATATGCGGTCCAGCGCGTCGGTCCATTCCGCGCCGAGCAGATCGATCCGCGCTTCGGGATTGATCCGCAGAGCCAGGTCGCGCGCGGCCTGCGCCTTGGGCTGGCCGATGCTGTCGGCCGTGCAGAACAGCTGGCGGTTGAGGTTGGAGGTTTCGAATATATCGATGTCCGCGATGGTGAACCGCCCGACGCCGGCGCGCAGCAGGGCCATGAAGGCCGCGCCGCCCATGCCGCCCACGCCGGGAATGAACACATGGGCGTCGCGCAACCGCGCCTGTTCGGTTTCGCTGACGAAGCCGCGGTTGCGGGTCGTCATCTCGGCATAGCTGAATGGGGTCATCGGGTGGGCCTCAGGCGGTTGAGGGGTTTGCCGGCGTCGAGCCATTGCAGCAGCGGCACGACCAGCGCGCCGGTCGCGACGACCATCGCCTGGAGCAGCAGTTGCGGCAGCGCGGCGCGCGGCACGGATCGTTTGAGGAAACGATGCCCCGCGCCAAGGTCGATCATCCCGATCTGCAACAGGTCGTCGCCCCGGTCATAATCCAGCGCGCGCCGGCAGAAATCATTGTAGCGCGGGTCGCGATGCGCCGCCGCCATGTCGAACCGCTTCTTCAGATTGTCGGACCCGCCGGTATAGGCGTCGGTGATGACCTGACGGTCGAGGTCGAAGCCGGCCTCCGCGCCTACGCCGAATGCGGCGCGATGGTGGCGCATGATCTGGTGCGCCAGATGCCGGTGCGCGAAGCTCTGGCGCGTTCCCGCCTGCGCCGGAAAGACATTGCCGAACGTCTCGGCCACCATGCCGACGACAGCGGGCACCTGCGTCACGCTGCTGATCCATAGCGGACGCATCCGCCGCCGCAGGAACAGCGCGAAACAGGTGAGGCCATAGAGGATCCAGGACAGTCCGCCGCTGCGTTCGGCCGGATCGACCATCACCAGGCCCAGATGCAGCACCTCCTCCTGCCGCCCGGCGCGGCTGACCGCCAGCAGGGGCATGGCGTTGAACGCCACCGGCCTGCCGTCGTCGCGTCGCCGGACCAGCGTGATGACTGACCGGGACCATGCATGCGTCGCGGGATCGAACAATCCATAATCGAGGTCGCGGCCGGACAGGCAGGCGCGCACGACCGTGCGGCAGTCGGCGATCAGCGCCGCCAGTTGATCGGCCGGCATCCATTCGCCCGGCCTCTCGTAGATATGCACATGATGGGCGGCGCTCGCATGGAAGCGCACCTTCATATGCCCATCTTTCATCGCACGCAGCAGGACGATCATGTCTCCCCCTCATGGGCTCCGTATCGCAGAAGAATTAACAGTCTAGAACCCGTCGCTGCGCGGGACCGCCATGCGCTGCCGTCCGCCCCCCCATGCTTCATCCTCTGTGTTTCAATCGCAACAAATGTTAATGATGCAGGTCTGGGCGTCGCTGTAGAGCTGCCGCGATGGAGCATGAGATGCGGCCGCCCTATCACCGCCTGGTAGAATTCGTCCCGCTGACCGCGTCGGATGTCGAAATGATGCGGCAGTGCATGTCGCAACCCTACCCGGTAGCGAAAGGGCAAACGATCCGTTCGGAGGGGCGTGAGGTCGACGGGGTCTATTTCCTGCTCGACGGCTGGGTGGCGTCGTCGGTCATGCTGAAGAACGGCCAGCGGCAGATCGTCAAGGTTCACCTGTGCGGCGACATGCTGGGTTTTCCCAGCCTCGCCATGGCGCGGGCCGTCGAGACGCTGGAGGCGGTCAGTAACGCGACCGTCGCGCATATCCCGGCCGGGCGCCTCGGCGCGGTGTTCGCTCAGGCCCCGCGCGTGGCGGCCGCAATGCTACTCAGTTCGCAGAAGGAGCGGGTCGCGCTGATGCACGCCCTGTCATGGCTGGGCGCGACCGAAGCCTATGAGCGGTTCGTCGCCTTCCTTATCGACATCCACAACCGGCTCGATGCGGCAGGCCTTGTGACGAACGGCCGCTTCGACTTTCCGGTGCGACAGCATCAGATCGCCGAGGTCATCGGCGTCAGCGTGGTGCACATGAACCGCATCATGAAGCGGCTCGATCGAAGCGGGCTTATCGAGCGCGGGCGCAACATGTTTCGCATCACGGACATGGCAGGGCTGAAGGAACTGGCGGCGAACCGCATCCCGGTCGGCGCCGGGCATCAGGCGTGGGAGCGGCTCAATCCCGCTATGGGCTAAAGGGGCGCCTCACACCGCCCAGCAGCCGCAGCCCAGCGCGCCCCAGAAGCTCTGCACATCGGCGGCGGGCGCGGTTGCGCCCAGCGCGGCGGCATGATCGTGGCCATGGACCGAACAGGCCGCATGGCATCCGCAGGCCGCCGCCAGCTTCTGCGCCGTTTCGGGCTGACGATAATAGCCGCCAAAGGTCGCGACCGGCGACCAGTCGGGCATCGCCTTCGGCGCGGCGGGGGCGAGCGGCGCATAATCGCCCTCGCCATAGACGATCTTCCCGCCCAGCACGGTCAGCACCGATCGCAGATGGGCGATCTGATCCTCCGGCACGCCGAAATAGTCGTCCGACAGCAGCGCCAGGTCGGCCAGCTGCCCGGCCTTGATCTGCCCCTTCTTGCCGACTTCGCTGGAGAACCATGTGTTCTTCTCCGTCCACAGCCGCAGCGCCGTTTCGCGGTCCAGCCGGTTGCGAACCGGATAGAGCGCCAGCCCGCCCACCGTTTTCGACGTCACCAGCCAGCTTAAGGACACCCAGGGATTGTAGCTCGCGACACGGGTCGCATCGGTGCCAGCGCCGACCGGCAGGCCGGCCGCCATCATCCGCTTGATCGGCGGCGTCGCCTCGGCCGCCTTCGCGCCATAACGCTCGACGAAATATTCCCCCTGGAACGCCATGCGATGCTGCACCGCGATGCCGCCGCCCAGCGCGGCGATCCGGTCGATATTCCGCTCGCTGATCGTTTCGGCATGGTCGAAGAACCAGTTGAGCCCTTGCAGCGGAATGTCCCGGTTGACCGTCTCGAACACGTCAAGCGCCCGCCCGATCGTCTGGTCGTAAGTCGCGTGCAGCCGCCAGGGCCAGCGCCGCTCGGCGAGCAGGCGGACGACCGGCTCCAGATCGCTCTCCATATTGGGCGGCATGTCGGGCCGGGCGACGCGGAAATCCTCGAAATCGGCGGCCGAATAGACCAGCATCTCGCCCGCGCCATTGTGGCGATAGGTGTCGTCGCCGTCGCCCGGCTTGATCTGCGTCGACCAGGTGGCGAAATCCTTCAGCTCTTCCTTGGGCTTCTGGGTGAAAAGATTATAGGCGATCCGCAGCGTCAGCGCGCCATCCTTGTGCAGTCTGTCGATGACCGCATAATCGTCGGGATAATTTTGGTAGCCGCCGCCCGCGTCGATCACGCTGGTGACGCCGAGCGCATTCAGTTCGCGCATGAAGTGCCTGGTGGAATTGAGCTGATACTCCTGCGGCAGCTTCGGCCCCTTGGCGAGCGTCGCATAGAGGATCGTTGCATTGGGCTGGGCCAGCAGCAGGCCGGTCGGATTGCCCGCCGCGTCGCGGACGATCTCGCCGCCCGGCGGGTTGGGCGTGTCCTTGGTATAGCCCACCGCCCGCAGCGCTGCGGCATTCAGCAGCGCGCGATCATAGAGGTGGAGGATGAAGACGGGCGTGTCCGGCGCTGCGGCGTTGATCTCGTCCAGCGTCGGCAGCCGCTTTTCGGCGAACTGATGCTCGGTAAAGCCGCCCACCACGCGCACCCATTGCGGCGGCGGCGTGATCTGCGCCTGACGCTTCAGCATCGCCATCGCGTCGGCCAGGGTCGGCACGCCGTCCCAGCGCAGTTCCATATTATAGTTCAGCCCGCCGCGGATGACATGGATGTGGCTGTCGATCAGACCGGGGATCAGCCGCCGTCCCCTGGCGTCGATCACGCGCGCGCCCGGCCCGGCGGCGGCGCGCACCTCCTGCTCGCTGCCTACGGCGAGAAACCTGCCGCCGCGCATCGCCACCGCCTGCGCCACCGGATTTTCCCGATCCAGCGTCGTCACCTTCGCATTGACGATGACGAGATCGGGGTCGGGCATGGCGAAGCTCTCCGTGGCGGTCAGCAGGGGGAGGGACGCGGCGCTGGCAAGCGCCTGGCGGCGGGTGAGGGCGGACATGGCGGCTGACCTTTCCGAAGGGGCTGGACGGGAGCGGCGCGCGCTCCTGTCCGCTTGCTCAGTGCGCGCCTTCGGAGGCGTTGAACATGGTCTTGGCATAGGTGATGCCCAGGCCATAGGCGCCGCCCCATTTGCGGGCGATGCCGGTCGTCAGATCATAGGTCTCTGCGCGCGCCCAGTCGCGTTGCAGCTCCAGCAGATATTGCAGCGCCGTGATCGGCTTCGCGCCCGCCTGCACCATCCGCGCGACCGCGCGCTCATGCGCTTCCTCGCTGATGTCGCCGCTCGCGTCGGTGATGACATAGACGTCGAAGCCCTGCTCCAGCGCCGAAAGGACCGGCCCCACAATGCAGACGCTGGTCCACAGGCCCGCGAACACCAGCCGCTCCTGGCCGATGCGGTTGACCTCCTCGATGACGGCGGCGTCCTCCCATGTGTTCATGCTGGTGCGGTCGAGCATCGGCTGGTCGGGAAAGGCGTCGGTGATTTCGCTGAACATCGGCCCGGAAAATGTCTTTTCGGCGACCGTCGTCAGGATTGTCGGCACCTTAAAGCCGGCGGCGGCGTTCGCGACCAGCGCGGCATTGTTGCGCAGCAGTTCGGGCGCGATCGACTTGGTGGCGAAGGCCATTTGCGACTGGAAATCGATCAGCACCAGCGCATGGTTGGCGGGCGACAGCAGCGCCTTGGCGGGCGTGGGGGTAGCGGTGATCGTCATGGCGGTAACTCCTCTCAAAAACCGTGGTGGGTGCCGGGGCGTCCGGGCTGAGGCGAGAAGTAGGGCAACCACTTACAGCCGAAAATCCTGATTAAATCATCCCAATTGTTCAGGAAAATAGAAAAGGCGGCCTTCTACAGCGTCGCCTCTATCTCGCGCGCGGCAAGGTCGGGATCGTCGGCCAGGCTGATCGGCCGCCCGACCACCAGGATCGACGCGCCCCGGTCCAGCGCCTCGCGCGGGGTGACGGCGCGCTTCTGGTCGCCCATCGCGCCGCCCGCCGGTCGCACGCCCGGCACCACGAAGAAGCCGTCGCTCCAGGCCTTCTTCGCCATTGCCACTTCCTCGCCGGAACAGACGATGCCGTCCAGCCCCGCGCTCTGCGCCAGATCGGCGAGGCGGCGGACCTGATCCTCCGCTTTCCCGCCGACGCCGATATCGAGCAGGTCGGCGTCGTCCAGGCTGGTCAGCACCGTGACCGCCACGACCTTCGTATTGACCCCCGCCGCCGCCTTGGCATCCTCCAGCATGGCGCGCCCGCCGGCGGCATGGACCGTCAGGATCGCCGGCTCCAGCAGGTGCAGCGCCTGGATCGCCTTGGCGACGGTGTTCGGAATGTCGTGCAGCTTCAGGTCGAGGAAGATCGGCAGGCCGACCTTCATCATTTCATGCACGCCATGATGGCCGTTGGCGCAGAAAAATTCGAGGCCGAGCTTGAGGCCGCCGACATGCCGTCGCACCTGTTCCGCCAGGCGCTGCGCCTTGGCGAGGTCGGGCGTGTCGATGGCGACGTAGAGCGGGCTGGTCATGGCAATCCTGTCGGAGCGGTCGGGGTTGGCGTGGGCGTAACGGGGGCGGGTTCGATGACGGGCAGCGCCGGCGCATCGGCAAGCGCGGGCGAAGGCGGCGGCGCGGCAGCAGCGGGCGCGGCGGCCAGCGCCCGCTCCGCGCTGGTCAGCCGTCGGCGCATCCGCCAGCGTGTCGCCCGCGCCATGATCCAGAAGGGCAGGGCGCCCAGCAGGAACGCGCCGATCAGCAGCACCGGCAGCTTGGTTTCCATGACCAGATCGCCCCAGAGGGTGACCTCCACATCCTTGTAGTTCGCCATGCAGAAGAAGGCGAGCGCGACGGCGACGACGACCCAGAAGGCGGTCCGCAAAAATTGCATAGGCTGGTCCCTCGCTGCTGCTTGCCGCGCGAGCTTAGGCGATTGCAGCCGATTTCGGAAGCGCCGGTTCGATTTTGCCGATGGAGAGGGTCATGGCGAGCGTCGCGGTCCCTCCCGGCGGCAGCATATCCATGCCGCCACGGTTGATCGCGTCGGGGCTGTGGCTGACCGGCTCCAGGCAGAAAAAGGCTTCGCCGGGCGGACGATAGAGATGCAGCCAGGGGGCACCCGCCGCGCGCATCGTGATCGCGATGCCGTCGCCGCGCAGGATGGTCGCGACCCCGCTCCAGCCGCCATAGGCATTGTCGATCAGGCTGTCACCCGCGATCCCGCAGGGCTGCGACCAGTCTCCCAGCGCGTCGGCCGCGACCTCCCGCTCGGGCAGCATGTCGGCGGTGGAAAGCAGCAGGCTCTGCGCATCGAACTGGAGCCGGGTGTCGGCATCCGCGACGAAATAGGGGTGGAAGCCAAGCCCCGCCGGCATGGCGCTCTCACCCTTGTTGGTCAGGGATAGCGAAAGCGACAGCTCGGACGGGCTGAGCGCCACATGCTGCTCGGCCCGGTCAGGCCAAGGCCAGCCAGCGTCACCATTATGGTCCTGGATCAGCCGGGTCTCCGCTCCGGTCGTTTCGCTCACCGCCCACGGCGCCTGCCAGCCAAAGCCATGGATGCTGTGCGGATGATCGCCGAAATTCAGCGGCAACTGATAGCGCTGCCCCTCCACCGCATAGCGCCCATGCGCGATACGATTGGCATAGGGCACTAGCGGAAAGCTCGCCATCGCGAGCGGATCGGTCGCCCCCGCCGGCGTCGGCCGCAGCAGGTCCGCCCCATCCAGCGAAAGGCGCAGCAGCGCACCTCCGATGGCGGGCGAGAGCGCTGCCTCCAGCCCTCCCGCCCGCAGCATGATCGTCCCCTCGCTCAGCCGACCATATCCTCAAGCTCGCGCCCCTTCGTTTCGTTCACCATGGCGCGCACGAAGAAGTAGGATATGAGCGCGAAGATTGCATAGCCGACATAGGCGGTGGCGAGACCCGGCGAGACGACCAGCGACGGGAAGCTGACCGAGACGATCGCGTTGGCGATCCACTGGGCAAAGCCGGCGACCGCCAGCCCCGACCCGCGTATCTGGTTCGGGAACATCTCGCCCAGCATCACCCACATGATCGGTCCCCAGCTCAAGTTGAAGAAGATCACGTAGAGGTTCGCCGCGACCAGCGCGATGATGCCGTTATTCCCCGGCAGCGACACCGCGCCGTCCGCGCCGGTGACGGCGGTGGAGAAGGCGTAGGCGACCGTCGCCAGCGTCACCGCCATGCCGGCCGACCCGATCAGCAGCAGCGGCTTGCGACCGATCTTGTCGACCAGCGCGATCGTGGCGAGGCACGCGCCGATCGACAGCACGCCCGACAGGATATTGGTCTGGAGCGCATAATCCTCGGAAAAGCCGACCGCTTCCCACAAAGTCGCGCCATAATAGAAGACGACGTTGATGCCGACGAACTGCTGGAACACGGCAAGGCCGATGCCGGTCCACACGATCGGGCGGATCTTGCCACTCGTCTTGTCGATGAGGTCGGACAGTTTGGGGCGATGATGGTCGGCGGCCAGGCTCGCGCGGATCTCCGCCACCTTGCGCGTCGCTTCGGCCTCGCCGAACAGCCGGGTCAGCACCGCATGGGCGCGCTCTTCCTGCCCGCGCGCCACCAGATAGCGGGGGCTTTCCGGGATCACCAACAGCGCGAGGAAGTAGATGGCGGCGGGAATCGCCTGGAGCCAGAACATCCAGCGCCACGCCGGATAGTCGAGCCACAGCGGCGCGGTCGATCCGCCCGCATAGCGCGCCAGCACGAAATTGGCGACGAACGCGCCGGTCAGGCCGGAGATAATCATGACCTGCTGCACCGACGACAGCCGTCCGCGCACATTGGCGGGGGTGACTTCGGAAATATAGACGGGCGAGATCACGCTCGCCGCGCCCACGCCCAGGCCGCCGATGATGCGGGCGATGATGAAGATCGCGGACGAATCGGCCGCGCCGGCGAGCAGCGCGCTCACCAGGAAGAGGATGGCGGAGAGCATCATGACGCCGCGCCGGCCGATGATGTCGGCCATTCGCCCCGCGCCGAACGCGCCGATCGACGACCCGATCAGGATCGCGCCGACATTGATGCCGATGCCCAGTTCGCCAAGATCGAAGGCGCTTTCCAGCCCCTTCTGAGTGCCGTTGATGACCCCCGAATCATAGCCGAACATGAATCCGCCGATCGTCGCCACCGCGACGATGGCCGCAATGAAGGCCATGTTGACCTTGCCCGCGCTCCCCTCGCTCATTCGCCCGTCCTTCCAGTCTTTTGTCGTTTATATCGTCGCCACGATCCCCGGCAGCCCGGCAACCCCGGCATCGAAGGCGAACAGATCGCCTGCCAAAGGCTGTTCTGTCAACGCTGTCATGTCCAATCCCTTGCGCGCGGTCGTCGCATAGGCGGTGGTCAGGCCTTCGCCGCCGAAGGCGATCTTGGTGATGTTGGCGACCGGAAAGCGGATTTCCCGCATCAGCGTGCCCGCCGGATCATAGCGCCGCACCGCCCAGCCGCCGAACAGCCCGGTCCACACGCAGCCTTCGGCATCGACAGTCGGGCCGTCGGGCCAGCCCGCGCCGTCCTCGATCGTGGCGAAGATGGTCGGGCGGTCGATCACTTTCCCCTCGTGCAGCGCGCATTGCCAGATGCGCTTGCCCAGCGTGTCGGTGTGATAGAGGATGCGCCCATCGGGCGAAAGGGCAGGGCCGTTGGTGATGGAGAAGGGCGGCAATCCTGCGTCGGCGCACACGCCCTTGTGGAAGCGGTAGAAGCGGCCGCTTGTCTGCTCCTCGCTATCGTCCATCGTCCCGAACCAGATCGCGCCATCGGGCGCGACGGTCGCGTCATTCTGGCGATTGCCGGGCAGATGCGCCTCGGGCGCGTGGAGAAGCGTGAAGCTGCCGTCCGCCGGATCGAAACGATTCACGCCCGATTGCAGCCCGGCGGCGAACAGCCCGTCGTCGGTCGGCAAGATCCAGCCGACCTGCCCCGGTGCGGCCCAGCTCCGCCCCGCGTTCAACGCAGGATCATAGCGGTGGACGCGATGCGCCTTGATATCGACGAACCAGAGCGCCGCGTCGCGCGCGACCCAGACCGGCCCTTCGCCCAGCGTCGCGCCGACGCCGAGCACACTCACCGGCTGCCCGCCCGCCATTTCAGCGCCACCCGGCGTCGATGAAATAGTCATGGCCGGTGCAATAGCGCGCATCGTCCGACGCCAGGAACATCGCCAGCGCGGCGACATCGACCGGCAGGATGCGTCCGTCGAGACACTGGGCGGCGACGATCTCCGCCTCGCCCTCGGGCGTGTACCATTTCTCTTGGCGCGGCGTTTTCACATTGCCGGGGATGATGGTGTTGACGCGGATATTCTCGCGGCCAAGGTCGCGGGCGAGGCTGCGGGTCAGCCCTTCGATCGCCGCCTTGGCGGTCTGGTAGAGCACCAGGTCGGGCAGAGCGAGGTGCCAGCTGATCGACCCGAAATTCAGGATCACGCCGCCGCCCGCGCGTTTCATCGCCGGCGCCGCCGCCTGCGCGACGAAGAAGAGGTGGCGCAGGTTCACCGCCATCCGCTCGTCCCAATAAGCGGGCGTGACCTCCTCGATGCTGTGGCGATCGTCATTGGCTGCATTGTTGATGACGATGTCGATCCCGCCCAGCTGCTGCTCGACGGACCCTATCATAGCCTGCACCGCGTCGATGTCACGCAGGTCGATGGCATGGAAAATAGGCGCGACCGGCGCGTCGGCGAGCCGCGCGACCAGCGCCTCGCTTTCCGCCACGGCGATGTCGCAGAAGGCGACCCGTGCGCCCTGCCGGGCAAATGCTTCGACCAGACCCTCTCCGATACCGCTACCGCCGCCGGAAATGAAAACCCGCTTGTCCTTCAAGCTGGGATAGATGGCGCGGTTCATGCGTGTTCTTTCTCTTTCACATTCAGCAGGCCGCGCACGGCCAGATTGGTCATCAGGGCGGCAACGCCGAAGGTCCAGGGCGCCGCATCCTTCGACGTCACGACCTTGTTCACCAGCTTGCCGAGGCGCTGGGTTGAGATGGTGACAATATCGCCGACCTTGTGGGTGAAGCCGCGACCCGGCTCGTCCCGATCCTGCACCGGCGCGAACAATGTGCCCAGGAACAGCGCGAACCCGTCGGGATATTGGTGCTGCGACAGCGTCTGGCGCACCAGATCGAGCGGATCGCGGCTGATCTGGTTCATGCTGCTGACGCCGTCCAGTCGATAGCCTTCCGGTCCGTCGATGGTCAGCGCGACTTCGGCGTTGCGCACATCGTCGATGGTGAAGCCGTCGTCGAACAGGCGGATCAGCGGACCGAGCGAGCAGGAGGCGTTATTATCCTTCGCCTTGCCCAGCAGCAGCGCCGAGCGGCCCTCGAAATCGCGGAGGTTGACGTCGTTGCCCAGCGTCGCGCCGACCGTATTGCCAGCGCTGTCGACCACCAGCACGATTTCCGGCTCCGGGTTGTTCCAGGTGGAATCGGACCGGATGCCGATCTCCGCGCCAACGCCCACGGTGGAGAGGATCGGCGATTTGGTGAACACCTCCGCGTCGGGGCCGATCGCGACTTCCAGATATTGCGACCACAGCCCGTCCTCGATCAGCGCGGCCTTGAGCGCAGCGGCTTCAGGCGTGCCCGGCACCACGCTGCGGATCGATCCACCGACCCGTTCCTCCAGCCGACCGCGAATCTCCACCGCCCGCGAAGCGTCCCCGCGCGCGCCTTCCTCGATCACGCGCTCCAGCGCCGACACGGCGAAGGTGACGCCGCACGCCTTGACGCATTGCAGGTCGACCGGGCTCAGCAGCGGCAGGGCGAGTTCATCGAGCGGGCCAAGCGCCTCGCCACCCTCCGGCGACAACGGCAGCAGGTCGGCCAGTTGCGCGACCGTGGGCGCGACTCGGCTCATGTCATAGGCGACGCCCTGCGCGACCAATATGGGGCTGGGGCCGGCGGCGGTCTGCACGCGGCCAAGGAAAAGGCCCTCCCGCCAATCGGACGGAAGGCAATCGGACAAGGCGGCGTCCCCCGGCATCATCAACTCCTATTGGATGCTTGTCTTTGATAGCGCTACCAACATCTATATGGCAGCGAAGTCAAGAGGCGCTTTGCCGAAAACCGAACCGCTGATCCAGATTGAGTGCGAACGCTTCTGCGTCTTTCCGTCGGCCCGGCTTTGCGCCATAAGGGCGTGACTATGAGCAAAGCCAAAGACATGCCGCCGTCTCCGGCCGCAACTGCCGAGCCTGACATGCCCGCTCCCGACGCCACCGCCAATCCGCCCGGCGACACGCCTCTTGCCGATGCCGCCCGCAAGTCGGCCGGAAAGGGCGTGTGGATGGGCACGGCCGTCGGCATCGGCTCCGCCGCGATCGTCGCGGCCCTCCTCTATTACCGTCGCAAGAGCTGAGGCTGCGGCGCGAAAAAAAGGGCGGCATGGCCTTCGCTCCATGCCGCCCTCCGGTGCGACCCGGCAGGCTCTTATAGGCCCGGATGATCCGGGTCGTGTCAGCTCGGCGTCAGCCCGCGCCGCCGCTCAGATAGCTGATAAGCTCGGGCTTGCTGACGGAGACGCTTTTGTCCTTGTCGGCGGTGGTGAATGCGCCATTGGCCCAGGCGGTCACCTGCTCGGGCGCCAGGGTCGCGCCGGTCGCCTTCATTTCCTGATCCTTGAGCGCCACCATCCAGCGGGAAAATTCCGACTGATCCAGCGCCCCGTCCTTGTTCGCGTCATAGGCCGGAAACTCGCTGTCCACGATCGCCGCCACGCTGGCGGCCGGGTTGGCGGGTGTCGCTGCCTGCGGCTGGGCGGCGGCGGGCTGTGCCGGAGCGGCCGGTTGCGGCGCGGCGGGGCTGGCGCTCTGATCGGGGGCGGTCTGCGCCATCGCCGGTGCTGTCACGGCCAAAGCCGTGCTGAGCAATATAGTGCAGAACATCACAAACTCCTTTTGCCATATGATCGGCCTGGATGAGGTTGGTTCCAGTCCAGCATTTTAACTGAAGCAATAATGAATGAACCTGGGTCAATGTTCCTGAACATCCGTTCATCTCGCCATATTCGTCTTGAATATTGGTTCGCCTCGTCGCGAATATTTGCCGCGCATCTCGCCTTGACTCGAAAGGCGCCCGCGATTTGCCCCGCTGCGCCGACGCTGCTAGGCGGCGCGCATCTTTTCCCCTCCAGCCTTCAGGATTCGCCATGGTCCCCCGCTACGCCCGCCCCGCAATGACCGCCCTCTGGGAACCGGAAGCGCGCTTCAAAATCTGGTTCGAGATCGAAGCGCACGCGACCGAGAAGCTGGGCGAGCTGGGCGTCGTGCCTCCGTCGGCGGCACAGGCGCTGTGGGACTGGTGGGCGACCAACCCCGCGATCGACGTGCCCGCGATCGACGCGATCGAGGCGGTGACCAAGCATGACGTCATCGCCTTCCTGACCTGGGTGGCCGAACAGGTGGGCGACGAAGCCCGCTTCATGCACCAGGGCATGACCTCGTCCGACGTGCTCGATACGTGCCTTGCCGTCCAGCTCACCCGCGCCGCCGACATCCTCATCGAGGATCTCGACAGGCTGCTCGACGTCATCAAGCGCCGCGCCTTCGAGCATAAGCTGACCCCGACCATCGGCCGCAGCCACGGCATCCATGCCGAACCCGTGACCTTCGGACTCAAGATGGCCGAAGCCTATGCCGAATTCAGCCGGTGCAAGGCGCGCCTGATCGCCGCCCGCGCCGAAGTCGCCACCTGCGCCATTTCCGGCGCGGTCGGCACCTTCGCCAATATCGACCCCCGCGTCGAGGAGCATGTCGCGGCAAAGCTCGGCCTCGCCGTCGAACCCGTCTCCACGCAGGTCATTCCGCGCGACCGCCACGCCATGTTCTTCGCGACGCTCGGCGTCATCGCCAGCTCGATCGAGCGGCTCGCGGTCGAGGTCCGCCACCTCCAGCGCACCGAAGTGCTGGAGGCGGAGGAATATTTCTCGCCCGGGCAGAAGGGCAGCAGCGCCATGCCGCACAAGCGCAACCCGGTGCTGACCGAAAATCTGACCGGCCTCGCGCGCATGGTCCGCGCCTATGCGCTCCCCGCGATGGAGAATGTGGCCCTCTGGCATGAGCGCGACATCAGCCACAGCTCGGTCGAGCGCTATATCGGCCCCGACGCCACCATCACCCTCGACTTCGCGCTGGCCCGCCTGACCGGCGTTATCGACAAGCTGCTCGTCTATCCCGAACGGATGATGAAGAATCTCGACAAGATGGGCGGCCTCGTCCACTCGCAGCGCGTGCTGCTGGCGCTGACCCAGGCGGGCGTGAGCCGCGAGGACAGCTACCGCTACGTTCAGCGCAACGCGATGAAGGTCTGGGAATCGGACGGCGTGTTGTCGCTGCTGGAACTGCTGAAGGCCGACCCGGATGTCACCGCCGCGCTCCCCGCGCAGGAGATCGAGGAAAAGTTCAACCTCGATTATCACTTCAAGCAGGTGGACACGATCTTCCGCCGGGTGTTCGGCGAAGCGTGATCTGATAAAGCCTGCGCCGGGGAGCCTATATCTTCGTCCATTGGTGAGCAGAGCCCAGGCTTACCGCACCCCCATCCTCGGCCGCATCCGGGGCGCGGCGTCGGATTGCCGCCGGATCAGTTCATAGTCGAGCACCAGATGCTCGGCCTCGCCGTCGCGCCCGTGCCGCGCGCGCAGTTCGCGCACCAGCACCTCCACCGCCGCGCGCGCCATGGCGCTGATCGGCTGGCGGATCGTGGTCAGTTCCGGCCAGATCGTGGTCGCGAGCGACGTATCGTCGAACCCGCAGACGGTAAGGTCGCCCGGCACGTCCAGCCCGGTGCGATGCGCAATGGCGACGGTCGCGGCCGCCATATCGTCGTTGCTGGCGAAGATCGCGGTCGGCGGGTCGAGCAGCGAGAGGATATGTTCGGCTGCGTCCAGCCCCGACCGATAGGTGAAATAGCCCTGCGCGATCAGCTCATCCTGCACTGGCAGGCCGGCCTGCTGCAACGCCTCGACATAGCCCTCGAACCGCTTGGTGCTGGCGCTCTGGTTCGGGTTGCCCTTGATGAAGCCGATCCGGTCATGGCCGAGCGCGATCAGGTGCCGCGTCATCTCATAGGCGGCATGGCGGTCGTCGATCGTCACGGCGGCGAGGTCTGGCAGCGGCAGCCCTGTCGCCACCGCCACCGCCGGCATGCCGGCCTTCTCCAGCGCCTTCACCAGATCGGACATGTCGCACAGCGGCGGCGGCAGGATGACGCCATCCACCCGGCCGCGCTGGAGATGGTCGACCACCGCCTTGATCGACATCGCCTCGTCCCATTTCTCGACGACCAGATGCACGCCGCTGCGGCTCGCCTGATCGAGGCTCCCGACCAGAAACTCGCTGAGATAGGAAGAGGAAGGGTTGGAGTAGAGAAGGCCGATCCGCGTCTCGTCCCCGCCCGCCAGCGTGCGCGCGGCGGCGCTCGGCGCATAGTTGAGCGCCGCGATCGCCGCCTCCACCTTCTCCCGCGTCGCGGCGCGCACTACCTGTTCTGAATTGATGACCCGCGACACCGTCATCGGCGACACCCCCGCATGGCGCGCCACGTCGTTGATGGTCGGCGCGTTGCGCTGGCGGCGCGAGGTTCTTGTGTCGCTCAACGGGGTCGGGCTTTCGTGCGTATGATGTCGTTTCCGAAATGGTAGCGTCATCCGCCGCGCAACATAAGTGAAAAATCAGTGATGGCCGGGCGCATAGGGAAAGCGCTGCGCTTTGTACCAATTGAGGTCATGCGCCGGAGCGGCCGCGCCGGCGGGCAGGGGCAGGCGATTGGTCGACTGGAAATAGGCGATGCTGGCGTCGCGCCACCATGTCGCTTCGCGCCGCTGGATGGCGAGGAAGCTCTCCGTCTGCGCGAAGCGTTCGGCGTCCACCAGCGGGCGAAGCCCCTCCCATGTCCGCTGCATGTCGGCGACGTAAGCGACCCCGCGATCATATTGACGGACCATCCCGTCCCACAATGTCTCGCCCGATTTCAGGCGATAATCCCATGGAACATGATGGAACCATAGCAGGTCGCGTTCCGGCGTAGTCCTTGGACTGCCAAGAATTTTTGCGATCTGCGGCGCATATTGGGCGATGGCGTCGCTGCCGGTCTTCGTCCGGTCGAAGCCGATGCCGGCGGCGTCCGCCTTGTGATAATAGACCGGGTTCCATTCGGGCCGCGCCAGGTCCGACACCCAGGGGGCGGGGCCATAATGATGGCCGGTGCCCATGACATGGGCGAGGCCGAGCGGCGTCATATAGTCGACCGCCGCCTCGCGCGATCCCATCATCATGGCGACGACCGGCGCAACCACGCGCGGGTCGGGCGAGAACGTCATCGCCGCCCATTCGCGCGCGACTGCTTCCGCCGACAGGCTGGTGTCCCACGCCATACGACCAAAGGCGTACCAGTCCGCCTGGTTGAAGATCGACCCGCTCCAGTCGCGATCGACCCCGATATTGGCGACCCCGGCGATCCCGGTCAGCCTGTGCCCGTCGAGCGACCCGTCGATCACCCTGGCGACGGTCGAACCCTTGCCCTTCGCATAGGTGTCGGCGTCCAGCACCTCCTCGAACAATGGCCCCAGATAGGTAAGGTGGGTCGACTGGCCGAGATATTCCTTGGTGATCTGGAATTCCATCATCAGCGGCGTCCTGGGCATTGCGCCGAACAGCGGATGGAAGGGCTCGCGCGGCTGGAAGTCGATCGCGCCATTCTTCACCTGCACGATGACATTGTCGGCGAACTGGCCGTCCAGCGGCTTGAAGTCGGTGAAAGCTTGCTTCGCGCGATCGTCGGGATTGTCATGGGCGTAGACGAAAGCGCGCCACATCACGATCCCGCCATGCGGCTTCACCGCGCCGGCAAGCATGTTCGCGCCATCGGCATGGGTGCGCTTATAATCCTGCGGTCCCGGCTGGCCCTCGCTATTGGCCTTCACCAGGAAGCCGCCGAAGTCGGGGATGGCGCGATAGATTTCGTCGGCCTTCGCCTTCCACCAGGCGGCGACTTGCGGGTCGAGCGGATCGGCGGTCTTAAGGCCGTCCAACTCCATCGGCGCGGTCCATCTGACCGACAGATAGACGCGGATGCCATAGGGCCGGAGCATATCCGCCAGCGCCGCCGCCTTGGCGATATAGGACGCGGTCAGGCTGTCGGCCTTGGCATTCACATTGTTGAGGACCGTGCCGTTGATGCCGATCGAGGCGTTGGCGCGGGCATAATCGGTATAGCGCGGCCCCTTATAGTCGGGCAGCCGCCACCAGTCCCAGATCGACTGCCCGGCATAGCCGCGCTCCACCGTGCCATCCAGATTGTCCCAGTGATTGAGCAGCCGCAGCCCGATCTTCGGCGCGCTGACGATGTCGAGCGCATCGAGTCGCGCCCCGGTCTGCGCCAGCCGCAGCCAATGATAGGCGCCGTGCAGCAGGCCGATATCGCTGTTGGCGGCGATCAGCGTCATGGCCTTGCCACCCTGCTGGATCGACCGGATGGCATAGCCTTCCTGCCCCAGCGCGCCGGTCTTGACCGGCAGGGCAGGGGTCGTGGCCGGTGTCGCCAGCCACAGTGCGCCGGCCTGCGGCTCGGTTGCCAGGGCAGGCGCGCGCCCGGTCATGCCGGCGACGCCGCGTTGCAGTTCGTCGGTCGCGGCTTTCAGCGTCGCGCTGCTTCCGGCCGCCACGATAGCGCTCGCATGGGCGGAAACAGCGGCGGCGCGGCTTTCGTCGGCGCGGGCATAGCGCAGCCACAGATCATAGCCGTCCTCAGCCCGCGCCATCGGCGACAGTGCCAGGCAGGCGAGGCTCATCATCCAGAAACCCAGGCGCGCTATCACTCATCCCTCTCCTTGATGCGATCCTTGCCGGCCGCTTAAACGGCATTGACAAGCATGTCTTGTCCGACCAATGGTAACGGTATCAGTCGGCGCTGCAAGCGAAAAGCGCCGGCCGGTCAAAAATGGAGGGGGCTTCCACCATGATCCATCCCGGCAAAATCCTGGGCCTGTCGACCGCGCTGGCGCTCAGCATGGTCGCGCCCGTCGCCCCGGCCGCTGCCGCGCCTGCCTCCGCCAGCGCCCGCCCGCTCTACAAGGATGCGTCGGCTCCTGTCGAATCGCGCGTCGACGATCTGCTCGCCCGCATGACGCTGGACGAAAAGATCGCGCAGATCACCACGGTCTGGGAGGGCAAGGTCGCGCTCTTCGACGACCGGCTCCAGCTCGACCTCGCCAAGCTCCGGGCCGCCTATCCGGCGGGCCTCGGCCATTTTGCCCGTCCTTCCGACGCGAAGGCGGGCGTGAGTCCTCGGGTCGCACCAGGACGCACACCGCGCCAGACGGTCGCGCTCGTCAACGCCCTGCAAAAATGGGCGATGACGGAAACGCGCCTCGGCATCCCGATCCTCTTCCATGAGGAAGGGCTGCACGGCTATGCGGCCGTCGGCGCGACCAGCTTCCCCCAGGCCATCGCCATGGCCTCCTCCTTCGATCCCGCGATGCTGCGGGAGGTGAACCAAGTCATTGCCCGCGAAATCCGCTCGCGCGGCGTCAGCCTCGTCCTCTCGCCGGTCGTGGACATCGCCCGCGATCCGCGCTGGGGCCGGATCGAGGAGACGTTCGGCGAAGACCCCTATCTCGCCGGCGAGATGGGCGTCGCCGCCGTCGAAGGCTTGCAGGGGGAAGGCCGCGCTCGCCAGCTTCGCCCCGGCAAGGTATTCGCCACGCTCAAGCATCTGACCGGCCATGGCCAGCCCGAAAGCGGCACCAATGTCGGCCCCGCGCCCTATTCGGAACGCGAACTGCGCGAGAATTTCTTCCCGCCCTTCGAGCAGGTGGTGAAGCGCACCGGCATAGAGGCGGTCATGGCCTCCTATAACGAGATCGACGGCGTTCCCAGCCACGCCAACCGCTGGCTGCTGGAGGATGTGCTCCGCCGCGAATGGGGCTTCAAGGGCGCGGTCGTCTCAGACTATTCGGCGGTCGACCAGCTCATGAGCATCCACCATATCGCCCCCGACCTGGAGGGCGCGGCGATCCGCGCGCTCGACGCGGGCGTGGACGCCGACCTGCCCGACGGCATCTCCTACGCAAAGCTCGGCAAGCTGGTCCGCGAAGGCAAGGTCAGCGAGGCGAAGGTCGACCAGGCGGTGCGTCGGATGCTGGACCTGAAATTCCGCGCCGGCTTGTTCGAGAACCCCTATGCCGATGCCGCCGCCTCGGAAAAGATCACCAATAATGCCGAAGCGCGCGCGCTGGCGCTCACCGCCGCGCAACGCTCGATAACCCTGCTCAAGAATGACGGCATGTTGCCGCTGAAGCCCGAAGGCAGCATAGCGATCATCGGCCCCAGCGCCGCCGTCGCGCGCCTCGGCGGCTATTATGGCGAGCCGCCGCACAAGGTCTCCATCCTCGACGGCATCAGGGCGAAGGTCGGCAAACGCGCCAGCATCGTCTTTGCCCAAGGCGTCAAGATTACCGACAATGACGACTGGTGGGAGGACAAGGTGGTCAAGTCCGACCCGGCCGAAAACCGCCGGCTGATCGCGCAGGCGGTGGAGGCGGCCCGCAACGTCGACCGCATCATCCTTACCTTGGGCGACACTGAGCAATCGAGCCGCGAAGGCTGGGCCAGCAGCCATCTCGGCGACCGCCCCAGCCTCGATCTCGTCGGCGAACAGCAGGAATTGTTCGATGCGCTGAAGGCGCTCGGCAAGCCGATCACCGTCATCCTCATCAACGGCCGCCCCGCCTCGACCGTCAAGATCAGCGAGCAGGCCAACGCGATCCTGGAAGGCTGGTATCTGGGCGAACAGGGCGGCAATGCCGTCGCCGACGTCCTGTTCGGCGACGTCAATCCGGGCGGCAAGCTGCCCGTCACCATCCCCCGCTCGGTCGGCCAGTTGCCCATCTTCTACAACGCCAAGCCATCGGCGCGGCGCGGCTATCTGTTCGACACGACCGACCCGCTCTACCCGTTCGGCTACGGCCTCAGCTACACGACATTCGAGCTGTCCCAGCCGAAGCTGGCGGTGAGCCGTATCGGCGTGGGCGGTCAAACAACTGTCTCACTCGCTGTTCGCAACAGCGGCGCGCGCGAAGGCGATGAGGTGGTCCAGCTCTACATCCGCGACAAGGTCAGCTCGGTCACCCGCCCGATCAAGGAGCTGAAGGGCTTCCAGCGCGTGACCTTGAAACCCGGCGAAACCCGCACCGTCAGCTTCGCGATCACGCCCGAAAGCCTCCAGATGTGGAACGGCCGGATGGAGCGCGTGGTCGAGCCGGGCGAATTCGAGATCATGACCGGCAATAGCTCGGTCGCGCTCCAGTCCACGACGCTGACGGTGACGCCATGAGCCTGTCGCGCCGCCACGCCCTCGGCCTGCTCGCCTCCACCGCCGCCACCCCGGCGCTGGCGAAGGCGCGCAGCGGCCCGCTCTACAAGGACGCATCCGCGCCCATCGACCTGCGCGTCCGCGATCTCCTCGCCCGCATGACGCTGGAGGAGAAGGTCGCGCAGATCATCGCGCTCTGGGCGACCAAGGCGGAGGTGATGGACGGCATCGCCTTCTCCCCCGCCAAGGCGAGCGCCGCCTATCCGCACAGCTTCGGCCAGATCACCCGCCCGTCCGACAAGCGCGGCGTGGCGGGCGACGCCAACCAGGCGGGCGGCGTCGGCGCGCGCTGGCGCACGCCGCAGGAGACGGTCGATTTCGTCGCCGCCGTCCAGAAATGGGCGATCGAGGAAACCCGCCTCGGCATCCCCGTCCTGTTCCACGAGGAATCGCTCCACGGCTATATGGCGACGGAAGCGACCATGTTCCCGATGGCGATCGGCCTCGCCGGCAGCTTCGACCGCGACCTGATGCGCGAGGTCCAGTCCGTCATCGCCCGCGAGGTCCGCGCCCGCGGCGTCCATCTGGCGCTCTCGCCCGTGGTCGACATCGCCCGCGATCCGCGCTGGGGCCGGATCGAGGAGACGTTCGGCGAAGACCCCTATCTCTGCGGCGAGATGGGCGTCGCCGCCGTCCTTGGCCTTCAGGGCGAAAGCAGGCAACTCGGCCCCGACAAGGTCATGGCGACGTTGAAGCATATGACCGGCCACGGCCAGCCGCAGGCCGGCGAGAATATCGCCCCTGCGCCGATCAGCGAGCGGGAATTGCGCGAAAATTTCTTCCCGCCCTTCCGTGAAGTCGTGAATCGCACCGGCATCGCCGCCGTCATGCCCAGCTATAACGAGATTGACGGCGTCCCCAGCCACCAGAACCGCTGGCTGCTAAACGACATTTTGCGCGGCGAATGGGGTTTCGACGGCGCGGTGGTCAGCGACTATGGCGCGGTCCACGAACTCGACACCATCCACCATGTCCAGCCCGACCCGCAGGCAGCCGCGCGCGCGGCTCTTCGCGCCGGAGTGGATTGCGAGCTGCCCGACGGGACCAGCTATCGGACGCTCGTGGAACAGGTCCGCAGCGGAAAAGTCCCTCAAGAAGCGGTCGACATCGCCTGCACACGCATGTTGACGCTGAAATTCCGCGCGGGCCTGTTCGAAAATCCCTGGCCGCGCAAGGATCATGCGGCGCTCACCGGCAACAAGGAAGCCCGCGCGCTGGCGCTCAAGGCCGCGCATCGCTCGATCGTGCTGCTCAAAAATGACGGCACCTTGCCGCTCACCCCCGGCGCGCAGAAGCGGGTGGCGGTGATCGGTCCCAACGCCGCCATCGCCCGCCTCGGCGGCTATTCGAGCGTGCCGCGCCAGACTGTCTCGCTGCTCGAAGGGGTGCAGGTCAAGCTCAAGGGCAAGGCGGAGGTCGTCCATGCCCAGGGCGTGTTCATCACCCAGAGCGAGGATCGCTCGGCTAATGAGGTGCTGCTGGCCGACCCGGCGAAAAACCGCGCGCTGATCGCGGAGGCGGTCGAGGTGGCGAAGTCGGCCGACATCGTCATCCTCGCCATCGGCGACACCGAACAGACCAGCCGCGAGGGCTTCGCCAAGAACCATCTCGGCGACCGCACCAGCCTCGACCTTTTGGGTGAGCAGAACGACCTGTTCCTCGCGATGAAGGCGACCGGCAGGCCCGTCATCGTCTGCGCGATCAACGGCCGCCCGCCCAGCTACCCCACTGTCGCGGAGGGCGCGAACGCGCTGCTCGAATGCTGGTATCCGGGGCAGGAGGGCGGCACGGCCATGGCCGACATATTGTTCGGCGAGGTCAATCCCGGCGCCAAGCTGCCCGTCACCGTCGCGCGCGACGCGGGCCAGGTGCCGGTCTTTTACAACCGCAAACCCTCGGCGCGGCGCGGCTATGTGTTCGAGGACATAACGCCGCTCTACCCCTTCGGATATGGCCTCAGCTACACGACATTCGAGTTCGGAAAGCCACGGCTTTCTTCTCCCCGCATCGGCACAGGCGGCGAAGTGACGGTCGAAGTCGACGTGCGCAATACCGGCCAGAGGGCAGGGGACGAGGTCGTCCAGCTCTACGTCCGCGATCAGACCGCCAGCGTCACCCGCCCGATCAAGCAATTGAAGGGGTTCAAGCGCGTCTCTCTCGCGCCCGGCGAAACGAAAACCGTCCGCATCACGCTCGGCCCTTCCGCCTTCTCGCTCTGGAATCTCGACATGGAGGAGGTGGTCGAACCCGGCCTCTTCGACATCATGGTCGGGCCGGACAGCGAAAATCTGCAGACCATCCCGCTCGAAGTCATCTGAACAGGATTTCCCAAATGCCTAAAATCGTTGACACCAAGGTCATCATCACCTGTCCCGGCCGCAATTTCGTCACCCTCAAGATCATCTGCGACGACGGCACCACCGGCGTCGGCGACGCGACGCTCAACGGCCGCGAACTGTCGGTCGCCAGCTACCTCACCGACCATGTCGTCCCCTGCCTCATCGGCCGGGACGCGCACCGGATCGAGGATATCTGGCAATATCTCTACAAGGGCGCCTATTGGCGGCGCGGCCCTGTCACCATGACCGCGATCGCGGCGGTCGACATGGCGCTGTGGGACATCAAGGGCAAGATCGCGGGCCTGCCGGTTTATCAGCTGCTGGGCGGCGCGAGCCGCGAGGGCGTGATGGTCTATGGCCATGCCAACGGCACGTCGATCGAGGACACGATCGAGGCTGCGCTCGACTACCAGAAGCAGGGCTACAAGGCGATCCGCATCCAGTGCGGTGTGCCGGGCATGGCGTCCACCTATGGCGTCAGCAAGGACCGCTATTTCTACGAGCCGGCGGACGCTGACCTGCCGACCGAAAATGTCTGGAACACCAGCAAATATCTGCGCATCGTCCCCGAACTGTTCAAGGCTGCGCGGGAGGCTCTGGGCTGGGATGTGCATCTGCTGCACGACATCCACCACCGCCTGACCCCGATCGAGGCCGGCCGTCTGGGCAAGGATCTCGAACCCTACCGCCCCTTCTGGCTGGAGGACGCGACCCCCGCCGAGAATCAGGAGGCGTTCAAGCTGATCCGCCAGCACACCACCGCGCCGCTCGCGGTGGGCGAAATCTTCAATTCGATCTGGGACGCCAAGGATCTGATCCAGAACCAGCTGATCGACTATATCCGAGCCACCGTGGTCCATGCCGGCGGCATCACCCACCTGCGCCGCATCGCCGCGCTCGCCGACCTCTATCAGGTCAAGACCGGCTGCCATGGCGCGACCGACCTGTCGCCGGTCTGCATGGCGGCCGCACTGCATTTCGACATCAGCGTGCCCAATTTTGGCGTCCAGGAATATATGCGCCACACGCCCGAGACCGACGCGGTCTTCCCCCATGCCTATACGTTCGAGGACGGCATGATGCATCCGGGCGACGCGCCGGGCCTGGGCGTCGACATCGACGAGCAACTGGCCGCCGGCTACGAGTATCAGCGCGCCTTCCTGCCGGTGAACCGGCTGGAGGACGGCACGCTGTTCAACTGGTGAGCCGATGAACGCGGCATCCACATCATCGTCATCCCCGCGAAGGCGGGGATCCATCTCCGTCCTTCTCCCCAACCGCCGAGGTGGGAGATGGATTCCCGCCTGCGCGGGAATGACAAGAGTGGGTTTGCAATGACTACCATCCCCAAACCCTCCGGCAAAATCCGCTGGATCGTCTGCGGCCTGCTCTTCGCGGCGGTGGTGCTGAGCTATGTCGATCGCCTCGTGCTGCCGACGCTGAAGCCCGATCTGCAGGCGCGCTATGGCTGGAGCGAGAGCGGCTATGCCGATCTCGCCATCTGGTTCCAGGCGGGTTACGGCATCGCCTATGTCTTTTTCGGCCGGCTGATCGACCGGATCGGCGCGCGGGCGGGCTATGCGCTTGCGGTGACGCTGTGGACGATCGGCCACGTCGCGCACATTTTCTTCACCTCGACCGCCGGAATGCTGCTCGCCCGCATCCCGCTGGCCATCGGGGAGGCGGGAACCTTCCCCGCCGCCATCGCCGCCACCAACGAATGGTTCCCCAAGAAGGAGCGCGCCTTCGCGATCGGCATCTTCAACGCCGGGTCGAATGTCGGCGCGATTCTGACGCCGCTGATCGTGCCGATCATCGCGGTGTCGCTCGGCTGGCGCTGGGCCTTCATCCTCACTGGCCTGCTGACTCTCGTCTGGCTCGCCGCCTGGCTCGCTTTCTACCGCCGCCCGCGCGAGAAGAAGAGCCTGACGCCCGAAGAACTGGCGTGGATCGAGACTGATCCCGTCGAACCCCAGCGCCCGGTCAAATGGGCCACGCTGTTCCGCCATCGCCAGACCTGGGCCTATATGCTCGGTCGCTTCCTGATCGACCCGGTCTGGTGGACCTTCCTCTTCTGGCTGCCGGATTTCTTCAACAAGCAATATGGCGTCAAGATGCTGGACTTCGGTCCGCCGCTGATCGCCGTCTATCTGCTGGCGGATGTCGGTTCGATCGCCGGCGGCTGGACCTCCTCGCGCCTCATGGGCCGGGGCTGGAGCGTCAACCGCGCCCGCAAGAGCGCGATGCTGCTCGCCGCGCTCTGCGCCGTGCCGATCGCCTTTGCGACGAGCGCGCCGTCGATGTGGGTCGCGGTCGGCCTGATCGGCCTCGCCTGCGCCGGGCATCAGGGCTTCTCGGCCAATCTCTATGCGCTGCCGGGCGATGTCTTTCCGCGCTGGATGGCGGGATCGGTGGTGGGCCTGGGCGGCCTCTCCGGCGCGGTCGGCGGCATGCTGATGGCGAAATTCGCCGGCGTCATCCTCGAAACGATCGGCAGCTACGGTCCGATCTTCGCCGTCGCGTCGGTCGCCTATCTGGTCGCGCTCGCCGTCATTCATCTTCTCCTGCCCCGCTATCAGCCGGTGGCGATACCCCTTGCCGAAAGCGCCGCATGACCACGCCTTTGCGTCTCCATCCCGATCGCCTGTTCCCGTCCGATCCCACCACCCGCGCCATCGCCCGCGCGCTCTACGCCACGGTCAAGGATTTGCCGATCGTCAGCCCGCACGGCCACACCGACCCGCGCTGGTTCGCCTACGACCAGCCCTTCGCAAACCCGGCCGAGCTGCTGATCGTGCCGGACCATTATGTGTTCCGGATGCTCTACAGCCAGGGGGTGAAGCTGGAGGAGCTGGGCGTGCCGACCATAGACGGCAGCTCGACCGAGACCGACCCGCGCGCCATCTGGCACCGCTTCGCCGCTCATTACCACCTGTTCCGGGGCACGCCTTCGCGCCTGTGGCTCGACTGGGTGTTCGCGGAAGCGTTCGGTATCGACGTGCGGCTGGAGCCGGCGACGGCGGACCATTATTACGTCATCATCGACGCCGCGCTCAAGACCAACGCCTTCCGCCCGCGCGCTTTGTTCGATCGCTTCAACATCGAAGTCATCGCCACCACCGAAGGCCCGCTCGACCCGCTCGACCATCATCGCGCAATCCGCGCATCGGGCTGGGCGGGGAGGGTGGTCACCGCCTATCGCCCGGACCCTGTAATGGACCCCGACATCGCCGGCTTCCCGGAGCGCGTCCGCGCCTTCTGCGCCATGGCGGGCGAGGATGCCGGCAGCTTCGCCGCCTATCTGCGCGCGCATGAGAAGCGCCGCGCCGATTTCCGCGCGGCCGGCGCGACCTCGACCGATCACGGCCATCCCGACGCCTTCACCGCCCACCTTCCCCCCGCCGAGATCGAGGCGCTCTACGTGCGCGCGATCAGCGGCCCGGTGAGCGCCGCCGACGCCCGCCTGTTCCGCGGCCATATGCTGACCGAAATGGCGCGCATGTCGATCGAGGACGGCATGGTGATGCAGCTCCACCCCGGCGTCCATCGCAGCCACAATGCCGCCGTGCTCGCTCGCTTCGGCCGCGACAAGGGCGGCGACATCCCGCTTTCCGGCGAATTCGTGCAGGCATTGAAGCCCTTGCTCGACCTTTACGGCAACGATCGGCGCCTCACCCTCATCCTCTTCACCCTGGACGAGGACGTCTATTCGCGCGAACTCGCCCCGCTCGCGGGTCATTATCCAGCGCTTCGGCTCGGCCCGCCCTGGTGGTTCCATGACAGCCCCGAAGGGATGCGCCGCTTCCGCGAGCGCGCGACCGAGACCGCTGGTTTCTACAACACGGTCGGCTTCAACGACGACACCCGCGCCTTCCTGTCTATCCCGGCGCGGCACGATGTCGCGCGCCGCATGGATTGCGCCTTTCTCGCGCGCCTCGTCGCCGAGCATCGGCTGGAGGAGGACGAGGCCCATGACCTTGCCCATGCGCTCAGCTACGATCTGGTGAAGAAAGCCTATAAGCTGTGAAAAGACTGTCGGCCGCCACGCTGGCGGACCTGCCGGACGATGTGATCCGCCCCGGCTATGACCGCGCCGCCGTCCGCTGCGGCGTCGTCCATCTGGGCATCGGCGCCTTCCACCGCGCGCATCAGGCGGCCTTTTTCGACGATGCGCTGAATGCGGGCGACCTGCGCTGGGGCATCGTCGCCGCCTCGCTCCGCTCGCCCGCCGTGCGCGACCAGATGGCACCGCAGGATGGTCTCTACACGATGCTCGTGCGCGACGGCGCGGCCGAGCAGGCGCGCATCATCGGTGCGGTCCGCCAAGTCATCGTCGCGCCCGAAGAGCCCGAAGCGCTGATCGCCGCGATGGCCTCGCCCGACACCCATATCGTGACGCTGACCGTGACCGAGAAGGGCTATAAGCTCGATCCCGCCACCGGCGCGCTGATCGCGGATGATCCGCAGCTCGCCGCCGACCTCGCCGCGCTCGACCGGCCCCGGACCGCCCCCGGCTTCATCGTCGCCGCGCTCGCCCGCCGCCGCGCCGCCGGCCTGCCCCCCTTCACCGCGATCAGCTGCGACAATCTGCCGCACAATGGTGCGCGGCTGCGCGACTCCGTGATCGCGCTCGCCCGCCGCCATGACGCCGCGCTGGCCGACTGGATTGCGGCCGAAGGCGCTTTCCCGCAGACGATGGTCGACCGCATCGTGCCCGCCACGACCGATGAGGATATCGCGGCCCTCGCATCGCGGTTCGGCGTCGAGGACCGGGCGATGGTCAAGACCGAACCTTTCGCCCAATGGGTGATAGAGGACCGCTTCTGCGGCCCGCGCCCCGATTTCGGTCCCGGCGTTCAACTGACCGCCGCTGTCGCGCCCTGGGAGGAAGCCAAGCTGCGCCTGCTCAACGGCGCGCATAGCGGCATCGCCTATCTGGGCGGCCTCGCCGGCATCGCCCATGTCCATGAGGTGCTGGCGCTGCCCAACGCGCGCCACTTTGTCGAAGCGCTCTGGGACGAGGCGCAAACGACGCTTTCGCCACCCCCTGAACTCGACATCGCCGCCTATCGCCGCGCACTCATGGCCCGGTTCGACAATCCGACCCTGCGCCACCGCACGCGCCAGATCGCAATGGACGGATCGCAGAAGCTGCCCCAGCGCCTGCTCGCGCCCATCGCCGATCGGTTGGCGCGCGGGCAGGGGATCGCCGCGCTGGCGCTGGCGGTCGCGGCCTGGATACGCTGGCAGGCGGGGCGCGATGATCGGGGCGCGACTCACATGGTCGATGACCCGCTTGCCGGCCCGATCGTGCAGCGGCTCGCGCCCGCCTGGACCGCCGCCGAGCGGGTGGACGCGATCCTCGGCTTCGCCCCGGTCGTCCCGCCGGGACTGGCCGATAACAGCGGCTTGCGCGACACGCTCGCTCACTGGCTGACGATCCTCGAACAGCAGGGCGCGCTGGCCGCGCTTGGTGCCCTGCGGCAGGATTGTCACAGAAAAATGTAACGCTACCATTTTTCACGCACAATTGTTGACAAAGCACTAAATGGCGTTATTCCCAAACTACTGATAGCGGTAACAGTCGGCTTGCAACAAAGCCCTGTGCGCTGGTTCGGAGAGGGTTTTTCCATGTCTGCTCAGATTCACGCCTTTCGCGCCGCCCTGTTTGCGGCGTCCGCCCTGGGTTCGCTCGGCCTGTCTCAGGTCACCATGGCGCAGGACGCCGCTCCGCAGGATGCAGCGCCCCAATCGGCCGCCGCACCCGAGGAGGAAGTCGCTGACATCGTCGTCACCGGCATTCGCGGCTCGCTGCAAAGCGCGACCAATGCCAAGAAGAACGCCGTCGCTTTCGGCGACGCGATCTTTGCCGAGGATATCGGCAAGCTGCCCGCCACCAACCTTGCCGAAACGCTGAACCGGATGCCGGGCGTCCGCCTCAACCGCGACATCACCGGCGAAGGCACGCAGGTCGCGATTCGCGGCCTTGGTCCCAGCTTCTCGAAGGTGCTGCTGAACGGATCGCAGATCGCGGTCGCGTCGGACGGCGGCACCACCGGCGGCGGCGGCGGCAACCGCGAAGTCGATCTCGACTTCTTCCCGTCCGAACTGTTCACCCGGCTCGATCTCGCCAAGTCGGCGACGGCATCGACGATCGAGGGCGGCATCGCCGGCACCGTCAACCTCCGCAACGCGCGCCCCTTCGACAAGCCCGGCACCCATGTCACCGTGGTCGCGCAGGGCCAATATACCGACACCAATGACAAGGTCAGCCCGCGCGGCGCGCTGGTCGCCAGCCACACCACCGACACGTTCGGCATCCTGCTCGGCGTCGCCGGCGTCAAGACCAAGACCCGCGTCGACGGCTTCGACACGGTCGGCTGGACCGACGGCAATCTGGGCGCGGGCGATCCGGGCGGCAATAATTTCACCTGGGCCTCGGTCGTTCCCCGCAATGCCGGCCATGGCCTTGTCGCCGGCCAGCCGGTCGATGTCGTCGCGACCTCGGGCCTGACCCGCGACCAACTCAGCACCGCGCTGATCCCGCGCCTCGCCCGCAATGCGCTCACCACCGGCGACCGCTCGCGCATCTCGGCGCTCGCCTCGGTCGAATGGCGCCCGAGCGATGCGCTGCACTTCGCGATCGACGGCATCTGGGCCAAGTCCACCCGCGACTTCACCCGCGTCAACATGAACTGGCAGGTCCGCAATTCCGGCCCCGGCACCAGCCCGCAGTCGACCGGCGGCATGATCCCGATCGACCTCACCGTGGACGAAAACAATGTCGTCACCAGCGGCACCTTCGCCAACTCCTCCTTCTTTCTGGAGGCGAGCCGCTTCAAGCAGACCACCCATTTCTGGAACATCAACCCCAGCGTGACGTGGCAGCCGACCGACAAGCTCAAGGTCGTCGCCAATCTCAACATGTCGAAGAGCCGCTTCTTCCGCGAGCAGCCGACCTGGGCGTTCCAGACGACGCCGCAGTCGGGCGTGGACGTCTATTATGACAACACGGACGGTTATTATCCGCAGATCACGACCAATATCGATCTCAACAGCCCGGCGGCCGGCTGGCAATGGTATCGCCAGAATGTCCAGAATGTCCGCCGCCGCACCGAAACGCAGGGCGCGCATCTCGACCTCGTCTATGGCGACGACTATCTGAACTTCAAGGTCGGCGCTGCCTATGACCGCGCCAAGCGCTTCGTGCGCGCCTTCGACAATAGCTCGGCCTATCAGCTGACGGTATGCGGCGCGAGCTGCGCGGGCCAGACCGGCACCATCACCAATGCGCAGGTGCCGCAATATCTGCTGCCCTTCCCGGTCGATAATTTCGGCCATCTGGCGAACCGCAATGTCGGCTACACCGCCTTCGTCGTGCCGGACTTCCAGAAGATCATCGACGCGACCAACTACAACCAGTTCCGCGACAACGCCCCCGAAGCGCGCGGCGCGGTCACCGGCGGCGCGACCGGCGATGTCGATGAAAAGGTCTGGGGCGCCTATTTCGAGGTCAACGGGCGCACCACGCTGCTCGGCCGCGACCTCGATGTGAACGCCGGTATGCGCTACGCCCGCACGAAGCAGAATGTCATAGGTCCAAGCCAGGTCGGCACGACCATCGTCGATATCGTCGCCAACTCGACCTATGAGAATTTCCTGCCCGCTCTGAACGTCACCTGGAGCGCGATGGACAATCTCAAGCTGCGCTTCTCCGCCTCGCGGACGATGACGCGGCCGGAAGCGGGCAACATCCTGCCGGGCATCACCTTCTCCGATCCGTCGGCGCTGGTCGCGTCCGCCGGCAACCCGGACCTTCAGCCCTTCACGTCGAACAATCTCGACATCGGCGGCGAATATTATACCGGCGGCATCGGCTATATCGGCGTAACCGGCTTCCAGAAGAATATCCAGGGCTTCACGCTGACGCAGCAGAGCCAGGTGACGTTCGGATCGTTGAACATCCCCTTCGCCAGCCTCCAGTCGACCCAGCAGAATGCGCTCAACGACCGCGCCCGCGCCACGGGACTCGCGGTCGAGAACCTGCCGATCACGGTCAACCGTCCGGTCAATCTTCAGTCGCTCAAGATCCAGGGCGTCGAAGCGACCTGGGTGCAGCCGCTCGACTTCCTGGTGAAGGGCCTAGGCTTCTCGGCCAACGGCACCTATTTGAAGCAGTCGTCGGCATCGGGTCTCGTCGCGACCGGCGTGCCGAAATGGTCCTACAATCTTCAGGGCTTCTACGAAAATCACGGCCTGTCGGTCAGCCTGAACTATGTCTGGAACGACAAGTCGATCGGCCAGAACGGACCGCAGAACGGCATCAGCAGCGCGTTCCTCGGCAATGATGCGCGCGGCCAGCTCGATCTGTCGGCCGGCTATCAGCTGCCCTTCTTCAACAAGGCGCTGCGCCTGACGGTGGACGTGCTCAACATCACCAACGAGCCGATCCGCACCATCTTCGCCTACGACAACGCGCCCTATTCGATCTTCTACCCCGGCCGCCAGGTTCTGGCCGGCATCCGGGCGAACTTCTGATCCTCCCCCTGAGGACACCTTGAAGGGCCGGCCGCAACGCCGGCCCTTTTTCTGTCTGGACAGAAAGCCCCTTGGGGTCGAACCTGTTGAATACAAACGTCGTTGAAGGGAACGATGCTGTTCCCCGGCGAAGGCCGGGGTCCAGTTCCACGGCCTTAACTGGACCCCGGCCTTCGCCG
>ERZ1292632.224-Hain-H43-01um-R2-224-length-59115-cov-26_pt1 | contig 59115 bp, 67 predicted proteins | sample MGYA00564407_ERZ1292632 | MGnify/ENA primary metagenome ERZ1292632 (study PRJEB36523, sample SAMEA6512637) | groundwater metagenome | collected 2019-01-08 | study: AquaDiva: Metagenomics assemblies of 32 groundwater samples | reverse complement strand
GCAGCAAGGGCTTTTTGTGTGATTTATGGTCATTGGACTAAAGTATATAATTCCCAATTGATTGCCGACCGCGACCGATTTGAACGACGGTATAAGGACAAGGCACAGAAACTCGATACTGAACGCAGACGGACGGCGGCCCTGCGCGGGTGGATGAAACGGGTGAAGCCGAAAAGCTTGGCAGTAAAACCATAGAGGAGATCATGGATATTCTGGTTCGCGGATTTCGCGGCGCCGAGCGCGCCCACATCAGGCTGGACCCGATCGCGTTGATTGGGGGCAAGAACTTTCACGGCAAGTCGTCGATTTGCCAAGCAGTGGCCGCAGCTCTCACCGGCGCCACAATTCCGTTTTTCAGGAGCACGAAGCCGGACAGGGCGCTGTTCACCAAGACGGAGGCGAAGGCTCTTGTCCGCGGCGGCATGGACAAGGCAACCGTGGTTGTCACCAGCGACGAGGGCAGGACCACGGTCGAATGGCCGTCGCACGACGTCAAGACGGAGGGCAAGCCGCCGGCCTCGAGCAAAGTAGCGGCTGGCCTCATCAACCCCGCCGAGATGGAAGACATCGACCGGCAGAAGTTCCTCTCCGCGTTGCTGGAGTGCGAGCCGACCTACGAAGACGTTATCACCGCAGGAAAGGATGCGAACCTGCACAGAGACAGGTGCGAGGAAATTTCCACCCTCATCATGATGCAAGGATGGGACGCCGCCTACCGGAGCGAGAAGGAAAAGGGTGCCAAACTCAAAGGCAGATGGGAAGCAGCGTCTGGAACGGATTTCGGCCTGAAGAAAGCCGAAGCTTTCCTGCCGGCGGACTGGACCGAAGACCTGAAGGGCGCTAACATCGCCGAGTTGGACGAACACGTAGCCACGGCGCGCCAGAACGTCGAGAATGCAGTCGGCGCCATTGCCGTGGACACGGCGGACCTCCAAAGGCTGGTGGCCGAGTCGAATGCCGAGAAGCAGGCCTGTCTCGCCGTCGACCAGCACAAGCCGGACATGGAAGCAGCCACGACGGCCTACCGGAACGCCCGGGCGACGGTGGACGCCATCCAGATCCCCGTGATTCTTTCTTGTCCCCACTGCAAGGGTCCGCTGCAGGTCAGCGGCAAGGAAGTCAAGGCCGCGGCGGTGACCCAGGTTCAAATCGACGAAATGCAGGGCCGGAAGACGGCCGCCGAGAAGCTTTTGACCGAGGCTGGCCTGAAAGCGGACATCGTCGGCCAGAAAGACAAGGAATTGCGGGAAGCCGCACGTCAGCATCAGGGCGCCAGCCTGCGCTACGAGGCCGCCAAGAAGAAATCGGGTTCCCAGGAGGGCCTGGATATCGCCCGGGACCTCCTCGCCTCCCTGGAGCGCCGCCAGAAGGCCTTGCGCTCGAAAGCGGAAGCCGACCTTGCCTACCGGGCGATCGTCGACCAAGTCAAGGTCGTCGAGATCCTGGCGCCGGACGGCTTGAGGCGGCAGAAACTGGCCAAGGCCTTGGCTGCCTTCAACGGCAAGCAGCTGGCCCCGCTCTGCGTGGACGCCGGATACCCGACTATTCTACTCAACGATAGCCTGGACCTTCTGTACGGCGGCAGGCCCTACTACCTGCTGTCCGAATCCGAGAAGTGGCGGGCCCGGGCGGTCCTCCAGATCGCCGTCGCCAAGCTGGACGGTTCCGAAGTCGTGATCCTGGACGGCGCCGACATCTTGGATCCGGACGGCAGGAATGGGCTCTTCGAGATGTTGGCGGCTGACGAAGACCTCTACTACGCGGTCGCCATGACCCTGCCGTCAGAGAAGCAGATGCCGGATCTTGCCAAGGCCGGGATCGGCGCGTCCTACTGGATGGACTCAGGCACGACGGCGCAGGAAGAGAAGAAAGCGGCGTGACCCCGGCCGAATTCAGCGAACTGCGCTATCTCGCGCAGAAGGACGAGCGCATGCGGCTTGCCCGGTGCATCGGCAAAGACAAGTTCGTGACGCGCGGCATAGCCTTGCTGGCCATCAGCAGAAGCGCGAAAGGCAATGGCGTCCATCCCTACCACTGCAATTTCTGCAATCAGTGGCACATCGGCCGGACGATCGCCCCACACCCATTCGGCGGCAACTCGGATAGAAAAGCAGCTTCCCACAGGAGATAGGAAATGCCGAATCTCAACGAGCGCGAACTCGAGCGCGACAAGGGCATGGGTCAGGCCGTCGACCACGCCAACATGGAACACCTAGCATGGTCGGACAGGGCCCTCGCCTTCGTACACATGTACGCTCTCGAACACCAGGAATTCACCTGCGAGCTGGTGCGCAACTACGCGGAATCGCGCGGCATGCCGAAGCCGCCCAGCGAACGAGCGTGGGGTCATCCGATGCGCGCGGCTGCGAAGAACAGGTGGATCGAGAAAACGGAAAGACGGATGGTAGCGATCGACCCGCGCGTGCACTGCAACGAATTGAAGGTGTGGCGCTCACTGATCTGGAGGGAGCATGGCTGAGACTACGGGAATCGCGTGGTGCGACTCGACGTGTCCATGAAAACTATTGCACCCGAGAGAGCTTCCGTGCTTCGACTGCGGCCACATCTGGATAGCAGGGCAGAGGCGTCACGAATACGATCATTACAACGGATACGATGCCGAACATCATTATGATGTTCAGGCTGTATGTACCATTTGTCATTCGCGCCGCGCGAACGAACGCGGTGAAACTAATCACACTCGCGGAACGAAGGGAAGATTTACCAATGGGTGAACATACTAAGATTTCTTGGTGTGACCATACGATGAACCCCTGGATAGGTTGCACGAAGGTCGGACCAGGGTGCGACGCATGTTATGCGGAGACGATGGACTCCCGCAAGCGTTGGGATGGTGGCAAGACCCACTGGGGTCCGGGCGTGCCGCGATACCGCACCAGCGAATCGAACTGGCGCCAGCCGCTCGCGTGGAACCGTCAGGCCGAGAAGGACGGTAAGCCACATCGCGTGTTCTGCGCCTCGCTCGCCGACGTTTTTGACAACGAAGTGCAGTTCCAGTGGCGAGCCGATCTGTGGAAGCTGATCGAGGCGACGCAGAATCTTTCATGGTTACTGGTAACGAAGCGCATCGGCAACGTCGAGCGCATGGTGCCTCACCATTGGCTGCACGCTGAATTTCCTGCACACAATGGATTCCCGCCGAACGTCCGCCTGCTCATCACCGTCTGCAACCAGGAGGAAGCGGACCGTGACATTCCGAAGCTACTGGCGCTGCCGGCGAAGAACGGGCTATCAATCGAGCCGCAACTTAGCCCAGTAGATTTGCGTGCCGTTGTAATGCCGGATGGGGATAGCCTCGGCCTCGGCCTATTCAGTCACGGAGAAGGCCGCGGAATTGAATGGTGTATTCAGGGTGGCGAATCCGGCCCGAAGGCGCGGCCGTTCGATATAGCGTGGGTGCGGTCAACGATAGCGCAGTGCAAGGAGGCTGGCGTGCCGGTGTTCATGAAGCAGTGCGGCGCTAAACCAATATGGGGAGACGAAACTTCATCTCTCGGGCGCGCTCTACGAGAAGGAGGGTACACGCTAAAAGACCGCGCTGGTGCCGACCCGTCCGAGTGGCCGGAGGATCTGAGGGTGAGGGAGTTTCCCTGTGACTAAATTCACACCGTCCAACTTCACAGCCGAGCAAGCCGCGGCCTACGTCAACGCTACCTGCGTCGTCGTTCTCTCCGAGATGCTGTCTATGCACTGGGACAACGAAGCGGTGAAACAGCAAAACACCAACATGTGGGCGCTTGGGATTACGGATAGATTTGAACCGTTGCCCCACAACGGTCAAGCCTTCCAGGACCGCATGGCTCGCCACTGCGTCACCCACGACAACGTGGTCGCGCTCTTCGAGCGGGCGGGGAGATAGCTCGAATGAAGTGGTACAACCGCAACGTCGGCGACATCACGACGGCGACGGCTGGCCTCACGCTGGCGGAGATGGGGGCCTACGACAGGCTTCTGGATCACTACTACGCCACCGAGGAGGGATATCCTATGGCATATGCCGAAACCACATATCGCATTTGCGGTGCCATGACCCCCGAGGAGCGCGTGGTTGTGGATAACATCCTGGTCCGGTTCTTCCACCAGGTCGACGGCGTCTGGCGCAACAAAAAGTGCGATTCAGAGATCGCCAAGTACAACGAAGTGATTGAAAAGAAACGAGAAGGAGGGCTGTACGGGCAGCGGGTTGCGGCTGCAAGGGCGAAGGTCGTGGCGCCAGGATATGCCGCAGCATATGCTCCAGGTGATGGTGTGGGTCAAGGTACTCCACGCGCGCGCGTTCAAGAACCAAGAACCAATACTGAAGTAAACCCCCCTACCCCCCAACCAGAGCAAGCTCCGGTTGATGTCTTGGGAATGCGAAGGCAGGCAGCAAACGAAGCCTCACGCAGGATCATCAACTACCTGAACGAAAAGGCGGGGTTTCACTACGCGCACTCGAAAGTGCACACACGTTTGATCGTGGCGCGCATCATGGCCGGCGCCACCGAGGAGATGTGCAAGGAAGTGATCGACATGAAAATACTAGATTGGGGAACTGATCCGGAAAAACGAAAATACCTCAGCGCTGACACCTTGTTCAACGAGACGAAGTTCGCCAAGTATTGTGGTCAACTGCAGCGAAGTCAGACCAAATACGACAAGCGAAAGACGGTCATCGTGATGGCCTACGAAGAAGAGAACAGCCTGGGGCGGTCGATCACCAGCTACCAGTTGCCGAAGGATTCAATGAACCTGGAGCAGGCGGCGCGCGCAGCGGTCAAGGCTCACTTCAGGGCCTTGACGTTGATGCGGGCGAAGTACGTCGGCCTGAACGTGGACGGAATTGAAAAGTTGCGCCTCAGTGTGGCGGAGATCAGTCCCGTGCCACAAGCATCCGCAACCACGTAGTAACCCACCTGGGAACGCCTCTTGTCCTGTGCTGCCAGCGGCTGATGGTGTGCTCGGAATACCCGGTGAGACGCCCGAACTCGGCTTGACTCAAGCCCCGCTTGGCCAGGGCAGCCTTGAATTCAAGCCACGTCATCATCTGGCTCCAGAGTTTGAATGTCGCCGCGTCTGGAATCCTTGCGCGGCCGTCCCCTGATCTTGCTGATGGTGTCGTTGTATACCTTCGAGAGCATCTGCACTGATCTTGGCTTCGGCGGATGTTCGAGCCGCTTGCAGTCATCCAGACTCGGGAAACTGAACATAGCGCCGACAGTCTTGTCGCCACGCTTGACGACGTAGCGCGTGATCGCTGCGCCGGGCACGCGCGTCGGGATGATGGTGTACGGTCCGGTTTTCATCCGATGACATCCGAATACTTGTGGGCGTCGGTCAGCTCAAGGACGATGTAGCCAAGCCCAACCCAGTAATCTACGTTGCTATTCACTCCGCCGAATCTGTGCATGTCCTGCGTGGAGAAGTACAGCCTGCCGTCTTTGTGAAACACGAGCCACGTCTTCATCTTTTCCTCCGTAAGCGATATTCAAACGGTTGCCCAGCCTTGCGCCTCCGCTCGACCTTACCGGAGACGAACAGCTTTTGCAGGATCTGCGCCACGCATCGCGAATCCTCACGTGCCCGGCCGGCAATGCGACGGGCCGGCAGGTAGATGATCGAGACGTGCGACAGCACGGCGGCGCGACGCTTGGCCATGAACTCAGGATTGGGCCTCACGGTTTTCTCACATGATCAAGCAGGCGCGCGACGGCGCCAGGGTTGTGTTTGACAAAGTGATCGAGGATCGCCAGGGCCTCGCGCAAGTTCACCTGGGCCGAAGGGCTGGCGAGGCTGGACAATCGGGCGATCGTCAGCGGCTCGCACGCATTGAAGCTCAACACGGCGCGCTGCGCGAATGCCGCTTCATCATCACCGGCCCCGAACGTCGCGGCCTCTCTGCGTGTGAGCCCGTTTCCTCGGTCCGTTGCCAGGACGAAACTTTCGGGCTCTCGTAATTGGATCAACATTGCTTCCCCTTCCTGTGTATCAGACCATTCAGTTTGCAGAAGGCGGCCACGTAGCGCTCAGTCCCAGAGAGAGCTACGCGCACGCTCGGGAACTTTTTCGGGCGGTCTAGCGACCGGCTCTGTATCTCGTTGTCGTATCACTTCGCCAGCCGCTTGTTCTTTGCTCGCATGGAATCTCTCCGGGTCATCGGGTCCGCCGATCTCGTACCATCGGCCGTCGTGCTGCCGGGCGTATCCGGCCGCGTCGCGCTGCGATTCCGTGATGCCGCCGGTGTAACTGCCGTCCGGCCAGATGCAACCGAAGCGGATCATAGGACCAGCACCAGGGCCAGCAGCCACAGCGCGCCTGCCAGCGCAAGCCGCGGCCGAGGATCATAGTCCCGCTCACGGCTGCGCCGGTTGGCGATCACGGGCCGGTACGCGCGCATGAAGGCGATCATTTCCAATCCCCGAAGTCATTCACTATGTCGCGGCATAGATTTATCAGAAGATCGCGCGCCTTTTCTTCGTCCGCCGACAGTTTTTTGCCTTCGTCAAGCGCTTCGTAGCAGTCTCTCAAATCTGCGAGGGTATTCTGAAACTTGCAATATGCCAGGTTGCTCATTTCGCCCCCTTCAGCGCGGCGCGGGCAGCCACCATCGCGGTGCCCCACATACTGGTAATTTGGGTTGCCGTATAGCAGGTACCATATGGATCAGATATCAGAAGCCTGTCACGTTCGGTTTTTTCGCGGGCATCTACCATGCCGACCAGCGCCGCCCGCAGCGCGTCGCGTTCGGCGCGCAGCTCGTGGTAATGGTTCGCCCGATAAACCAAGGTATCCGCATTGGCTATCGCCTGCTCGTGCGATGGCAGCAACTCACGCCATTCTTTGCGCGGCAGAATCGCCTCGCCCCACATTTCCTCCGCGTCAACGTCCAAGCATTGCGCAATTTTGACCTTTCCGCGATAGATTGCGGTTCCGGCCACTTCAAACGGTTCCTGAGTGTGCGTCATGGTCTGCGCTCCTGCTGTTCTTGCGCTTCGGTGCTCATTTGAAAAGACCTCCTGGGGTTGGGTTGTTGAACTTGCCGGCCGGCTTGCGATCGAGTCCGGCGGCGCCAAATAGATCATCCTGCGGGCCTCCGGTCGGAATGGCTCCTGCCTGAATTTCTAGCGCGTAATGCGGCGCCTCGATCTCGCTGCGCCGCTTCCATTCCGGATCAGGCCACGGCTGGCCGATAACACCGGGTCCGAACGGTGCCCCAGGTTGTGCGGCTGCCGTGATGCTGGCGATTACTTCATCCTGCCGCGCCTTCGATATGCCTTGCGAGTCCCAAAGCGCGCGAAGTTTCTCTTCTGTGTCTGTCATGTCGTTTCCTCGTCGAATGCTAGCGCGCCCTGGTCGAACAGCGGAGTGGTAGGGGTCGGCCCCTCCTCTACCGGGGCGGCGAGCATGGGAAAATTACTAACGGTTAGTCGCCTGTTCGTGTCGAAGTATTGCGCCGCCGCCGGATCGCCAAGCTCATCCACGGCATCAGCTTTGCTCTGGAGCCAGCCCTTTAGCCGGCCGTGCTCGACGTTCAAGGCGAGAATAAAGTCCCGATTGAACCGGATATGCAGGTTGCGATTCTTGAAGGCCCGCACGTCGTAGAGAATAGCGCGCTTCCCTTTCTTGTCCACACAGCCAAACTCGTAGCGGACGCCGGCGGCCCATGCTCGCGTTGAGCTGTGGTAAAGGTGATGATGCGCGGTTTCGCAGTCAAAGCCAAGATTGCGCGCGATCGTCAACAGGTCACCGAGAAATAGCGCGGCGCTGTCCTCTAAGCCCTGGTCGAAGCTATATTCTCCGGACTTTACGCCGCCAACTCGATGCGTCACTACGCGGTAATCCAGGGCGTAATGTGTGTTCTCAGATGCCGTGCTGTTGTAGCGCCAGCGGTTGTCTTCCCATGTCCGCTTGTTGCTCTTGTATAGCCTCACATTGCACTTATCAACCATTTCGTCGTAGACAGACAGTAGTTGACTGTCGATGTAGATATTGGCGTTCTTGATCACCCAGAGCATCACGGCGTAGATGTTCGATGCCGTAAAGTCTACCTGCACATGTCGCTGGAGCACATCAAGCAGATTGCGCCGACTTTTCGAGGTCAAGCGATTTGTTACCGTGTCCAGACGGGCTAACAATTCCGCCCAATACGCGCCGCGCAACCCAGATAACCTTGTCTTCAGGCATTCCATGATTACTTTCGGATTGATGTTGAATTCTCGCAGTAGATCCACGTCGAGCTGAGAGACGAGATTGAAATTGTTTTGCACCTTTCGCATCTCGGCGTCGTATAGGGAGACAAGTGATTCGATGTAGTTAGGGCCGACTACAATTTGCGAAAATCTGCGCTGGTTTCCTTCCTCCTCGTTGCGCGGCGCTTCGGCGTTAAATTTGCCTATCATGTCGGCGAACTGCTCACGGAAAAACCGCTCGAATGCATCGTCATCGTGCTTGGAATGCCTATCAAACCCCAGGGAGACGCACAGCAGAGACACATGGGCGCGCGCGCTCCTGTCTTCCGCCGACTCAAAATCGAACTGACCAACCGCGCGCGCCTCTGCCTCCCTGTATTTCAGCGCGTCTTTGATGGCAGGGGAGTTCTCCCAACGATCGGGAATCACCAGATAGATAACCCGTGCCGATGCCTCCCTGATTATCTTCACGGCCCACGCCTCAAATGCGCTATACGGTGGGTTGCAGAAAATAACGTCAACATTCTTAGAAAGAAGGGACTGCGCAGCGAAATCAGTCCCGACAATGAGGATCTCGGGCGGCATGTTTTCACACAGCAGCATGGATTTTTCTATAGCATGCAGGTCAACGAAACCGCAGCGATCCCGCAGGGCACAAAGCACCTTGCCAGTGCCGGCCCCGATATCAAGGATGGATGTATGGCTATCTCCGCTCCGTTTGATGTCGGCCACCAGCGCGCGAATGATCTCTTCTGTTGTTGGGTAAAACTCGAAGTCCTCCCCAGCGGCAGACAGCGCCGCAACAAGTGCGGTCGTGCGCGCGTTCATGCCGGCACCTGTTCGCGCTCGGCCCGGATATCGCCAACGGTGCGCGGCGTCCAGTACAGATCAAGCTCGGCGCCGTGCGCTATCGCCTCGGCGATGCTGATATATCCCAGCTCAGGACCATAGCCTAGGTCGGCGAGCCCGAAGGCCTGAATCTGGCCCTCGCCGTCTGTGTCAACGTCGCGCTCGGTGATAAACAAGTCGCAGCCACCGACGAAGTAATGCAGCTGCGCAATTGCCGCTTCACCCTGCCCGTCTGTTTCGTAGGTCTTGGGCATCTCGGTGATGCGTTGCGTGTACTCGCTCAGCTTGGCGCGGAAGTGATTGCCTTCCTCACCGCGGCAGCCGTCGAGGATGCAGCGCATCTGCGCGCGCGAGACAAAGCCCTGTAGGGTCTGCAGGTCGTTCGGGTTCATGAATCTAGCTCCTGTGGTATGTGCAGGCCTGTGCATTCTGGGCAGCCCTCCGATGCTGCCGGGAATGAACAATCCGTAAGTGAGTACCCACTAACTTAATGCGTTCCCCAAGTATGGCCGCCGTCGTGGCTGTGCATGCCGGCGGCGATGGCGCGCGGGTTGATCTTGGCACCCATTGCCTCGGCGCGCATGATGGCGCGACGCAAGGCGGCCGAATTGCTGGCGGCCAGCTTGCGATAGGCGCACAAGTCCGAGACGCCTTCGCGGTCGTTCCATCCTTTGAAGGCGATCGAACCGGACGCACCGACTACCAGCGAGGCGGAATTGTTGCCAAGCGCCGTCTCCAGGCGCCGCACGGCTTCCGCCATGCGCGCCTGTTGCACCTGGGTTAGATTGGGTTGCGACGTGCACGGCATGGCTCAGAACTCCAGGGCGAGCGGCGCGCCCATCGGCGCCGCGGTGACGGCTGCGGCTTCCAGGTCGAGCGCTGGCGCGGCCGGGCCTTCGGATTCCGGGGTTTCACCTTCATCCAGGTCGAGGACAGCAAAGCGGGCCGCCTCGATCTTCGCCACGCTGAGCTGCGCGACGACGTCGGCGGCGCGCTCGCCTGACTTCTCGATGCGGCGCACCAGCTCACGCGCCACGGCGCGCGCCTCGCCGATGGCGGCCGACACCTTGCCGGAGATCTCGGGGCTGAGCATGCCGGCAATGCTGCGCGCCTTGTTCGCGGCTTCCCTGATCGCTTCGGGATCGGCGGCGCGGATGCCGGCTTGCATGTCCTCCATGAGCGTCCGGACTTCCGACGCGATGGCGCGCGCTGCCTCGGCGTCGTCGCTGGCAATGCGGCCGGCCAGCACGAAAACCTCAACGCGGGTACGGGCGGCGCCGGCGTTGTGTTCGTCGGCCACCTTGCGCGCCTCCTCGATGGCGTCCTGCAGGTCGGATTCCCGCGTGGCAGGGCAAAGCAGGCCGAAACTGGAGCGGCAGCATACGGCGGTGACGAGCGAGCGAGCCTTGCCCCTGGCAACGGTGGCGGCCTCGAATTCGGCCGGGTCTGGGATTTCGCGCTGCGTCTCCCAGCGGGCGCGGCGCGCGCCTTCTTCTGTGGTGTGGTCGGGCTCCAGGTCGACGCGGGCATAGCTCACGCCTCCCTTGACGGTGGTGGCAAGCGCCACGAGAAACCCGGGGCGGATGGTTGCGGTTCTGAGTGTCATTCTGGTCTCCGGTTGCATGCGGGGAATTCCGCATCCTGGGGCGCCTCCGCGCCCGGGGATGGAAACTCTAGATGTCCAGTGTCCTGCCGGTGTTGACGAGAGCAAGGGCGGGCGTACTCGCCGGCCGCGCGCGCCCCTTTGCCCAGGCACGCAATGCCGCTACCTTCTCGGCGGCCGTGCGGGCGAGGGGGACGGTAGCGCCGGCGGCCAACTCCAGATCAAGCGTTCTGATCGGCCGCTCGCCGTCTGCGAAGGCGGCGTAAAGCGCGTCCGGCACAAGGGCGGCCAGCTCGGCGCCGGTGAATTCGCCGGTGTGCTTGGTGATGTGGTCAACGTCGATTCCTTGATCGCCGCGGCCGTGGGCGCGAAGCGCGGCGCCGACGATTGCGGCGCGCTCGGCCGCCGTGGGCAAGTCAACGAAAAACAGTTCATCAAAGCGGCCTTTGCGCAGCAGCTCGGGCGGCAGCGCGGTTACGTCGTTGGCGGTGGCCACTACGAACACGGAGCCGGCGCGGTCCTGCATCCAGGACAGGACGGCGCCCAGCGCGTCCCCACTGACGCCCCCGTCGGCTGCGCCTTGCGATGCGCCGGCCAGGGCTTTCTCGATCTCGTCCAACCACAGGACGCAGGGCGCCACGGTTTCCGCGACTTTCAAGGCCTTGCGAATGTTGCCCTCTGACTCGCCGACCCATTTGGACTTGAGGGCGCCCATATCCAGGCGCAACAGGGGCATGCCCCAGGCGGTGGCGATCGCCTTCGCGGTCAAGCTCTTCCCGCAACCGGGCACGCCAACGAGGAGGCAGCCTTTCGGCGCCGGCAGGCCATAGGCGCGGGCCCGGGGACCGAAAGCCGCGCGCCGAGCCTCGAGCCAAGCTTTCAGGCAGTCCAGGCCGCCGACGGCATCCAGGCCGCCCGGCAGTGGATCAAACCACTCGAGGACCTTCTCCCTGGAGATCACGCGCTTTTTCTCGCCGGCCACGGCGGCCGGGTCTATGCGCCTGGTGGTGACGAGTGAGCGCGCGTAGCAGGATTGCGCCTCCTCGGCGGTGAGTCCAACAGCTGCGTCGATCGCTGCATCCCGGGCGCCGTTCGGCGCAGCCGCGTCCCTGATGTCGTCGGGCAGCGCTGCAATGGCCGCGTCGAGGATTTGCGCAATCTCCTGGCGATCGGGAAGCGGCCAATCGATTACGATGGCGTGGCCCTGCAGGTCTGCCGGGATCTCGCCGGCGGCGGATAGGACGACGATAGCGCGCGCGGAGTCGCGGGCCGCCATGGGCAACTGACGGCAAAGCGTGCGCAGCTGCCTGCAAACGCTGGGGTCGCGCAACCAGGTGCCCAGATCACGCATGACCCAGACCTGGCGGGCGGCGGTGTCCCTGATGGCGCGCAAGGCGTCGGCCGGATCCGTGGCGCGGGCGTCTACCTGGGCGCCGTCGAATTTCGTGATGCCGGTGGCACAGTCCCAGAAGCGGGGCTCATACTGCGCAGCTGCAGCAGCATCGAGGAGCAAGCGCTCGCAGCGCGCCTCCTCCCTCGTGTTGATCCATACCAGCGGATTGCGGGCGCGCAACAGGGCGGCCACGTCGGCAGCCGCGCGGGCGCCAGCGGATTGAACGGGCAGAGTCATGGTGGTTGTCTCCAAGGGTTGACGATCGGAACCGCAAGGCGCGGCCCTGCTTCCATATTAGTAGCCCAAAGGGATAGACGCAAGTACTATCTGTGACTCAGATCACGAAAACCGAAACTTGACGGCAAGATATCAGTGACGGACCATGGCGGCATGACAGCACCAGAGGGAGGGGAGGGGGCGGGTTTCTTCAAAACCGCTCCAGCTCGCTCCGAACTTGAGGCCCTGGCCAACCAGGTCGAAGCCCTCTGCTACCAGATCAGGGACCCTGAATCCAGGCCCCTGCGCCACGTCAAGGCCCGCCTGGTCGAGCTGTGCCGCGATGCCGGCCTGATAGTGTCAACCCGGGAATGGACGCCCACCAGAGGCACCCGGGACGGCTACCGCGGCCGCCTCGCCCTGGCAGTGGCGTCAAGAGATCCAGCCACCCACAACGGTAAACCCCGCTGCTATCTGGCAGTGGAGATATGTAAGTTAGTACTCACTCACAAAGCCGTGGCCAAGCTCCAACATATCCACCAGGTCAAGGCCCCCCATATGCCAGTTCTCACAATGGCAGTCCTCACACAAGCTAGTGAGTACTCACTAACCCCAGGAGTTGACAGAATCGTAACGCTGGGCGCAGAATCCGCGTCAAGTTGACTGCGGCCGGCTCCAGGCACCTCCGGAACAAGTAAGGGAGGGGTCTGGGGCGGGTTTCAAAAAAGACCTGACAGCGCATGGATATGGCAAGCCTCACAGACCTCGATAACCTGCCCAGCTCGCACGGTGACGACACTGCCGAGCCAGTCAATGACGTATTGACCTACGATCCAACCCTGCAGGATGCACCGAATCCGACGGGATTCTATCGCGGCCGATCCGAGCTTGAGGCCATCAGAAAGGCCGGAATACGCCCGCAATACACGTCAAGAGGCCGTGATTTGATAGCTGCGGCTGCCCTGCCCCGCATCGCTGCAGGCGAACGCCTGGCCGACGTCGCGGTAGACGTCGGGGTCACCGCTGACACTCTCTCCGGCTGGCTGTTGACCTATGATGAGCCCGCCTATCGTGAGGCCCAGCGCGCCCAGCTCGCCGGTTACCTGGTCGATTTCGCCGGCCACCAGGTCGCGGCCGTCGCTGATGCGGAAAAGGCCTCGCAGATGGTGCACGACAAGCGTGTGGTCGTCATAGACGAAGGCGAGAAAGGGACGCGCTACCAGCTGCTGGGCCCAGAGCTCGCCAAGACCGCTGACGCCCGCTCCAAGATAGCCGAGCGAGCCAGCCGCTACTTTCAATGGATGGCCGAGACCAGGTTCCCGAAGGCCTTCGCTAAGGGCGGCGCCGACACCGGCGGCCTGGTGCGGGCCTCGTTCACCTTCATCATTGACGGCCGGCCGACATCACCGGGGCGGACGATCGAGGCTCAGCGCTCAAATAATGAGCAGGGCCCGGGAGGGTCAGAAGAGGGGCAACCGCGTGCAATCGGTATTATGTCAAACGACGACGCACCATTGCAGGGCGATGTTATCCACAGCCAGGACCTGGCAGACGGCGATCGGGATGGCGATGATTGACCGCGCCCATCGTCACTCGCCCGGGACCGCGGCCGCACCCGAGCCCGCCGGGGAAAAGTCGAACGTGTTTCGGGAAGGGAACCCATGCGAGGTTCAGTATGAGGCTGTCCCTCACTCTCCCCCATCAAATGACCCCATGATCGACGCTCTTTTTTCCCCCGATGACCGCTACGAGGAGCGTGCGGCGGACGTGTTGGGGAAAATCGTGTCATTGGATCCAAAGGGTGGTCGTCCCCAAGAGAAGGTGATGGGTCCCATGACCGTGGGGACGGTGGTAGCGTGTGTGCTGAAGACTGAAAAAAAATCGGAGGGGATCGGAGATGCGGATACTCGGTTTTGATGTCGGCGGTTTCGATTACAACAACAGGCGAGGGGTCGAGGTAGCATTACTCGGCCTCTCCGTGTTTGTGGGGGTCAACAGACAGTGGTGGCTGATGCTGCGCGTCCATTGCGACTGGAATTACTGGAGTTGGAACGCCATGGCGTGGCGGCGGCGATGATTTACATGGGCTGGAGTCCATGCGAGTGTCCATTCACGCAGTTGGTGGCCGCCGTGAAGTACAAGCCCAAGTTGTCGGTGCTGGACCGGCATGTTGCGCAGGTTACCGCGGTGCTGGATAACGTCGCCGGCGCGCTGTCGATCAATGCGGTGGCGAAAAAGGCGGGCTTGAACCGGTTCGTCGCGTATTCGGCGCTCTTGGCGTCTCCCCGCGTGGAGAGGATTTCGGGGTCGGGCAAGGAGTACCGCTACAGGATCAAGCGCAAGTGATTCAGGTCACCGACTACGAGCAGGAACGTAGGGAATTCCGGTTTCACTACCGGGCCGAGAGGACGCCAGCGCTTTTTCATCAGTCAGACGCTTTCATCAGGGGGATCAGGGGGCCCTGGGGATCCGGGAAAAGCGTGGCGTGCGTGGCCGAGATCGCCATGCGGGCCGTCAGCCAGAAGCCGGACCGGCGCGGCGTGAGGCGTACCAGGTGGGGGGCCATTCGGAACAGCTATCCGGAACTCGAGTCGACGACCATTTTCACGTTCCTGTCCTGGTTTGGCGAGGACGTCGTCGTCATGAACTGGGGGGCGCCGATCACGGCGTCGGTAAAGGTGGCGCTGGAGGACGGCACCACGATGGAACTCGAGGTTTTGTTCATCAGTTGCGACCGGCCGGCAGCCATCGGAAAGCTGAAGTCTCTTGACCTCACCGGGTTGTGGTTGAACGAGGCCGGCGAACTCGATAAGCGCGTTCTGGATGACGGCAGCGCGCGCGTCGGCAGGTTCCCGCTGAAAAAGGACGGCGCGCCTTTCACCTGGGCGGGCGTGATCATGGATACGAACTCCATGGACGACGACCACTGGTGGCATGACCTGGACGTCGGACCCGATGACCCGGAGCGCGCCGCGGAGATCGCCAAGACCATGGAGAACCTGCGCGCCGTGCTGGCCAGCGTGGGCGTGCACCGCAAGCTGATCGAATTCTTCGACCAACCCCCGGCTTTGCTGAAGATCGACGGCGGCTACTTCCCGAACCCGGAGGCCGAGAACGTCGTCAACCAACCGATGGGCGTCGCCTACTGGCTGCAGCTCGTCGCCGGCAAGGCAGATGACTGGGTCAACACGTTCATCTTGAACCAGTACGGCCGCGTGATAGACGGCAAGCCCTGCTATCCGGAGTACAGCGACACCATCCACGGCGTCAAACGCAACCTGGAACCGATCGAGGGCCTGAAAATCTACATCGGCCTTGACACCGGCCTGTCGCCGGCCGCCGTCTTCGGCCAGTACACACCAAAGGGACAGCTTCGCGTTCTCGGTGAATTGTGTGCCGAGGTCCGGTCAATGGGCCTGCGCAATTTTCTGGACCGCGCCGTGAAGCCCTACATCATCAATCGCTTTGGAGAAGGCCACCGCTTCAAGATCATCGCCGACCCGGCGGTAGCCGAGCGTGGCGACGCCGACGAGGTCAGTTGCAAGCAAGTGCTCGACGACGGCAACTGGGATTGGGCGCCGGCCAAGACCAATCTGTTCCAGCCGCGACGCGAAGCCGTCGTCTGGTTTCTCACCAAGTTGACAGACGGCGAGCCAGCCTTTCTCATGGACGGCAGCTGCCGGATGTTGCGCAAGGGCTTTCAGGCGGGCTACCATTACCGTCGCGTCCAGGTGACAGGAGAGACCCGGTATCAGGACGAGGCCTACAAAAACAAGTTCAGCCACCCGCACGATGGGTTACAGTATCTGTGTCTGGAGTTCGTAACCGTGGAGGCGGTAAGCAAGAAAATGAACCGCACACCGGAGTGGCAGCGCAAGCTCTACGCGGGCTCGACCACCGCAAACAGGCCGTGGCGTCGTCGCGGCGGAAGGCTTTGATGGGTGAAATTGTCCCGCTCAGGATGGGCGTCAAGCCGCCTGAATTCTCGCCACCCGTCCTGCCTTTCGATGCCTGGATGTGCACGGCCTGCGGCAGCCCGGCCTTCTTCCTCGTCGTGGACGGTCCCATCCGGTGCTACGGCTGCCAGAAGAACATCGCCGGCCTCTCGTTTTCCCAAGACCAACCAAGGCCGGCGGCATGAACGGCCTCATCATACCCAGCCGTCAAGGCTTCGCGCCTCCCGTGCCGGGCGTTGCCACAGATCCCGTGTGGGGGCAAAACCCGACCTGGGGGCCCGCCATGACGGCAGCGGGTATGCCGGCGGCCCACTCCAACGACCTGCTTCTCCTCATGGTGGAGCGCTACCAGCGGGCCGACGACGCCCTCTCTGGCTGGGCCAACACCGCCAAGCGCTGCTTTGACTACGTCGAGGGCAAGCAGTGGACGGCCGAACAGATCCGCGCCGCCATCGAGGAGGACCGGCCGACGCTGACCCTGAACAAGCTGGGGTCGCTGGTGCGCCTCGTCGTCGGCTATCACCGCAACAACCGCGTCGACACCCGCTACCTTCCGACTGATGACTCGGCCAGCGACGAATCCGTCGCCGACGTCTTGACCAAGGCCGCCAAGCAGGTCGCGTCCAACTGCGACGAGCACTACGTTGACGCCGAAGTCTTCCTGGACGGCATCGTTGGTGGCCGCGGTTTCTACGATTGGCGCCTGAATTTCGACAGGAACGACCTGGGCGAGATCACGGCGTCAGCGCGCGACCCGTTCTCGATCCGTCCTGATCCAGACTCCGACAGCTACGACCCCGACAAGTGGGGACACGTCTTCGAGGCCCGCTGGGTGAACATCGACGAGATCGAGTACACCTACGGCAAGCCCGTCTCCAGCCTCGTCGAGCCCCTGGTCAGATCCTCTGGATACAGAGGCGGCGTGCCATCGGACCTTCTGGACCACATGGGAGAGATCACGCCTTGGCGGACCTTCGGCGGCCACCAATCGGACAGCCTTGGTTTTTCCGGCATGGCGATCGAGTCCTACATCGCCAACGTCACGGATCCGTATCGCAAGAACGTCAGGCTCGTCGAGTGCCAGCACCGCATCAGGACGATGCAGCCGCATTTCGTCGATCTGGAAACAGGTGACAAGGTGGCGATTCCCGCCAACTTCACGCCCGACCAAGTCATGCGGATGCTGCAGTGGTGCGCCGAGCAGTACGCCCGCAAGGGCCAGGCCTGCCCGTTGCGCGTCCAGATCCGGCCTACCAAGCGCGTCAGGTGGACGACCATCGTCGGCGACATCATCGTCTACGACGACTGGAGCCCGTACCGCAGTTTCACTCAGGTCCCATTCTTCCCGTATTTCCGCAGGGGCAAGACGCGCGGCATGGTCGAGGACGGCCTGGACCCGCAGGACGAGATCAACAAGCGCGCCAGTTCGGAGATCGACATCATCACGCGGACCGCTTTCTCCGGCTGGATGTGGCACAAGAACGCGCTTGACGAATCCGAGAAGGAGAAGATCGAGAACTTCGGCGCCGCGCCGGGCATCAACATCGAGTGGCAGGGCGACGCCACCGGCAAGCCCGAACAGCTCAAGCCGCCCGTTGCTCCGACCGCCATGGAGCGCCTGGAGCAGAAAAACACGGGCAACATGAAGGAGATCATCGGCATCAACGACTCAGCCCTTGGTCAACTGGACCGCGCCCAATCCGGACGCGCTATCGAGGCGAGGCAGCGCCAATCCGTGCTTGGCATCGAGATGTACATGGACAACATGCGGCGCTCCAAGCGCATGAACGGCAGGAAGAAGCTCGAGATGATTCAGGCCCACTACACCGAGCATCGACTCATCCGGCTGCAGGACATTTCCGGCACCTGGAACTCCATCGGCATCAACGTGCGCGAAGCCAGTGGCCGCGTCATCAACGACGTCACCATAGGGCGCTATGACACAGCCATCGACGAAACCAGTTTGTCGGCGACTTTCCTCAACGCCCAGTTCGAGGAACTCATGGATCTCGTCGAGAAAGGCATCCTGCCTATCCCACTCATTCAGGACGTGGCAATCGACCTCTCGAACGCGCCGCAGAAGACGCTTATCAAGGCGAGACTCGCCGTGTACATGCGCGCTCAGGGTCTTTTGACGCCGGACGACCTGGCGGCAGCCTTGAAGCAAAACCAGCTCGTGCTACCCAACCAGATCCCGGCGCCGCAGCCTCATGGCGTGCCCGGAAAGCAGCAGCCGCCGACGGGAACGCCAGGCGCGCCGCCGGAAGGCGGAGCCGCTGGCGGCGTGACCCACGGCATGCCAGAAGGCAAGGGCGCAACGAACTCGTTGGCGTCCCCAGTACCGCCGGGAGGCATGGCACCTTAGACCCGAGAGCTGGGCGGGCAAACCCGGCACATTGACTGATTGATAAGGAGAGCGACATGGGCATCAAGATGCAAAACGAGGGCGTGAGAACAGCAGACGTCATGCGCAAGATCATCCCGCCGATGGTCAACCGCGAGGAGCTTGCCGACGTCATAGGCTACGTGACCAACGCAGGCACGCCGGGCTCCGTCGTTCCCCACTTCATCGGCGAATGGCTGTTTGACACCAGCGGAAACGACTTCTACGTTGCGTTCGGAACGTCGGCTGGCGAATGGCAGCCGATCGGCGCCAACACGCTGACGCTGACCGAACTTGCGTTCCTGGACGGCGCGCTGTCCACGAATCTGGTGGCCATCAAGGCTGCGATTCTGGGCACTGGCGGCGCACTGACGCTTGGCGGCGCGCTCACCGCAGTCGGAAGCATCATCATCGGTGCGGCCGATCTGAATGAAGCCGACTTGGAAAAGCTTGACAGCATCACGGATGGCACCGGCGCACCCTCGAAAGCCGTCGTACTGGATTCCAACGGCGATTTCAAGATGGCCGACGGGGATTTCTTCAATCTCTCCGCTGATACTCTGGCCTTGGCCGGGACCAATGCCTCAAATGCAGCGGCGCTCGTCGACCAGATAACGATCGTAACCGGGGCCGACGGAGTAAAGGGAGCGGTACTCCCCGCCGCCGCCGACCTGTTGGAGTACGCCGTCATCAACGACAGCCCTACCTATGCCGCGAAGGTCTATCCGGTCAGCGCGGGCAATGATGTGATCAACGAACTTGCGTCCGATGAGGCGTTTATTCTCGCGCCCGGGCGTTCGGTGACCTTCAAGGCTATTTCGGCCACGCAATGGTACGCCGACAGGCATGCCGCCGAGCCGGTCAAGGAGACGCACTTCGAGGTCTTTGACGACTTCACCGATGCAGCAATCGACACGACCAACAACTGGATCGTGTTCAAGGGCACCACAGCCGCGGACGATCTGGCGGCAGTCGTGGCGGGCGTGCCGGAAGGCCAGATTTTGATGGGCAATGGCGCAGCCAACGACGCCCAGGACAAGACAGTCCTTAGCCTGATACTTCTGGCAAAAGGTTCGCTGATCAGCCTCGGAAAGACGGTGTTCGAGACTCGCGTTTCATTTGGCGCCATCACCGGCTGTAGCTGGGGGTTTGGCTTGGGTGATGTGCTGGCCAATGCCACCGAGGTCGCAAACTATGCCATATCTGCTGTCACGGTGACGGACGATGCCGGCATTGCGAACGCTATTTCGTTCGTGTTCGATACTGACGCCACCGCCGTCCTGTGGCAGGCTTGCTCAACCAACGCCGGCACAGTTGGCAATGGCGCTGTTGCCGAGTCGCTGGTCGATGTTCCGGCCGTGAACACCTACCAGACCCTGCGCATTGAAGTCGACGCCACAGGGGACGCCCGCTTCTATATCAATGGCGTTATGAGGCTGGCCAGACCTTTGGCGGTGGCAACGACCGCCCTGCTGATTCCCTACATATGGGGCGACAGCGGTGTGGCAGCGCAGACTGCCGTAGATGTTCACATCGACTACATCAAGTTCCAAGGTGCGCGTCCGTCCAGTGATGCCTAAGAGCTGACTCGTTCCCCGTCGTGAGGCGGGGAACGAAAAGGAGAACGAAAAAGTGAGCGCGAAACGGCGAGACAGGCAACAGGCGAGACGTGACGACGAGATCAGAAAAGTGATCGCGTATCAGCGCCTGTTCAGGAAGAACAAGCTCGCCGCTCTCGTTCGCCAAGCATTGACACCAAGGAGAACACCATGAAACGCTTTCTGCAGACCCGCTTTCCGATCATCGCCATAGCGCTCTCGATTGTCCTGGGCGCCTCCAGCCTTGCCTTTGGCCAGAACGCGCTGCGCATCTTCTCGGAATTCGGCGGCGCCTACAGTTCGTTCCTGCCGGAGGCTCCAACCTACGTCAACGCGAGATCGCTCGCCGCCAGCACGGCTGAATCGTTCACGGTTCCGACCGGCGCCACGCGCGTCATTTTCTCGGCGACGTGCAATTTCTACGCCAATCCGACAACCACGGCTACTGTACCGGGTGACGTGACAAACGGCAGCGCGAGCTTCCTCAATCCAAACGGATGGGGTGTGCGCGACGTTGCCACGATTTCAGTCATCGCGCCGACCACGTGTGTCGTGACGGCGGCATTCTTCAGGTAAGGAGAACACCATGAAACGCACCCTCGCTTTGCTTGTGACGATGCTCGCCTGCGCGGGTGCGCTCGCCCAGGTCAACGTCTACACCAAGCCGCCGATCTACGATTCCTCGTCTGCGACAATCACCGGCGGCACGATTTCAGGCGTCGGCAAGGACACAATGGAGTCCGACGCCGCGGCGCGCTCGACGACCTTTGCCGGGGCGAATACCTACCCGCAGGCCACGGTGAATACGACCGGGGGCGCGCTTGCGATCAGTCCCGGCATCGGCCGGCGTCTCGTCACCGTCGTGGACTACAGCCTGATCGATCTGCCGACCGACACGATCACGGTCACGGTCAACGGGACCGCGAATGTGGGCACGGCTACCGCAGCGACGCAGGATGCCACAAACTTTGTCGTCGCCACGTCGAACGCTGTCACGGCTGCCAACATCTGCACCTGGGTTGATCAACTGGCTGGCGTCACGGCTACCGCCTCGGGATCATCCTGCTACATCACGGCTGATGCCAGTACCTACAGCCTCACGTTGGCGACCTCGATGGCTGCGGGCGAGGGCACGACGACCTCCGGCACAGACGGCAATCTGACCATTGTGGGCGGCTCCGGCACGAACACGCTGGACAATGTCGTCATCGGCTCGACCACATCGGCGGCCGGTACATTCACGACCGCCTACGCCCTGAACCTGCAATTTCTGAAGACGGCGCCGACGATCTCGGCCGGTACGATCACGCTGAACCTGTCCACGGCCAACTTCTTCAATGTTCCATTGACCGCCAATGTTACGACGACCACGGTGAGCAACCCCGCGGCTTCCGGGTCTTTGTCTGCCTTCACTCTTATCTATCGCGCTGATGGGACTGCCAGGACAATCTCATGGATGGGAGGGGCGACGTGGATCAACAATGGCGGGGCTGCACCGACGCCAAGTTCGACCTCGGGCAAGTGCGACAAGTACACGGCTTTCACCTATGACGGCGGCACGACCTGGTATCTGACCGTGGACGCCCAGAACTTCACGTGCACGGCCTGAACATGATCCGAGCCCTACTTCTCGCCGCGCTGCTGGCCCTTGCCGGCTGCGCAGGACTGCCGCCGGTTGATCAGGTAGGCGGCGATACTAGTGTCTCAGCACCCGAGATCGTCGCTGCGGCTGTCGTTGACGACCGGCCCGTCTACTGCGCGACGAAGGCGTGCACGTCTGCCCGTGACGTAGAACCCATCGAAGGCGGGCCCTACGATCTCATGGACTGGGTCACGCCTACCACGCCGCGTCTGCCCTGGGAAAACGCTCAGGCGCCTCCGCAGACCGCGCAGGCTATTCTCCCGTTCCTTGGTGCCCATGGCACAGCAGTCCCGATCCCCGACGGCTACTGGCCGCTCCAGACCACTCTCGTCCCGACCTGGTCCGCCGGCTCCGGCACCCCCACCTTCACCCGCGCCACGACGGCCTACGTCGAGCAATACGACGGCCTGCTGACGCAAGTCCTGAGCGGAGAGGCGCGGTTTCAGGGGGCGAGGCGGGTACACAATAAACTGACGCGCACAGATTTTGGTGCCGGATGGATAGTCGCGCCAGGAACTTTGACGACGGGAATTGATGATCCGTGGGGTGGGACAACGGCAGCAACATTTACGGGCAGTGGAGCAGATAACGACTTGTATCAATCGGCATCCACTACGACAGGAAACACAATCGTTAGTAGTGTGTACCTACGTCGAAGGAGTGGCACTGGAGCAATTTTCATATTTACGGTTAATGGGGTAGGAGCAGTTAATGTAGCCGCCAGTCTTAATTCCACGACGTATACACGAGTTAGTTTAGGCGCTGGTGCGGCAAGTGCTGGAACGGTATATCTGTTCGTTCGTACTGGCACCGACGGCGATCAGGTAGATGTTGCTGGGCCGTCTCTTAACGATATGACTGGGGGGGCAAATCAGAACCCGCCTGAGTATGTTCCTGCACTTGCTACTGCGAACGTCGATTCTAATGCAATAGGCGTTCGCTATTTCGACACGCTCAACGGCAACACCGTCGCCAGCAACGTAGTCACAGAAGTAACGGGCGCGAAGATCGTCACTGGCGCATCCGGCGTAGCTGCAACTGCTCCTGTCGATGCCTACGGCCCCTTCGGATATTTGGCCGAGGGTGCGCGGACGAATCTGGCGTTGCAGAGTCAGACGTTTGCTAGTTGGACTGGAGTACAGGGCGGAACAATAACATCCAATACGACGGTAGCGCCAGATGGAACTGCGACTGCAGATACGCTTACGGCAAATGTGGGGTTGGTACAGGTTGGTGTTTATCAAGGGGGAGCGCTGCTTTCTGCTACTACGCAGACACATACAGTATTTGCTAAGGCAGGAACCACACCGTATGTGTGGATAAACATTAACAGCGGGGCCGCACCAGAGATATTTGCCACCAAACTATTTACACTTTCTGGCACAGGTAGTTTAGGCGAAACAAAAGTTGGTACTACTTCCGGCACATTAGTGGAGGCACAGATAACGCAGCTGGTAAATGGATTCTATAAACTTACCCTTGTAGGTTCAATTACTGGTGGCGCGATTCGGTATATTCAGGTTGGCCTAGCAAACGCGCCGACTGGAAATACCTTTTCCTCTGCTGGAGAGGTAATATTTACAGCAACTGGTGCGGAAACCGCACATTTTTGGCAGTATGATGTGGTTACTGCCTCCTTCGCCTCCTCTCCAATCGTGACCACCACAGTAGCCGTCGCGCGCAATGCGGATGTGCTGACGTATGTGACGAGCGGGAATCTCAGCGGGACGCAGGGGACGGCGTATGCAGAAGTTTACAAGCCGTTTGCGGGCGGCTCCCCGCGCATAATTGGTGACGCAGCGGCTAACGGTAATGGTCCGTTAATCATATCGAGCGATCCACAAGTACGATTCTACGATGGCACTAACTACAACGCCGGGCCTGCCTTTACAGTCGGCGCTATGTCAAAAATTGCGTCTATTTGGGGCGGGAGTACAGGGCGCGTCGCCAACAACGGGACGCTTGCCGCCGCCACAGATTTCGACGGGAATATGTCTCTCGGTGCCACTATTAGCATCGGGACCGAAGATGGAACTAATTCGCTATTCGGCACCATCAGGGGAGTGCGCGCGTGGCTCCAGGCGATCTCGACCACTCAACTGACCGTGCAGACCTCGGACATATCCGACCTGCTGATGCCCTACCGCGTGGCGTGGCTGAAACCCCGTCGGGCGGCGAACGACGACTGGTTCCTGCGCGTGGCGAATGGAGGGTAGATGAACGCTGTGAAACAACTCGGGTTAGCCCTCTTGCTGCTTTGTTCGACCGCGCAGGCGCAGCAGGAAGCCGAGGCGAAGCTGGCGGCGTGCAAGCCGAAGGAAGAGAAGAGGTAAGCGCGTGGCGAATGGGAGGGGAGGGTGAGCGAAGTCGTCCCTGATATCAAGGAAGCCGTGTCGCTGGTGCGCAACAGGCGAACCGATGCCATGTTCGTGGCGGCGTACATCGCGGTTGGCGTCCTCGTCTACATCGTCGTCTACGAAGAGAAGATTGGTGAGTTCGCGCAAGGCGTGCTGGCAATGGTGATCGGGATGTTCGTCAACGAGTTGAAGAGCATGTACGCCTACGAGACCGGAACGACCCGCGCCAGCGAGAACAAGGGGGCGGCAATAGCGCGAATCGCCGAGCAGTCAAACCCGAGTTCGGCGGCAGCCGTTGCCGCTACCGTGGCCGCGACGATGGCGGCGACAACAGGGGCGCCTCCGCTGCCCGTGGTGCCGGTAGTTCAACCAATAGATGGGAAACCATGAACGACGCTCCAGCCAGAATCGACGACCATGCTTTCACCGGAGAGGTCCAGCCTGCTGGCGTCATCGTTGCCGAAAAGTTGCCTTCAGGCGGGCACCAGCTGCCGGAGCAATGGCTGCGCGCGCGCGTCCGCGGCTGGATGGAGATCACGGAGAGCCCGGGCCTTGCCTTCTGGATTGGAACCTACACGGCCGACGGAAAGTGGATCTACTGCAGTTCGGACACCGACTTCTGGCGACCGGCACAGTTCCGGATCGACTACGCCATGAAGGTCTGCAGGCATCTGAACCAGCACGTTCCGTTCGATGGCGCCTGGCTCGTCGGCTGGATCAGGGGCGGCCGTGAGTTCTACCTACTTCACAAGGACAGGGACGGAGACATCCAGATCCCGATCGAATGCGACAAACCATTCATCGCCATCAGGGACTGGCTGCCGACGGACTGGGAGAAGATCGCCGCTACCGCGCATCTGCAATGGGTGCAGTGGCAAAAAAACATGGAGTACAATCGCAGCCAACAAAAAGCCGTCGCGCAAGGCGAGGCTGTAACGCCGGCGCACTTTACCGCAGAACCGGCCATCGGAATCTAGGAGAAGACCATGGGGCAAACAGCAGCGGGAAGCGTAGGCGACGAGAGCAAGATGGTTCGCCTCAATCTGGACATCGCCGACCTGTCGGCAGACGCGACCTACTACGTCCCGGTTCCGTGCGTCGGCTTTCTCCGAAGAATCATGTCGTGCATCGACGGCGTCGTGTCCACGGCTGACGTGACCATCACGCCGGATCTGAACGCAGGCACTGCACTCGTTGGTGGCGTCATCACGATCGCAACGGCGAACTCGGCGGCCGGAGACGTGGATTCAGCCGTCCCGGAGTCCTGCCCCCGCCTCGTTGTCGGGGATTACCTGAAATTCACGGTGGCGGGAGGCGGCGCCGGCGGAAGCCCGCGCGGTCATGTCGTCATCGAGATCGAGCGAGACTGATGAACAGAATCTACCCCGTGGCCGGGGGCAATCGGGCCTATGGTGCGTTCAGGCGCACCCAAATCTCTCTGAACCCGTCGCCGGGGTACGGGCGTGTCGGTTGTCCAACCAGTAAAAGGATGAAGTGATGAGCGGAGCAGCTGTAGCAGAACAGGCAATCTCGGCAGCAGCCACGCCACCGGCAGAACCGCCGCGCGTCGTGGACAATTCATTCGCTGAAGAGGACGCCGAACTGGAGAGGGTAACAGCCCTCGTAAAAGCCGAAGAGGCAGCCAAGGCAGGTCAGGTAACGCCAGTGGACCCCGCCAGTTCCGTGGTGGCTACACCAGCAGAGCCAGCCCAGCCAGCGGCAGCAACGCCAGCCACGCCCGAGAAGTCACAGACAGCGGCCATCATCGCGCTGCGCAGACGGGTCCAAGCGGAGAGAGACGCACGTCTCGTCGCCGAAGGGAAGGCCGCTGCATACGAGTCGATCGCCCATGCCCCAAAGGAAGAGCCGCCAGAAACTCCGGTGTCTACTCCAGAGGAACAGCTTGCCGAGATCGACAAGGGCATTATGGCGCTTGCAGAAGCCTACGAGGCAGGCAAGATCACGCCAACCGAGTGGAAGAAGCAGGAGATGGCTCTTATCGCCCAGCAGCGCGAGCTGCAGGATCAGCGACACGAAGCCGTCGCCCGTCAGGCAGCGGAAGACGCGGCAGCGAGAGCTGCGGCGCCGGCCAACGACCTGGCGCTCGAGGAGCATTCCAACCAGCTTCTGGTGGACTACCCTGTCCTCAGAAGTCTGTCCGTGGAACAGCTCCAACCTTTCGCCCGCATGGTCTACGATCAGGCCTATCTTGAAGGCAGGGGAATCCCCATCGGTCCAGTCGGAACCAAGATTCTGCGTGAAGGTATCGCCAGGCTTGCCGAACGCAAGTTCGACCCGGAACGGGCCGCGCTGCGCGACAACGTCAAACCGAACGATCCAGCTCCTCCTCCGGGGCCAACTCCGGCGCAGCGCGAAGCCAAGCTTCGCCTTGCCAGCGGAATGCCTCCGGACATCGGAACCATCGGATCGGGCGCGCCAGGGGGCGAAATCAGCGAAGCGGCTGCGGCTGCGGCGCTGAACGGCAACGAAGACGTTGCCATGCGCTTCATGGATGCCAACCCGGCATTCTTCAACAAGCTGCTCGGAGGCGGAATTATCCGTCCAGCCAAGTAGCACCTGAACTGGAGAGCCAACATGGCACTTACAGACTTCGGGGCTTTGACGGACCTGCAGAAAAAGGTGTGGTCCCTTGCCGTGAGAAAGCAAGGACGAGACGACAATTTCTTCATGTCCAACGGATTCATGGGTGGCAGCACCGATGATTCCTCGAAGCCGATTCACAAGGTCACGGAACTGACCAAGACGGAGCGCGGCACTCAAGCCGTTATCCCGCTCGTGGGCGACATCTCCGGCGGCATCGTCGGTGACAACGAGTTGGAAGGCAACGAGGCCGCTCTCATCACGGATGCGCAGACGATCAGGATCGACCAGTTGCGCCACGGCGTTCGCTCGAAGGGGCGCATGTCGGAGCAATCGACCGTCCTGAGATTCCGCGTCCAGGCCAAGGATGCGCTGTCCTTCTGGATGGCCGACCTGATCGACGAACTGCTGTTTCTCATGGCCGCCGGCCGCGCCTTCACCGTGAACACGGACGGCTCGACCCGGGCGACCTCGCAGATCCCGTCGCTCAGTTTCGCCGCCGACGTGGCCGCGGCCTCGACCAACCGGCTGATGTATGCCGGCGCCGCGACCTCGGAAGCGACCTTCACGACCTCCGACACCATGACTTGGGACATCGTGACCCAGGCCAAGGCGTTCGCCAAGCGCAAGCGGATTCGTCCGATTCGCGCCGGCGGGAAGTCGTACTACATCCTCGTGCTCTCGACCGAGCAGTGCCGTGACCTGGAAAAGACAGCGGACTACAAAACGCTGCAAGCCCAGGCCATGCCGCGCGGTCTGGACAATCCTCTGTTCTCCAACGCCAAGAAGATCATCAACGAAGTGGTGATCTACGACCACCAGAAGGTGTACAACACCCTCGGGCTTGGCAGCGGAAGCCGCTGGGGTGCGACGGGCACGGTACACGGCGCGCAGGCCTTGCTGATGGGCGCGCAGGCGTTGGGGTTTGCCAGCCTCGACGATGGGACCCCGGGAATGGACGAGTCGGACAACACCGACTACGGAAATCGCCCGGCGATCGGCGTTTCACGCATCATTGGAATGCTCAAGCCGCAGTACAAGTCCAAATACGACTCGAATTCGAGGGAAGACTACTCGATCGTGTCGGTGAAGACTGCGGCCGCGGCGAGCTAAGGAGACGACCATGGGAAACCTGAAATACAAATTCCAACTGCATGATCGTCCAATCGGCGCGTTTGCTGGCCCGGCCATCACTGGGTCCGGCGGCAAAGCCATCATCACGGCGTCTGGGTCGCAGGCGAAAGCCACGTTGTACGACTCCGCCGGCGCCGCGCTGGCCAACCCCATCTCCCTCACGAGGGGTGGCGGGGAGTTCTACACGGCCAGCACCGTGGACGAGGTCGACATTTTCGTCCTGACGGGTGAAGGGCATTCCGCGCAACTCTGGGATGTGGGGCCGAGCGAATTGGCCACGATTCCCGTCGATCGCAGCAACCCCCACCAGATGCTGGTCGTTCCGATCAGCGTCGCCGATCAGGTGTCGGACAACACTGAGGTCGATACCGGCATTGATTTGCTCGTTGGCATGGTCATGCTGCCTTGGCCGCACATCAAGGTGGTGACGATCGACGCCGGTGAAACGGTTGACGTGGGAACGGGCGAAGCGGTGCCGGCTGACGGCGGAGATAGCGACGGATTCATTTCCGCCGCGTCCGTTGCTACGGCTGGCCTGGTGAGTGACGTCAACGGCGCGCTGATTGCGTCGATCGTGACGTATCTCGCGCCAAACGACAGCGTCACCTGGAAGATGTCGGCTGGGTCTGACACGGCAACGCTGTACGCTTTCCTGCCGTACATGCTGATGACAACGGGTTCACCGACACTGGATTAACCTAGCTGCAAGGCTGGGAGCTGCAGTAGCCATTACCCCCGGGACAGAACTCCCGGGGGCTTTTTCAGAACCAGAACGGAGGCAGCATGGCAAAGCCGGAGAGCAAGGAAGCGGTCTTCTACCACGTCTACGACCAGAATCAGCGCGGGAAGGAACCGCGCAAGCACGACGTCATCATCAAGTTGGAGAAGGCCGTCGACGGAACCGTCACGAACGTCGATTACGTCACCTACGACCTGTACAGCGACAAGCCCTGCAAGATGCAGATGGAGCACGCCCTGAAATTCCTGTGCGACCCCGCCTTCAAGGTGGTCAACACAGACGGCAACCGCGTCGAGCCCGTCGCCAAGTTCGACCCCTCCAAGCCGATCACCAAGCTGGCCGACGACGAGATCGTCTGCAAGAACGTCGAACTCAGCCACGAGTCGTTACTGCGGCGCGTCAAAGTCCTGCCGGGCAGCGAAGCCGTGAGCGCCAATTCGACCATCGAGGAGCTGGCCGCCTTCCTGACGGCGTGGAACCGCAGCAAGCGGGGCCTGTCCGACGGCGAGCGTGCCCTGGCAGAGAAGATCGCCAGCGGCGACCTGACATCGGATGCCTTGTCGCCCGAGATGGCCGAACGGCTGATGCCGAAGTCGCCTCTGCTGGATCGCGTAGCGGCGTGAGATGACGACCCCGTCCACCTTGTTCTCGGCGCGGCAGATTGCCGAACTCGCGCTACGCAAGGTCGGGGCCTACACCATCAACGACGACTCAGCTGACTACCAGAGCCTCGTCGTCACCCTGGACTTCCTCGAACTGGAGATCGCCAATCTGGCGGGCCGGACGAAGAACCAGTGGCTCATCCAGACCGTGGAGATCGACCTAGAAACCGACGTCTACGAGTACCTGCTGTCGGCTGAAAAGCTGGATTACGACACCCAGACAGGGACCTTCACGGCCGGCCTCGTCGTTACCGGAACCACGTCCAATGCCACGGCGACGATTCTCCGCGACGACGACAACGGTACATCTGGGACGCTGACGATAACGGATCGCGTCGGGACGTTCCAGAACAACGAGAATCTGACCGACACCAGCACCGGCGCCGCGGTGGCCGACGGGACCGTGACGACGCAATACCCGGATCTCGGTATCTGCGTGCCGATCGCAGCCTACATCGTGGACGCCGACGGCAACGAAGACGAGATCGAACTGATCCGGTTCGCCGAGTACCTGGACCGGACCGACAAGACGACGTCAGGCGTTCCGTACGAAGTCTGCATCGACCGCGCCGCGAACGACGGCAAGACCGCCTTCACCTACCCTGTCATAGAGGACGACACCTACTCGCTCAAGTTGAGCGTGGTGACGTACCCGCGCACGGTGAGAACGGACCTCGCCGACCAGCAGGACGCCGGGAACATAGACCACGGCCTGGATAAGACGTGGCAGAAATGGATGATGCTGGCGACCGCCTGCGAGATCGGCGACGGCCCGGTGCGCCAACTCAACGACTCGAAACTGACCCGCCTGATCAACCAGCGCGACGCCGTATTAAGGGAGCTGGAATCCAGGCAGAACCGAGAAACCGTTTCCAAGCTTCGCAGATCGAAGCGCTGGGGAGGCTAGATGGCAACCAGAATCGCGGAGTTCGACCACTGGAGGGCCGGGTACGGCGGCGCCACCGTCAAGGTGTGGCTGGCCGGAACGTCGACGCTTGCCAGCATCTACACCGACGAGGCCCTGTCTGCGGCAGCCGCGAATCCCCAAACCCTGGACTCGATGACCATCGGGGACGTGACCTACGGGAAATTCACCGCCCCTCTCTACATCGGCGCCGACTACCGGCTGAACGTCAACACGACCGAAACAGGCGCCAACGTCAGGCTGCCGATCACGACACTGGCGGCAGCGGACGCCAGCACGGCGACCGTACAATCAGCCGCTGGCACGACGGACATCGAGCTGGAGGATATCGTCGCCCGCAGCGTCTACGTGCGCGACCACGGCGTCTTCCTGCCAACGAGTGACGGTGCCGCTTCGGCCGCGACGAACACGACTACGCTGAATGCGGCGGCTTCTGCGGCTTCGACGCAAGGAGGAGGCTGCGTCGTTCTGCCGGCAGGGACGTTCGCCCACAACGCACTGACAGCTCTTGCGACGAACGTCGTCGTCAGGGGGCAGGGCATCAACGCTACCGTACTGCAGTGCGCGGCAGGATCGAACGTGCACACGCAAGGCGGCGCCTTCTCCGGATTCATGGATCTGACCCTGGACGGCGTCTCGAAGACAGCCAGTTCGGTCGGCGTCTACTCCAAGGCGAAGGACAAGACCGTTTTCGAGAACGTGCTCATCAAGCGGTTCGTAACCGGAATCAGCTACCTGGGAGGATCCGGCGCCAACTGGAAGAACCTCTACATCGACGCCTGTACCAATGGCGCCTTCCTGCGTGGCGACAACAACGCCTCTGGTGGAGCTGACGGCGCCGAGTTCTGGCGCAACAAGTGGAGTGGCGGACAGGTAACGAACTGCACGTCGATCGGCGTGGAGTTGGCATACATCGACAAGAAGTGCTACCACAACGTCCTGGACCACGTCGGCTTCGCCTCGAATACCGGCGTGGCTCTTTCCGTCGTCGGCGCGCGCTACACGGACCTGACCAGCGAATGCTGGTTCACCGGCAACACGACCGATCTTTCTATTGAGGACGGCGCCGACACGGCAGACTTCCTGGAGAACACGGTGGTCGGCTTCACCATGTACGGCGGCCTCATAAGTTCGGCCATGAGCTTTACCGACACCTGTCAGGACGTCGTCTTCCGCGGCGTGGAGTTCTCCGGCGGCACGTACACGCTGACCTCAGTGGACAACGCTATCGTGTCGGTGGACTGCATCGAGGACTCCGACGTGGCTCTTGCCGGCGGGTCTTCGCTGATGTGGATGCGCCAGCGCACCATCGTTGACGACCAGCCAAGCACGTCCGGCACGACCTCAGACGCGACCTCCACAGAGGCATGGCGCTACGAACTCGCGCCAGGCGAGCGGGTTATCGTCGAGGCCAAGATCATCGCCAACGGCAGGAACGTCAACGACTACGCCACCTACCATATCGAACGCGCAGCCCACAGACCGGCTTCGACTCTGGACTTCGACAACCAGACGGCGAACTTCACGCTCGGAGCGACACTGACCGGGTCTACTTCGGGGGCGACGGCGCTCATCATCGCGCAGTCAGACGCCGGGGCTACAGGCACGCTCACGTTGCGCGAGACAGTCGGAGAGTTCGACAACAACGAAACCATCACGGACGGGTCGGGAGGCTCGGCGTTGGCCAACGGTACGTTGACCCACCAGAGCGCGGTGCTGCTAGATGCTGGCGACACGGCGCTCAAGACGGCATCCGAAACCGACGGGGCGTTCGCGGCAATCTTCGGCGTCACGGGAGGCGCGGTGAGGATCATGGTTGCGGGGGCCGCTGCGAAAACCGTCGAGTGGACCGTTTCCGCCAACGTGGTCTCCGGTTAGGAGAGCTGTCTTGGCCGGCGAGTGGAAAGACGTGGAAATCAGTGCGAAACTCGTCACGAACATCGACGAGGTAGCCCTGCGTCGCTCCAGCGCGGCAGTTGAAAACGCCTTCATGAACGAGGCCGGCGGGCACTCAAGATTCCCAGGCCTCACCCAGTTCGTTGACCTCACCGGCGTCGCGCCGACCTACCTGGCCGAGTGGAACGGCGACCTGATGGCCGTCTCCAATTCCAGGATCTACCGTGTGGACAAGGCCGGGACAGCCGAAGACGTTACCGGCGTCCCGCTCTCAGGATCTTCACGACCGCAGTTCGACAAGACGCCGGAGTCCTTGCTCATGGCTGCCGGCGGTCCGATCCTGAAGTTCCGCGGCGTCACGACGGAGCTGCTTGCCGGGGCGCCGGAAAGCACGCACGTCGGCTACATCGACGGCTACGTTCTCGCCATCGAGCCATACACTGGGACATTCAGGTTTTCCGAACTGGACGACGAGGAGATATGGAACGACCTCGACGTGTTCGCCGCCAACGGGAAACCGGACAATCTGACCGGCATGCTGATCACGCCGTTCCGCGAGATCCTGATGACGGGCGATGACAGCGTGGAGCAATACCAGCCGCTTCCAAGTGGCGCCAACCCGTTCTACCGTCGCTACGCCACAGGGGAAGGCGTGCCGTACCCCTACACCCTGCTCGCCGAAGACCAAGGGGTGTGGGCGGTCAACAACCGGAAGGAACTGGCCAGGATGAGCGGTCAATCCTCCAGGCCGGCTTCCGACGACATCGGCCTCACCCTGGAGGGCGTTGACGACTGGACCGGGGCGTGGACGACTTCCATGAGTCTCATGGGGCAGAAGTTCGTCCTCCTGCAGGTCCCGGTTGCAACCAACCCCTACGGGACCAAGGGGCTGACCTTCCTCTACGACTACCGGCAGAAGAAGTGGTACACGCTCTACGGCTGGTCCAACGGCGTCCCGCAAAGGTGGCCCGGCTGGTCCTACGTCAACCTGTGGAACCGGCATTTCGTCGGCGGCAACGGCAAGGTGCTCGAACTGGTGAACACGGCGCACACGAACGACGGCGAGATTCAGCGGATGCTCGGCAGGACGGCGCACATAGACGCATGGGGTCACGTCGGCGTCGATAACGTGCGCGCCAGGGTGAAACGCGGAACGGCAGCGCAAGGAGCCGCCGCACCGCTGTTCGGGCTTCGTTGTCTCAAGGACAACAAGCGCTGGACGAAGTGGAACTGGAAAAGCCTTGGCACGAGCGGCGACACCCAGAACATCATCGAGTTCGGCCCCATTGGGGATGGATACACGTTCCAGTTCGAGTGGATGATCACCGACAACTGCCCAGTCGAGCTGGTAAGGCTGCAGGCGCAAGTCAGTCCAGCGGAGGCGTAGATGGCCGGCCGCGTCGAATTCCCTGAGCCGCCGCGAATCACGGGGAACACCGCCGCCGACGTAGCGGCCATGGGCGAATACCTGTGGTCGCTTTACCGCGACGCCTTCCTCGCGCGCGGCCTCATCCAGGACGGCGACGAAGACGCCGTTTTCACCGGGACGATCAGAGGCAACGCAAACTTGGAGATTGACGGCCACATCATCGCCAGAGGGATGATCGAAGTCGATGGCGTGGACGTAACGATCACCGGAATTGCCGATGACGAAAACGGCTATGGAATGTACGGTGTCAACCTTGCCACCTACGGCAACGGCATGTTAGCTATCGGCGCCGAGGGGTTGTTCGGATTTTCGACAGTCTATGACGGCATCCTCGGTATCGGCGCTGAATACGGCGGCTGGTTCTCCGGTGACTTGGCGGGCATCAGGGCTGGCGGTGGGGCTGCCGGAGCTTCGGGCGTGTACGCAAAACAGTCTCTCGGTGACTGGTCCATCACGGCAGAAGGCCCGATGAGGATCGACGATCAAGTCATGTCCACTCTGGCCGACGGAACCCCGCCCTTGGTTGTGACTTCGACGACGCCCGTGCTGAACATGAGGTTGAGTAAGGCTGGACTGAAAGCCTCTGGTGTCGTCACGACGCTCTCGACCAACTACGTCTCGATGACGGGGACAGCCGGAGCGGACAACACCGCGCAGACCGTAAAGACCATCGCCATCGCCGCGAACACCCTGACTCAGATCGGGGATCATGTGCGGATACGCTGTTACTGGCGTGGGGATACCGGGGCAGGAATTACTGGAACTCTTACCGTGAACGGCGTGACGGTATCAGTGAACACAGACGCCGGAGCGGCTACGGTGCAGATGTGCGAGGCATGGCTGCATTACGGCGACGCCACTCACGCCAACATCATGTCGGTGAACAGCTCAGGGTGGTCCACGACGGTATCCAATACCAATGTGGCCGGCTTCGACTGGACCGCGTCGCAGGACGTGGATATAGACCAGGACGCGATTGCCAACAACCACATCATCGTCTACTTCCTGGCCGTTGATGTGTTTCCGAATGGGAGCGCGGATTGATGGAAAAAAAGCTCATCTTGATGGTGCAGATCGAGGCGCTGAAGAAGGAAGTCCTGAACATGTATGCGGTCCAGGCGCTGAACAAGGCCAGGGTGAAGGACGCCGAAGAGCCGGCGGAAGACGATGTCATCGAGAAACACGTCGAGGCACAGAAACGCAAGGCGCTGGTGGGCCTAGCCTTGGGCGCAAGGCAGATCGTCGGCCGGGAGCGCGAAGTCGAGCATATGGAGCGCGAACTCCGGGAGATCGTGAAGAAGGAAAAGCAGGACAAAAAAGAGAACAAATCGGTATGATTGCCGCAAGGAGAGCCCTATGCCCGCCGTCTCAACGAATCCGCTGACCGGCTTCACCGCCAGACCGACCCGAGTCCAGGCGGCCCAAGACGCGGCCTCTCCCAACATCAGGGACGTCCGGTACAACACGTCGCGGGCACTGGGATTCAAGAGCGGGATGCCCTCAACAGCGGCTACCGGGGGCGGGCCAGCCGACACGGTTCCGGCCGGGCCCGGGAATGATACCGTCCCTGGCGGTGGCAGCACTACTCCGCCGCCAGGCGGCATTCCGCCGATCGTCCCGATCATAGCTACCGTCCTCCCGAAACTGCTGCCGCCGCCCGGGGCTGGACTTCCTGACGTAGAGGGCGATCCCCTCGCCGATCCGACGGCCGGGATAGGTGACGACCTCGGCGACCCGCTCGCAGACCCGACCGCTGGTATCGGTGACGACTTGGGCGACCCGTTGGCCGATCCTACTGCCGGAATCGGTGACTTTCCGCCCGACGACGACACCCTGCCGATGGACGAGTCGAGCTGGTATCCGCCCGTTGACCTTGGCGGGGGGCTGAAACCAGGACCAGGCGCCGCGGACACGCTCGCCACCGTGCCAGGCAACATCGGCGGCTCAAGCAACCCGGCCGGCGTCGTTTCTGGCTTTGGTGCCGGAGACAGGGGGACAGGCTTGACGGTGACCGAAGGCGAGAAGGACGCACTTGCCCAGCAAGGCGGCGGAACCTCGGCCCCGTCCGGACCTCCGCTTGGGTTTGATCCCGGCGATATCGGAAGTGGCATAACGATCCCGCCGGCGACGTTCACCGGCCCCGGGCTGACCACGGTTCCGGGACAGACAGAGCCCGGGTTCGTCACCAAGCCCGGAATAGGAGAAGTCTTTGCCGCGACTCCGTCTTCGTTCACCACGACACCCGTTCCGGAAGGTCCTTACGGTCCGGGCGGATTGGGCGGGGGCCTTGATCCAAACAAGGCTGGCGAGGGATTTGTCAAGACGGGAACCGAGTTCGGAACGTCGCCTACGTTCGGCGGGACGGTATCGCCACCCCAGCCGCCCATCGAAGACATTGCCATCGACGCCGGCCGGATAACGTCGGAAGGATCTCGATCGGCGCTGACCGCCGACACGTTCCGCCCTGATTCGAGCTTCAACCCGGACGCCGAAGTAGGAACGGGGTCTGATATTTTCGATGGCGGCGAAGAATCGTGGGGCGTCAACCCTACTGGCTCTGGTGTTGACGCGAACACCGACACCAGCGCTGGCGTGAACTTCCTGGGAGAGAATGGAATTTCCATCGGACCGGGAGCCGTGACGGCGCTTGCTCAAGGTGATCTTGCCGGAGCCGCCACCAACGTCATTGCCAGCGAAGTCATGAAGGAAACCGGAGTATCTGCATTCATAGCAGAGCAGACGGTGAACCTTCTCGGTGCCGAACTGGCTGGAGCAATTCCTGTACTCGGATGGGCGGCTGCAGCTCTGGTTGTCCTCGACACCATATTCGGCAACGATGAAAACCCGGCAGACGTGGCCAGAATCAGAGAAGAGATGCGCCTTGCCGACGAGCAGTTCATGAAAGACAACCCATGGGCAACACCGGAAGACGCGGCGACCTACAGGGGCTATTCGAGCAACGTGCAGTTTGGCAACACGCAAGCGCCAGGACAGGTCGGCCTGACGAAAGAGGGGCTGGCGGACTACGTTGATCGAGCCCAACGCGAACAACCAAGCTGGGGATAATCATGGCCGCCACAAATCCGATCAATTCGTTCGCAACCACCGGCACAACGTCGCAAGCCAACGTCGCTCCCGTCGTTGATCGCAAGGCTGCGCTGTTGAGCCTCGTTAGGGAAAAAGGCGACAACCCTGGGTTCTACGCCGCCTACAGTCAGCAGAACAAAGTGTCGCCGAAGGAATGGGCCGACGTGCTTGGGACGGACATTGGAACGATCAACAAGTACATGGGGGATTCTGGCTACAGCATTCAGACGCCGACAGGCGGAGACTCCGTGTACAACGCCGTGTCCAAACCAGCCCAGGACGCGATGGACAAGTTCAGCCCAGCGCCAAATCCAAATCCGACATACAAGGCTATCGACGCATTGACAGGTGGGCCCGGAATGGCGACGCGAGGACAGCTCGAAGCCGCGGCCCCAGAGGTCAGGAAATCGGCCATCAGCGACGTGGCCGCGAAGACAGCAAACAACCCGACAGAACAGAAGCGGCTGCAGAACATCTACGGTGTGAGCGACATCGAATTGGGCGCAGCCACCGGGAAGCCAGCGGCAGGATCTATTTCTCCAGGACCTGGAGCGTCCGGCCTTCCGGCAAGTTCAACCCTTGCAACGACGCCAGCTACTCCGGCCGCGCCCGCATCGTACACGATGCCGAACAGCTTCAAGCCCACCACTGCGGCGGAGTTGTCAGCTGGGGCATTGAAACCGCAAGTAGCCGCTACGATGGCGAACATTCAGAGCATGGCGCCTACGGCTGGAGCGCCCACGGCCGCGACTCCCACGCCAGCAACGCCTGCGGCTGGTTCTCAAACCGGCGGGCCCGGGATGGCGACGGCCGCGCAATTCGCTGCAGCCGATCCGGTCACCAGGATGGAGCAAACCATCGCCGTGATGGAAAAGAACGCCAACAATCCGGCCGAACTCAAGCGGCTGCAACAGGTGTACGGCGTCTCGGATGCGAGCATGGCGTCAGCGCAGACCATCATGGCCTCGAAGCAGAAACTCGCCGCGGCAGCGCCGGCAGCTAGAATCCAGACCATCGCTGCCACGCTCAAGAACCCGAAGTACAACGACCAGGCTGCCGTCAAAACCCTGCAACGGATCTACGGCATCAGCGATCAGGAAATAGCTGCCGCGCGCGCGCCTGCAGCGGCAGCAACGCCTGCGGCTGGAGCAACGACAGCGCCGCCGACGCAAGCGCAGCTCGCCACCGCAAAGACCCAGTTCTCCGCCCTTCAGCCAGCGCAGAGGCAGCAAACAATAGCCGCCACAGTTCAGACCTACGGCAACGACCCGGCTGCGATGGCGAGAATCAAGCAGTATTACGGCATCAGCGACGCCGAAATTGCGGCAGCCAGCGCGCCCGGGATCAAGCAAGTGACCGCAGGAGGACCGTAAGCCATGGCCTTCGACCTATTTGACATAACCACGTGGGCCTGGGACAAGATCATCCCGGCTGCGGCGGCCGGAGCAGCGACCTACTATGGCGCCAGCCAGTCGGCGGACGCCAATGCCAACGCAGCCTCGATCGCCGCTCAGAACCGCGACGCCAACGTCAAGTTGCTGAGGGAGGCCGCCGAAAAGGCGAATGCCTACATCACGCCGTTGCTCCAGCAGGGCCAGGCCATCGCTGCGCCGGGGATCACGCGGATGACGGCTGCGGCAGCCCAAGACCCGTACACGCTGACGCCGCAGCAGCAGATCGAGCTGAACGACCGCAATCTCGCCGCCAAGAGAAGCATCCCGCTCGCCTTCAGGGGCTCAGGCCGCGCCACGACCGCCATGATCAACGACACCGTGAACCGGGGTCGCGCCGCCATGATCGACGAGAACCAGAGGCGGGGAGACACGGCGGCCTCGAATCTTGCCAGCCAGGGCATGTCCACCGTCAGAACGGCTGTGCCTGCCTTGGCGAACGTGGCGACGGGAAGCGCATCGAATATCGCCGCAGAGAATACCGGCGCCGCGCAAGCGGCCGTCAGTGCTGAAACCGGAACCGCGGCATCGAACAACGCCGCCCTGTCTTCCATCGCCAGTTTCTTCGCCAATCAGGCGAAGGACGACGCCCGGGAAAGCAGGTACAAAGCGTTCACACCGGGCTCATAGGAGGGCGCAATGGCAGGCGTAGGCCACTTCACCCCAGTAAGCGTAGCGCCAGCGATTTCACAGTTCAACGCCGAGATGCAGGCTGGTGATCTGAGGAGACGCCAGGAGGAGCAGGACTACTTCGCGCGCCTTGACCGCGAGCGATCCATGGGCCTGGACAAGGGTCTGAGAAATGCGTTTGCGCAAATCTACGCCCAACCGTCTGCAGCGGCGCCGGCCCCGATGGCTCTGCCTCCTCCTCCGGCTGCCGTCTCTGGACCGACCGCCGCTGCTCCAATACCTCCCATGATCGCCTACCCGGGCGCGCCGGCTTCTCCTGTCATGCCGGACAACAGCCCGATGGGATTCGGTAATGACGCCCCGCTGCCGCCGGCGCAAGCCAATCCGTTTGCAGGCATCCAGGCGGGCCCGGCAGGGCCGGTCATACAGCCGCCGGCCGCGGCACCGGCCCCCGCAGTTGCAGCGCCTGCGTCCTCGGTCCGGCCTCCCCCTGCCGAGCGCACAAGATCGACGTTCGGGCCGATCATGTCCGAACTTGCGAAGACCCCTGGAGCCGGGGCAACGATGGCCTCGATGTTCGGCAAGGACCTCGAGCAGCAGGGCCATCAACGCCAGCAGGACAGGCAGATACGCGCCGAGGGCACCAAGATGATGTTGACCGCCATCAAGGACGGCGACATCGGGCTGGCGAAGTCGACGGCTGCGCATTACGGTTTGGAGGTCCCAGACGCCGTGTGGTCGAACCGAGACGTGATGGTCCGATTCCGGATCGCCACCCAGATGGCCGAAAAGATCAAGGGCCTCGAAGGCGACAAGGCACTCGCCTTCGTCGCCGGCTACATGAACAGCGGGGACCCGGATCCAGGCAGGGCGACGCAGGCCGGCATTGACGCGGCGCGGAAGATTCCGACCAAGCCCCAAGTCGCCGGGCACTACATCACCGAACAGGGGACGCCAGCGTTCTACGGGAAGCAAGGAGAGAACGTGGGCGCGCCTGACCAGCCTTTCCCGAAGGCGCGCAAGACGGCCACGGAACTGCGAATAGCCAATCCAGGAGCGTCCAAGAGCGCGTTCGACCGCAAGCGCGAGGCTTGGATCGCCGCGAACCCGGGCGACGAACAGGGAGCCCTGCAGTTCGCCAGCGGCCAGCGCGTCGTTCCGCCGGCGCAACTCGTGGCGTGGGCAGAGGCGGCCGTGGACCGCGAGGCCAGAAGCACGGTCGGCGGCATGAGCCCGGCCGAGAAGCAGGCGGCACGGACCTACTACTACGAGCAATTTGGCGTCAAGTCCGGAGGGAAGCCGTCTTCGGGCGCACCGAAGCCAGTTACCGGAAAGCGCGAGCGCTTCGACCCCGCCACGGGAGCCTTCACCCCAGTAGGAGAGCCAGAGCAGGCAGAGGGGCGGTAGGATGCGCGAAGTCGAATCCAACGGGATCGTCTTCGAGTTTCCCGACGAAACGCCCAACGAGGTCGTCGCGCGCGCCATTCGGTCGCGCTTCGGAATCGCCGCGCCCCCGCCTACTCCCCCAGAGCCACCGCCGCCAGAAGCTGCCGCTCCAGCCAGGATGACGCTTGCCCGCGGCGGCCAGCCGGTGATAGAGAACCCTGTCCAGGCGCTCCAGACGCCAACGCCACCGCCGTCAACGGGATCGGTGATGGATTCCTACGTCCCACCACCGGACATCAGCGCGAACACGCCTTCACCCGTCCCACCGATGCGCCAGTCTGCCTACCAGGACATCGTGACGGCCATCCCGCAAATGCCGCCGGCGGCCGTCGAGCAAGCAGCGAGACGTCCAGACGTCGTCGGGACAGCGGTACAGACAGCCATTCCAGAAGCCCGGGCAGCCGTCGAGCGCGTAGCCAGCGGCCAGAACATCGCGGCGCCGACCCCGGTGGAGCAGGCAGAAACCGTGCTGGCAACGCCACCGAAGCCGGACGGCGGGCAACTGATGGAAGACGTTGGGGCAGCACTGCGCGCCGCGCCGCGCGCGATCCCTGCGGCCTTGGAAGCGTTCCGGATCGGCGGAGCGCCGGAAGACGTGTTCTCGGATCCAGCATGGGGCGAAAGTGCGGTCGCCGAAGCGCGCAGGGACGCGGAGGAGGCGTCCAAGCTGCCGAACGCGAAACAGAACTACGTGGACTTCCTCGGCATCAAGGTCGATCGCCAGGCTGTCCGCACGATCCCGCAGAACCTGGCGTTTTCCGTCGTCTCGATGGGAGCATCCCTGCTTGGTGGGCTCGGGGCCGGGATCGTCGGCATGATCGGCGGGCCAGGTGTTGCGATGGGAGCCAGAGTGGCCGGTGCCGGCGCCGCCGGTGGCGTTGCAGCCTACCGCATGGACACGAACGGGTTCATGCACGATCTCAGGCGGTACATGGACAAGGCCGCCCAGGACCAGATGGGACGGCCGCTGACGGACAAGGAGTTCGTCGACATTGCCCAGGCCCCCGAGATGCAGGCCGCCGCCAAGGAAATCGGGCTGGCGATCAGGGGAAGCGGCAGTGCACAGGAACTGGCCAGGGCCCACGGGCTGTACGAAGCCGTCCCGGAAGCCGCCGGGAACCTGATTATGCTCGGCGCCGGCAAGTACATCATCAAGGAGGCCCTGAAAGGCGGGTTCATCAAACCAGCGCTCGCCGTTGCTGGTGGTGCTGCCGGCGAGGTCGCCACCGAGGTCCCGACCCAGATGGGACAGACGAACACCGAGATCCGGGCCGGAATCTCCAGAGAAAGCCCGCGGGAGTGGACGAGCGCGGCAGACTGGTGGAAGTCGTTCGAGGAGGTCGCCGGGCCGACCCTGTTGACGACAGGCCTCATGGGTGGCGCTGGCGGTGCCGTCGTCGCAGGCGCCCGCGGCGTAGAAAGGCTTGACGAGCGCTTCCGGCCGGGCGCGGCAGTGGGCAGGGCTCTGGAGGGAGACATTGCAGAACGCGGCTTCACGCCTGCATCAGCCGGTGAGCGAGCACTCACTTCACTGTCCCCGGAGCCTGGCATCTCGACCCTCCAGACCACGAAAACGGCAGGCCAGCCAGCCACCATTGCTGCGCCGCAACCACCGGAACCTGTGACTCCGGTCACAATCCAGCCCGGGACGCCGGGCGAGCTCGCCGGGATCGTCAGCGGTGACCTCGAGCCAGGCCAGCTCGCCGCAGAGCAGGAAGCCGCGAAAGCTGCGGAAGCCGCGAAACAGGCCCAGGCAGAGGCCGAGGCAGCCGCGCAGGAGCAGACGGCCACCGCGGCGGCCTTGGGTATTCCCGAGCCCGGAAGCCCTGCCACGGCCTCGTATCCGAGCGGGGAGACGGTTTCCGTAGTCGTGGAGAGAATCGACCTGGACGAGAACGGCCAGCCGGAGATCGTGGTCCGGACCCCAGAGGGCCAGAAGTTCGTCATCACGGCCGACTCCGGGATGCAACTCACCCGGGCGCCGGAAGGCGACGGCACCCCGCTGGCCCCTGTTCAGGCAGCGACCCCGGTGGACGTGCGGGTAGCGGCAGGCGTCACGAACACCGAGGCGACCGGACCCCAGAAGCTGGCAGACAACTACCGGAAGGGGCGGTTCGAGTTCGCTGAAGGCCCGTTTGCCAAGCTTGGCTCGATCGCCATCGAAACGCCGAAAGGCGGGACGCGCACGGCGGCCGACGGCAGCTGGAGCGTGCCCAACATGCCGGCCCATTACGGCCACCTATCCATTGCAGAAGGAGCAGACGGTGACAAGGCAGACGTCTTCATCGGCGACGATCTTGCGGCCAGCCAGGTCTACGTTATCGACCAGATCAACCCGGAGACGGGCAAGTTCGATGAAACGAAGTCGATGGTTTCATTTCCGTCGCGCCTTGCGGCTGTGGCCGCCTACGTTGGATCTTTCAGCGATGGCAAGGGCGCTCAACGCATCGGCGCCGTCACTGCAATGCCTGCCGAGCAATTCGTCGCCAGAGCCCAGGCCAACAATCTGAAGAAAGCAGTCGCTTACATTCAACCGGAGAAGCCCAATGTTGAAACCCGGAACGCGCGTCCCGACCAAGGCGCAAAAGCCGAACCAATCCCAGCCGGACCGCTGGCAGTCCCACCAGAAGCACCCAAGATTGCAAACAGCGGTAGGACGAACGAATCAGCTATTCGATCCGTTGCCGACGCCGAAGAGCTTATCCGGACCGGGGAACTCGCCCAGTCTCCCGAGTTAGCCGAAGATCCACACCGGACCGCCGGGCGGATTGCGATCGCCAGTGGCGGCAATTTGGATGTGCTGCTTGGAGTGCAGGACGACGGCAAGAACCGCCGGATCTGGTTCTCGGTGAACATCGGCAAGGACGGCAGGATTTACGACGGCACGCGCTTGCGCTGGTTCGAGCAGGCCGCCTTCGTCGAACTGGTGAACTTCGACCCGGTCTACCGCATGACCGGCGAGCAAGTTCAAGCCTTCGGCCGCGAGAAGAAGAAATTCCCGGATCAATCAACCCTGCAACTCAAAGGTGGTGGTCAACCCATCATCGCCAGGGGTCAATACGACGCCAATCCAAACCTGCTGAAAGGAGACTGGAATGCCGCGGCAATACGAGGCGATCAGGAACAAGTTGGCGAAGGGGGCGAAGGCGGACAGCCCGAAGTACAACCGAGCCCAGTCCCAAGCGGCGGCAATCTACAACGCGAAGCACCCAAGCCGCCCGATGTCGTCGGCCCTCCCAGAGGGAGCCCCAAGGAAGACCTCCCGCCCCTTGAATCCCTTGCTAACCTTCCACGCCAAGTAGGCCGGATCAACGGCAAGCCCGCCAACAGGTTCGACAAGAACATCCTGAAGCGGATGGCCGAAGGCGGGGGCAAGAACGCCGAAGCCGCCCAGGAGGAATTGAATCGCCGCGCTGAGATAGCGGGCCGCGAAAGGACTCCGGCCCAGAAGACGGCCGCCGAAAGAGCCAAGAGGGTTGACATCGAGAAGGACAGCCTCTTGGCCGCGATCGCCAAGATGGGCGGGATCGACTCCAGCCTCAAATTGGAAGTCGGCTTCGGCAGCGGCGAGAACAAGTGGATCCCCGGTGTCGGTCAGCTGTTCAGAGTAGGTGGAAATGGCTTGGACAACCTCGCCGTCGATCTTTCGTCTCCAGACCTCGCCTTCATGCTGGACTATGAACTGGAAAGCGATCGGGACAACGGCGGCGTCAACCTCCTGACCGAACGCATCAGAAATGAACTGGGCGGAAAGAAACACTGGTCCTTCAGTTCCACGAAATACATGCAGGAGGAAAGGGATCGCGCTCAATTCGAGGCCGAGCAGGCGGCCCAAGGTCAGGAACCGGCGGAAGAGATACCTGAAGATCAGGACGAGGACGAGCGCGAACGCGCCGCCCTTGCTGCTGAAGGCCAGATCCAAGAAGGGGAACTTGACGACAACATCCCATTCTCCCGCATCCAGAAGGACGAGAATCAGGCCCTTGGCAGGCTCCACGACCTCATCAGGGTGCCTGGAATCGGCAACAGTGAAGCCACGGTAAGGTGGATCGAGAAGCCGGGCACGGAAGACGCGGCCATAGCAGAGGAGATCGCCAAGACCTTCGGCAAGACGATCATCTGGGTCGAGTTCGGCGGCGGATTCTCGATGAATGGTGTCATGTTGCGCGAAAAGGCGATGGCGAAGTGGATATTCGTCAGCATCGACACGAAGCACCCCTACGTGCAGATCACGGGACACGAACTCGTCCATCACCTGAGACAGGACCGGCCAGACCTTTACAAGCAGCTCCACGCCCAAGTCTCCCCTGTCCTCATCAACGACGCAGAATTTCGCAGAATCTACGGCATCAAGCTGGGCGCCTCGATCGACGCCGTGACCGAAGAGATGATCGGCGACGTGATCGGAACGAACTTCACGGAACCGGACTTCTGGGCCAAGGTTGCCCAAGTAGCACCGGAGAAATTCAAGGCGCTCGCCGACGCCATCATCCAGTTCGTGCAGAAGCTGATCAACCGATTCACCGGCAAGCGCACGCTGGGCGCCGAGCGATTCGTTTCCGACATGAAGGTGGCCAGGGATGCCGTGGCAAAGGCGATGGCCGATTACGCGCCGGAGAGGAAATTCGGACTTACGGCCCCGACGGAAGCTGAACTCAAGGCCAGGGAAGATGCGGTAAAGGCGGCAGAGGAGAAGCCCAAGGAGCCGCCTGGCAAGAAGGTCACGGTTGATCAAATTGATCTCTTCAACACTCAGGGCTCTCTGTTTAGTCAAATCCAGGTTACCGAGCCGCTGGCGTGGCCCGATGCGCCGCGTGACGAGAAGGCATACGTTCGTTGGGACGATTACGAGAAGACGTTGGTGCAGCCATACGTGAAGGACGGCGCGGTGATTGCAAACAGTCGTGTCGTCCCGAACGAGAGCAACTTCCCGCCAGTAGGATCGTGGCGCATCCACACGATGAAGCTCAGTTACGGCAGGGAGATTGAGCAACTCGTCACCCTTCCTGTTGAGAAGCTAATGCTCAATGAGCTGGATTCTGAGGGCAGGCTCGACCCAACCAAAGCCGGAGATGACGCACGCTACGCGAAATGGATTGAGGAGGGGAAGCGCGCGCCGCCGATCGAAGTAGTGCAGACCGACAGCGGAAAGTTGAGCGTGACAGACGGGCATCGTCGCGTGCTCGCCGCCAAACGCGCTGGGAAGACAACCATCGAGGCGTGGGTCAACTATGCTGTTCCAATACCATCTGGGAGTCGCTACGACGGCAAGCCTGACACGAAGTTCATCCGAACAGGACTCACGTTTGAAATGCTCACTGGCGAGCAGGACAACCCATACGTCAATGAACGACTCGCACTCTCCCGCACCCAGGACGACAAGCAGCGGACAATCCTGGACATCCTCGAAGGTCGTGTCGATCCCCTGCCAAGGCCATCCCTGATCCGCGGCGTGCGCAAGCTCATCAAGTTCGTCGAAGGCACCTACCGAGTCCAAGACCTACAGACCATAGAGGACAGGCTGAAAGGGCTCGTCGCTGCCGTGGACGAGTCAAAGTGGCGCAAGCCGGAGAAAGATCGCCAGCGGGGTCCGTTGTGGCTGCGCGAGCGCATCATCCGCGAGCAGCGTACCGGGGGCATGGAACCGCAGGCCGCCGAGTTCGCCCTCTGGCTGCTGGAGAAGTCTCCCCAAGTCGCCGACGGGCTTGGCATCTCGATCCGGCAGGCGAAAGAAAACGATCCAGCCGGCAGATACGACCCCTATTCCAGGGTGGCAACAGCCTTCCTGGGGAACATGAACGAAACGACGGCGGTCCACGAAATTCTCCACCACACCGAGCGAATGATGCCTGACGAAGTCAGGGATGGCATCGTCAACGAGTGGATGCGTCAGCTTCAAAGCGAAATCAAGGCCGCAATGGATGCCGGGAAAAAGAATGGAACCGGAACCGAGCGTGCCGTCGCCGTCCTGCAACTGGTGGAGTATTCGGTCACTGGATCGAACAATCTGCGCACGACCATTGCGAGCAATTTCGCCCGCGGCGTCCTGAAATACGAAGATTACCAATTCGCTTCAGCCTCGGAGTTCTGGGCCGTCAACGCAACTGAAATCCTCCGGGCAAGGCGGGGAACGTGGGTGCAGAAGGCGATTCAATGGCTGCGTGAATTGGTCCAGAAAGCCAAGGCCGTATTCGGGCTCCAGTCTTCCGCCCCGGTGATCTACGGGCTCCAAGCCGTTCTCAATGGCTCCGGCAAGTTCACCGCCAAGACGATGCTGGCCGAGGCGAAGGCTTACAACGCCACCGCCTACCACGGCACGCCGCACATATGGCCGCCGGAGCCCGGCTTCCCGCACGGTCGCCCGAGGCTGGACAAGATCGGGACCGGGGAGGGGGCACAGGCTTATGGGTGGGGATGGTATTCGGCTGAGTCGCAAGGAGTTGGAAAGGACTACCAAAGGAAATTGTCTCCGAATACGATCTGGAAATACGTTGACAAGGCAGGCAACGAAGTTCGCACAAGCGCGATGGATGACCAAGCATTACGTGCGGCAGAGTCGTTCCTACATAACACCTACGGGAAGATTGACTTTGGTGCAGTCGATAACGCTATATCTTACCTGTCCGCAGAAAAACGGTTTATCCCAGACCGGGAAACGCTGGAAGATGGCCTGAATCTTATCAAGAACAAAGGACTTACCAGATCAGTCTCGGTTGATCTTGGTTCCCTCTACCGCCTCGACATCCCCGACGACGCGCTACCGAAGTTACTGGACTGGGACCGGCCGCTGAGTGAGCAGACGAAGGAAGTACGCGACGTGCTTCTCAAAAACGGCGTAGCACATCGAGAGGACTCGCGTCCAATATCGGCAATCTACGGTGATCTGGCTTCCAAACTCGGAAGCAAACGCACGTTCGGTCCGAAAGACGACGCGAGCAGGCAGTGGAGCGGTCATATCTCCAATGATCAAGCCGCCTCCGAATACCTAGCCAGCATAGGCATCCCTGGCAACAAGTATCTGGATCAGGGGAGCCGTGGAATCGGCTTCGCTGGACCTACGCAATGGCAAGTGACCTTCCCCGGCAAGGCTCCGGTCTTGATGAACAACAAGCCGACCCTTTCCTCGCTGCCGGAAGGCACGACGGTCAAGGAGAATCCGAGCGCCACCTACAACTTCGTCATATGGGACCAGAAAGTGCTCGACCGCGTGGCTCTCCTGGAGCGCAACGGCGAGAAGTTGGACGCGATGCGGGAGGAAGCGAGGTTCAGCAGAGTCCAGAAAGAGGACTATACTGAAACCGATGAAATACCAGCTACCGAAGGAAGGCTTGAGGCTCCAAAGGTCAAATCGGAAGCCCAAGGAGAACTCGACCTATTCACCGCCACCCCGATACCGGGTAACAAGGGCGCGAAGGCATTCGCCACCGTCCGCGTAGACCCCGTCCAACGGGGTGAGCTGCGCATCGGCTTCGAGAAGGTCGACACGCCGGAGAAGGCCGCCCACGCCTTTGCCGCGCTGCGCAAGTTGCCGCGCGAAGGTTTCCAGATTCTCGTCCTGGATAAGGACAAGAAGCCGATCGCCCACTGGGACCTGTTCCGTGGGACGATCACGCAGACCAGCGTCTACCCGAGAGAAGTCGCAGTGGCGGTCTTCCAAACCCCGGGGGCGGCCTATGTGTGGTACGGCCACAACCATCCTTCAGGTGTGGCCGAGCCAAGCCAAGCGGACGAACTGCTCACCAGAACGCTGAATCAAGCCGTCAAGGATTTCGGCGTCAAGCCCTTGGGCCACATCATCATCGCCGGCACCAAGGCAAGGGGGCTTAACCCCGACGGCGAAATAGGGGAGCGGTTCGACATCCCGCCGGCCAGCAGGAAATACGTCGTCCCCATCATGGAGCGGGTGGTGAGAATGTCTCGCCCCTCTCTGGAAATGCTGTCTTCTCCGAGCGCGGCTAGGCAGACGATCCCTCTCTACGCCAAGAACGAACCGGGTCTGCTCTTGCTTGATGCCAGGCATAGGGTCTTGGGCTGGTGGCCGATGACCGTCGAGGAAATGGGGAGGCTGAAGACAGGTAACACCGAAACTGGCGGCGCTGCTTTGTTCAGGGCGATCGGTCAATTCAACGCCGCCGCCGCGATGGCTTACTTGCCAAACGTAGGCAGCGAGACGGAAAGAGTGATACAGAATGTTGGAACGGCACTGAGTCTCGTTGACGTTCAGTTGCTTGACGCCTTTTCCCCTCGCCCAGGAGCGGGGCTGAACGTGCTCGACAGTTTTGCAGAGCGCGGACTGAACATGAATGGCAGCATCCTCTTCAGCCGCAAACAGATAGACGAAGTCGCAGGGGCCGCCACAGAGGCCGTCAAGGAAAGGCCCTCCTCCAAGCTCGTCTTCGACATGGGGGCGCTCGCCAAGATTTTCGTACACCCGAGAACGTATGCGGCTTTCGAGCCCGACTTCACCCACGTCAAGCGGACGCAGTCGATGCAGTATCAACTGCGGGACGAAATCGTCGCCGAGATCGCTGAAACCTACAAATCCTACCGCGACCTGAATGACAAGGAGAGAGGGCCGGTACACGCCCTGCTGGAATTAGGAAGACTTGCAGGAGAGGTCTACGGCAAGGGCAAGGAACCGGCGACGGCGACGAATGAATTCTTTGCGGAAGCGCAGCTCTCCAAGATCGGCGAGACCATCACGCTCACCGACAGGCAGAAGGCCGCCTACTGGAGCGTGCGCAGGGCCATGGACAAGGCCCTGGACAGGTTCATCGCCGAGCTGGTGTTCGAGGCCAACCTTGACCCGAAGACGGTCAAGACGGCAAAGCAGGTACTCGCCAGCATCAAGGCTGGCATGCCACCGATCGAGAAAAACCAGTTGAAGTGGCTGGCCGACAAGGTTGAGGAAATCCACCAGGCCAAGAGGCGGGGCTACATCCCGTTCACCCGGTTCGGCAACGCCGGCATCGCCGTCACGAAAGACGACAAGACCGTTTTCTTCGACACCGTCGAGGCCCCAGAGATCGACTTTCGCAACTGGAGACGAGACAGGGCCGTCGACAAACGGCATGCGGAGATCAAGGCCGAGTTTCCGGAATCGAAAGGCTTCAAGGTGGTCGGTCCGTTCGACATGGTGACGGGATCCGGAGCGCCAGCCATCGACATGGCGGCATTCGACCAGTTGATGCGACTCGCCCAGGTGGACGACGCCCAGCGCGCCGACATTGAAGACCGCATGAAGACGGCGCTGAAGAAGAGGGGATTCAGGAAACACTTCCTGCAGGCCGACAACATTGCCGGCTACTCGGTCGACTTCGAGAGGGCCCTGGCTGAATACACGGTCGGCCTCGCCGGATACCTGGCCAGGAGAAGATTTGCCCCACAATGGGACGCCGCAATAGGGGCGATCCCGGCTGCCAAGGGGCAGCTGACGAACTACGCGCGAGAATACAGGACCTACATCAACAGTCCGGTCGAAGAACTGCAGTTCATGCGCCAGACGGCCTACGTGTACTACCTGGCTGCCGTTCCGGCCACCGCCGTCCTGAACCTGTCCCAGGTGCCGCTGATCACCATTCCCTACCTGAACCAGTTCATCAACTCGGGGAGGCTTGGGATTGAGATGACGAGGGCCTACGCTGCCGCGACGGCGATGATCGACCCCAGGGTAATGAAGGGTGCGAACCTGAGAAGCGCGGCGACCGGGGCGGCGCTTGGCGCGGCCTTGGGTGGGTGGGCGATCGGTCCTGCTGGCGTCGTCGTGGGCGGCATTGTCGGAGCCACCGCCGTCAAGGGAGACGAAATCTTCAACATGGAGCGGGCGCCGAAGGACATGCTCGCCGACATCAAGAAGTCTTCCGACGACGGCTTTTTCGTCCCGCTTGCTACGATGGAGATGATGGGGACCGCCTACCACCGCCAGGTCGCCATGCGCAGGCTATCCCGGGCCTCCAGGGACACGATCGACGCTCTCGCCAGCATGTTCACGTTGGCCGAACGTCACAATCGCATCGTGACCTACATCGCGGCCTACCGGCTGGCGAAGCTGGACGGCATGAGGGACAAGATTCTGGAGATCCTTCAGGACAACGCCTTGGCCGTCGCCGAACTGGCCACGGTCCCTGAAGCCGAGTTCGCCCGGGCCTTCGCCGAATTCGTCGTCTTGGACACCCAGTACGAGATGGGCAAGGGAAACAGGCCGACATTGGGGCGCGGCTGGTTCACGCCCATCGTCCAATTCAAGGGCTTTCCGTGGCAGACCGTGGAACTCTACGCCAGGCTCCTCGTGGGCCTGCACGGGAACCGCGGCAGGGTCGCCTTGCTCGCCATGATGGTCCTGCTGCTCATGGCCTCCGGACTCTGGGGACTGCCGTTCGCCGAGAACTCGCGCAAGACGATCGAGGAGCTGCTGCGCCGGTCCACGGACATCGACAAAGACCTGAAGTTGGAATTCAGGCGGCTGGTCGCGGACCTGACCGGTTCGGCCCGCGTCGCCGAGGTTGCTTCCGCCGGCGGCTTCCGTTACATCGACGACTCCCCGGACGTGGCCGGCCGCGTCAGCATGGGCAATATCCTGCCGAACCCGATGGACCCAGCCACCTTGCTGGGCGTGCCGTTCGACCTGTGGGTGAAGCGCGCCTTCGGTCCGGGTGGCGTGCTCGAGCAGGCGCAGCGCGGAGATACGAAACGCGCCGTCGCCCAGGCGATGCCGAACTTCGTCAAGAACTGGATCGAGGCATCCGCAATGAAGGAAGGCGGTGTCCGCAGCCAGAAGTACGGCAACAAGATCGTCCACCAGGACGAACTGCGGTTGAACGACCTCATCATGAAGGGCCTTGGAGCCCGCTCCAGAGCCATCGCCGAGGAGACCGAAAGCGAGTACACGAAGAGCCGGGCCTCGCATGCCCTGGACGAGATGAAGCGGGCCTACACCTACCGGCTGGCCGTATCGAAGGCGAAGGAAGTCGAGGCCAGGAACTCCGGTGACAAGACCTTGGAGGCAATCTACAGGGCGAAGTTCGATCAGACCCGGGCCCAGATCAAGGAATGGAACAAGGACCGGCCGGCGCACGAGAAGATCATCGTCACGGCGAAGTCGATCAACAACGCTGTGGAGGCCGAGTTGATGGGAGCCGCTGTCAGGAACAAGCGGGCGCCGCGGCAAATGAGAGGCGTCAGGGCGGAAATTGAAGAACTTTTCAACAGCGCTGATTGATGTCGTCGGAACCGTCGTAGTAGGGGTTTTGCTGCTGCCCGTTGCTGTGATCGTTTGGCTGTACGCTTGCCTTGCCGCAGTATTCGGTATCATCCTGCTGGGAGCGGACTATGGTAGAAGACAAAAAGACCAGGGAGGATCTGGAGGCCGGAGTGAAAGAACTGCTTCTTATGCACGACGAGACGGACGCAACCCTGCACAGAGAGCTATCCAGAAAAGGGAAGGATATCTCGTGGGATCTCATCGACACACTGAAGATGGTGCACGACGAGAGAAAAATGCGTCAGGACACGAACCACCACCTTGGTAAGGGAGTATTGCTATGGCTAACGATATCGGTGCTTACACTTCTCGCGGGGGCGCTTCTGCTGGCCGTAAGACAGGCCGTGCTCCAGCTATGATGTCGCTGCGCGAGCGGTCACCACTGCTCTACAAGATAGCGCTTGTGGGGTCAATCAATCTCATCCTTGGCATGATTACGGCCGCGCTACTTTACGTCGCCTACCTCATGTGGTGGCCGGTCGAGCCGAAGATATTCGGTATCTCCAGTCGCGTCATTACGCCAGTTGTCGCCCCGAATGGCCCGCTGGCTGTCCATCGCGTCTATCGCGTCACCGAACCAATCCTGGTAATGATCTCGCGGCAGATCAGGCAGGTTGATGGTCCCAATATCTACATTCTCAATCCAGTGCAACGGATTTTCACACCAGACGATGGCGAGGCCATTCCTCACATCGTCCTCCCCGGACTTCCTGATGGCAGGTACAGGTACGACGCCACAGTAAGCTACCGGGAGAACATACTGCGGACCACGGTCGTCCGATCTGAGTCCGTATTCTTTCTCGTCCGTGAGCCGTGATAGCTATCATCCGGCTGGCGGAGGTCAAATGAAGCCCGGCTGTTCATGATCACCCTGTTGCAATACTTCGGTGACAAGCAGCATTCTCCCGAGCAGGAGGCCGCGGCATTCGATCTCGTCTGCCGCGTCAACGCGCTGCGCGAGGAGGCAGAATCTGTAGGCATCAGGTGCAACCAGATCGACCCGGACACTGGGACGGAAATATCAGGTAGCCGTGGTGGGGCTGGAGACGGCGGGTTCCGCCTTCCTGGCGCCGTCACCGGAAGGCCGAAATCCTCTCACAAGGAAGCGAGAGGAGTGGACGCCTACGACCCCGACAACGCCCTCGACGAATGGCTGGACGAGTACGACTACGACGACGGCCAGAACGCCATGCTGGAGAAGCACGGGCTCTACCGGGAAAGTCCGAAAGCGACGCCGGGCTGGTGCCATCTCCAGACCAGGAGCCCGGCTAGCGGCAGGAGAACATTTAATCCATGAGCTGCCTGTGCGCTGACTGCTCGCCGACTCCGAGCCAGACGTATTCGGCGGCCCACAAGCTCGCCTGCGAGGCGCGTCACGTCGCCAAGAAGGACAGGCAGGGCCGCCTAGACTACATCGCCGACATCAAGAAGCGGCGAGGCGAGGACGCGGCAGTGGCATTGATCGCGCAGATCATGCGCGAGACCGGAAGGAAAACGCTTTGACAAGGAGACGAAGATGAAAACCGCAATCGTTGTATTGGTCCTGTTGGTCCTTCCCGGATGCGCTGGGCTAAACGTACAGTGGACCGCCACCGCGAGCTACAACTCCCAAGCGCTGACCTACTCGGTGTTGCAGCCTGGGGCGAAGGACGCGGAAAAGGAAGCACCCAAGTTTCAATGAAGACGATCAAGTATCGCGCCGGGGTGAAGTACGTCCTGGCCGAACACTACCGACAGAACATTGCGCCGATCGTTCCGCTACGCCGGATAAGGACGGATTTCGTCACACTTGATCTGCTCGGAAACCTCACGCTTCGCCGAGGATTCGCTTGGAACGGGCCGGACGTGATTCCTGATACGCCTGACGTCATGCGGGCAAGCGCAGTGCATGACGCTCTGTATGGTCTCATGCGTGCGGGCCATTTGGATCCGGCGGTATTCAGAAACGCGGCTGACAAGCTGATGCGGCAAATGTGCGTCGAGGACAAGACCGTTCACGCCTACGCGCAGACCATCTACGAGGGACTTTGTCTCGGCGGCGAAAAGAACACTAGGCCAGAAGCCGAGCCGCCCGTCCTTATCGCTCCTCGCCCCGAGGAGATTCCGGGGGATATCCCTCCGCCCTAGTCCACGGGGACGACTTCAGCTCTGTAGACCGCCTGTGCTCCGCTGCGGTAGCCTGGAGGGATGAACCTCACCCGTCGGCATGCCTGCGATTTCAACAGATACTCAATCTGCGCCCTCACCGTTCTCGCCGAAAGGCCGGTCGCCAATTCAAGCTGGATCACGGTCATGGGGACGTGGATCAACCTCCTGATGACGGCCAGCGCGAACGGGGACGGGCCTTCCCTGGTGCAGCCGCGGTGCAAGTTGGCAAGACTGTGCGCGTTCGTTTGGGGACGGCCTCTACGCATGATATTCGTAGATGCTGACCTCGACGCAGCCGGGCTTTCTCTTCTCTCCGCGCTCATAGATAACCTTGTCGAGTTGCGAATCGTTCGTGTAGACGCCAGCAAACTGCAATGCATCCTCCAGCGCCTTCGAACGATTATTTATGTCCCCAGCAGCAGTAGGAAAGTGGACGATGACACGGAGTTCTAGGCGTCCCCCAAGCGGGGGCTCAAATCTGCCGAAGAGATGGACCATGGCGCATGTCACCAGAGCGTTGATGGTTCTACGGTACGCCCTACCTTCCTTCCCGAGCACGAACCTCGCCTTCCCCGTTTTCGTTGGCACCGGCCGGAAGTAGTTGTCCACCGAAGGCGGCATTGGGAGATTGAGCACGAGCAGGGGCTCGAAATGCAGGCGAACAGCCTCATCAATGGATATTAGGTAGGCTTCCGGTTTGGCGGCAGCCATGCGGTCTTTGAGCAACGCAGTCCTGCCACCCCCGGCCCCACCACCGTAAACGATTCTCCGTCGCTGCAATTCGGTCAGCTCTTCCTCCGTGAAACGTAAGTGCTTACTCACGCGGAACCCCTTTGTCCCACGGGACCTTCTCGAACCAGACGAGCTTGATCTTTTTGCCGCGCTCCTTGGCGAGTTGCATCACGCGGGCGTAGTGGGCGAGTGGAAGCCTCCCCCTTTCCTCGTAGTTACTCACCACCGGCCGCGAGACGCCGAGCGCTTCGCTGAATTCCATCGTCGTCATTCTGAGAATGTGCTGCCTCAGAAACTGAGGCGGGCTGATCGGGCGCGCCCTTACTTTGCCTGCTGGCATACGTTCTCCAAAAAAAGTTCTTGCAATCCGCTTAGAACGTCATTAGTATAAGGGGTACTACGAAATTTTGCAAGGGTGCACATGACTTTCCTCCAACCGCTAGGCCTGGCGGCATGAGCGAACTCGATGGATTCATCGACGGCGCGGCGCTGATTCCAGACCGCACGACGGCTGAGATCATTGCCGACACCGTTGCCGCAAACCCGAGAAAGCACAACGTCTCCGAACAGGAACGCATTCGCCGGGCTGGCGTCGTTGCTCGCACCCAAGCCGCAGACGACGACTGGCAGGATCTCTACGAACTGCGCTGCCGTGATCTTGGCTTCGACCCAAACGAGTTGATGCCGGGCAACCGGCCGCGCTACACGATGGATGAATTTTACGCTTTGAAAGATCACGAAACCGGCGAAACTTTTGCGCTCACTGGACCAGAAGTTGGACCGATGGACGGGACGGTTGATCAAGAAATATCCGAATCTCAGCACGGCGACGGAGCAGGAACTGCGCCCGTTCGAATCCCTGGCTTACGAGGTAGCAGCGATAATCGGGAGGAAGATTCCACAGGGAATCAAGGGGACGAAGATTCTGCGGGAATTGATAGCCGTGGTGCACAAGACCCACATAACGATAGCGGCCTACTCCACAGAACGCCTGATGCAGTTGATGCTGAATGCCCCCACACGTGGCCGCAAGACCCGGAAGAAATAGACGTTTGCTCAGCCTGCGGACTTACATTCAAGGAGTGGTGCGAATCATGACAAAGATGAGCCTGCGGATGCTCGACCTGCGTAACTGGATTGCGTGGCGGCTGATGAAGTGGTCCTGGCGCATCGGCGGCCAGGGCGCGTTCGATCGCAACGTGGAGACGTTCAGGACGATCCACACGGCGAGCCAGGAGTGGCAGACCCAGTTCGGCTACTCCAGAGACCTGCGTGGTTTCGAGGAGCAGCAGCGCGAACTCCACGAGCGCGTAGAGGCGGCACAGCGCGGGCGCAAAAAGGCGGTGCCAACGGAGAACCAGCGCATGCGCAGGACCCTGACTCACCTGTTGAAGACGCTGCCGAAGAAATGAATTTCGTTCCTTGGGACCAAGTGACGTTTGGGGGCATCCCGATCAAGGATGTGCTCATAGACGCTCTATGCGGCGCCGGCTTTGGCGGCTCCATGGATTTTGCAGACCGCATGACCAAACTTGGTTTGGCGCGGTCCACCGGGAATCAGTGGAACGAAGAATGGAAATGGGACCACGATGCTTTGCGCAAGAAGGGCGAAGAGGAATTGCTTAACATCTACGCCATAGTGAAAAAGCAATGATCATTCGCCCCTCCTCTCTTCCAGGTTTCTCGGATTGCGCTCGCCGTCAAGCTGCGCGAAGCTTCCCCGTCGAGATCAAGAGCCACGGCTACGACCTGCGCGAGATTGCTTCCTCGGTCGGCGCGAGCGTGGGCACGGCGACGCATTCGGCTGTGGCCTCCTGCCTGACGGCTAAGATGGCGACCGGCGAACTCGGGAACCAGACAGAGGATGAACAGCGCGGAGTGCAGAGCCTGGAGGAACAGATCGGCTATGGCGTCCAATGGGACCAGACGACGCCAAACCTGAACACGGGGCACAAGCAAGTGATCAGGATGTACCGGGCCTACCGGAACACGGTGGCGCAGGCCGTCAAGCCGGTGGCGATCGAGCAGAGGCTGGAATTCAAGACGCGCCGTGGAAACGTGCTCTCGGGACAACCTGACCTCACCGACGACGGCATTCACGACCTCAAGACAGGTGTCGTGTCGCGGCCGAACGGTGCGCAGTACGGCGCGTACAGCCTCCTCACCAGAGCATCTGGCCGCGACGTAGCCAGGATCATCGAGGACTACGTTCAGCGCGCGGACGTGGACAAGGAACAGCCGATGCCGGTCGCGCTCGCCTACGACGTTGAACTTTCGGAGCGCGTGGCAGCGAACACGATCGCCAGAGTCGAGGCCCTGTACGAAGACTTCCTCGCTTCCGGTGATATTCTGACGTGGCCGGCGAACCCGCAATCCGTGCTGTGCGGTGACAGGTTTTGCCCAGCCCATTCGACCAACTCATGCCGTGAACATCGATAACCAAGAGGAGCAACATGAACACGCAACACGCAGATCCACTCACCCAGACCCTGGACCTGGACGCCTTTGAACGCGCAGGACAGCCGACCCAAGGTGTCCCGGCAGTGCAGAACTTCGCGCCGCCGTCCATGGGGCAAACAGAGTTCGTCATTGCCCAGCGGATCCCGAATCCCAGGCGCTACTCCACCATCATGGAGCGCATGAGGGCTCTGGCCAACATGGCGGGCGACAAGTACGTCTACGGCTGGGAGGTCAACGACAAGAAGAACAACAGGAAGACGTGGATCGAGGGGCCGACCATCAAGCTCGCCAACGACCTGTGGCGCGAGTTCGGCAACTGCGTCGTCGATGTTCGGGTCAGGGACGAAGGCGCTCACTGGATGTTTTACGCCCGCTTCATCGACCTGGAAACAGGGGCGAACATGACGCGGGCCTACCAGCAACGCAAGGGCCAGGACACCGGCATGAAGGACTCCCAGCGCAGTCTGGACATGGTCCTGCAGATCGGCCAATCCAAGGCCATCCGGAACGTCGTCTGCAACGCCCTGCAAACGCTCACCGAGTTCTGCGTCGAGGAAGCCAAGAAATCCATCATCACCAAGATCGCCGCCAAGCCCGAGGACGCCAAGAACTGGATCCTGAACGAACTGCAGAGACTCCAGATCGAGCGCAAGCGCGTCGAGGTCATCTACGGCAGGTCTTCGACGAACTGGACAGTGCCGGACATGGCGAAAATCTACACCGAACTCAGGGGCGTCATCGACGGCATGGTGAACGCCGACGACGTGTGGCCGCTGCCGGACGAAACCGAGAAGCCGGAGCCACGCAAGGCGAAGGAGACGAAGGCGGAACCGAAGCCCGAGCCCGAGCCCAAGCCGGAACCGAAGGAGGAGCCAAAAGCAGAAGCCCCGACCCCGGTGCCCTCGGAAGAAAAGCCGAAGCCCAAGGCAGGCCCCGTCACGATCCACGTCTACGACGAGGCCGGCCATTCGTTCGGAGCCATCACCGAGAACGGTGCGCCTTCGATGGGGCAGGTCTTCGACATCAGCGGTGCCAAGGTCCGCGTGGTCGAGTGGCAGAAGCATCCGCAGGGCTACGTCGCCGTCGTGAAGCCCGTCGTGGTGGCAGAGACGACAGCGGAGCCCCAGACACAATCTGAACCGCCCAAGGAGACCACGGGGGCGCCGCAGGCCCCAGCTGGGGAGGAACCGCCGAAGCCCCGCCGTCGCCGCGGTGGCGGCAGTTTGTTCGGGCAAGAATAGATCAACGGACGGCTCGGCGTGCGCGCGGCACGTGTCCACGGCGGAGGGCTTGCGGCCTTCGCTGCCGTGAATGGCACACGGAGTAGATACTCACCGTCCATCAAGAAAGAAGGGACCTGATGAAATACCGCAGGCGCATCAAGATTACGTTGGAAATCAGCGCTGACGTTGACGACGAACGGTATCTATCCATTGCCCTAGCCCGCGGCCTGTCTCTGTTTGCCTTGTCAGAGGATTTCACCAGGGGAACTGTTGAGCCTGGACAGCAATACAAGACGGCAGTAGTGGTAGGGATGGACACGCCGACCATCGTTTCTGTCGGGGTGAGAAAGATATGGCAACGAATGACCTACGACGGCTGGCCTGACTGGTTTATCAGGTTTTTGCCGAAGGCGCGCATCGAAGATTTGATTCCCGATTTCTACATTGGAGGCTTGGATGGCAATCAAAAAGACAGAACGTGACGATCCATTGTCTTGCTTCAACAAGGCGTTCGACGGCGAGCCGATATTCATTTTGCGTGGGCAGGATCTCATTGCCCCGGGCCTCGTCCTCCAATGGGCGAATCGGGCGGCAAAGAACGGCACGCCGGCAGAGAAGGTCGAGGAGGCGCGCAAGATCGCTGCGGCGATGGAAGCCTGGCCGGTGAGGAAATACCCGGACTGAGATGGGCGGCCACTACCGCAAGCTGTGGACGATCCGCCTCTATTGGCTCGTGGCCACAAAACGATGGATGGTGCATGTCGTGAGTAGCGCGGAAGGGACCGTCAAGGGCTACGGCAAGACGCCAAACGAGGCCTACCGCGCCGCCTGCGTGAAACTGGTGGCGAAGCCTTGGCTTGAAGCCGTTGGTGAATGAACCCGAACCCGTACAGGCGAGCATTCTTCGCCAAAGCCTACGCCGACATGAGGTTCGTGGCGGCAAGGACTCAGGCATCTGAAGGCGAGGTCAAGTTGATGGAGGCGGCGATGCGGATGTTCTCTACCAGGGCCGCCAAGTGCTACGCCTCAATCGCGGCAAGTTTCAGGAGGGACGATGAAACCAAAGTGGTCTGAACCCGTCAACGCAATATTCGATCTTTTTGGCA
>ERZ1292632.223-Hain-H43-01um-R2-223-length-59176-cov-8_pt1 | contig 59176 bp, 61 predicted proteins | sample MGYA00564407_ERZ1292632 | MGnify/ENA primary metagenome ERZ1292632 (study PRJEB36523, sample SAMEA6512637) | groundwater metagenome | collected 2019-01-08 | study: AquaDiva: Metagenomics assemblies of 32 groundwater samples | reverse complement strand
CGCCGACCTCGCCGTAGTCGCTCAGCCAGCCAGTGGGGGATTTTTACCGCTTACGGTGGGAAAGCGGGCATCGCTATCAAGCCCGACGCCGAGCACCCGGCAGAGGCTGGCGAACTGGCCATCGTTGCCCACTGCGATGACCAGATCCCCGTCGCTGGTCGGTAAGGCCTGATAGGGTACCAGATTTGCGTGGCCGTTGCCGACCCGGCGCGGCACGGTGCCCGAGGTCATCCAGTTCAGCGCCTGGTTCGCCATGACGCTTACCTGAGTATCGAGCAGGGTCATGTCGATATGGGCGTTCAGTCCGGTTTCGTGCTGCCGGTTGATTGCGGTGGAGTGGTAATAGGCTGGGCCGAGGTTTTCGCCGCTGTCCGAGACGACAAATGGCGGGCCCCGGTGGCGGGTATCATCGCCGCTGACCGGGCGTTCGATCTTGATCACTTCGGCGCCAAGATCGGCCAGCAGCTGTCCGCACCATGGACCGGCCAGGATCCGGGCCAGCTCCAGCACGCGAACCCCGCTCAGCGGCTTGGCCATGCCACCGGCGGGGGGGACTCCCCACCATTTGACAAGTGTTGAGTTGCGCGGCGGTCCGCTTCGCGCAGCCGTAGGCTACGCTGCGCGGACCACCGCGCAACGGCTCGCTTCTGGAGAGATGAGGCGGTCAATCAGCTCTTCGGGCGAGGGACGGATCGAAGGCGGTTTGAGAGACCAGCATCTTGCAAGCGACAGCGATCAACCAATCGGCGACAGATCGCAATGCGCGTGCATGACCGTGTCCACGGGCACGAAGCGCAGCATATTTTTCTCGGCTCCTGGGGTCGTGTTGAACGGCGACACGAGCCCAGTGATCGACAGCGTTGCGCAGTCGTCCCTGGACCGCCTGCCGCATCAGGACCTCACGCTTCTTCCCGGATCGCTTGGTAATAGGCGCGACGCCAGACAGGCATCGCAAAGCATGATAATCTCGTCGCCGCAGAGCATCGGAAGCCTCTGCGAGCAGCGTGGCGAGAACGATTCTTCCGACGCCCGGCAAGGTTCGCAGGATCGCCACGTCACGCTGCTCCCCGAGCTGTGGTCCAGAGGGTTCCACCGGGACTGAAAGGGCTACTGTCAGCCTGTCGAGTTGAAGCTCTGCGGATGCGATCTGGTAATTGACCAGATCCAGTCGGGCAGCGACGGTTTCAAGTTGGCCCGTTGCGGCTGCAACAGTACCGGCCGCTACGGGGACCGGGATGGTGCGCAACATTTCGAGCACCTGTCGGCCATGCAAACGCCGGCTGCGGTATCGCTTAAGGAGTCTGGCGATGGTCGCTTCATGGACACGGGCAACCTTGGCCGGCGTCGGCACCAGCCGCCATAAAGCGAGGAACCAGGGCGCCGCGATGTCCTGCGACACTTCGAGCAATTGAGGATAATAGCGCCAAAGCAACTCACGCACGCGATGACCCAGGCGCGTACGGTCATGGTGCAACTCGTCCAGGATACGCGACCATTCTCTCAATTCGACGAGCAGGGGATCGAGCGTGAGCAGCGGCCGAAAGCAATGCGCGTCCGTTCGCAAGGCATCCGCCAGCACCATCGCGTCCCGGCTGTCGTCCTTTGCGCCCGCTGGAGAAAAGCGATCGCGAAAGCGATCCAGCTGTTTGGGATTGATGGCATAGATATGGAATCCGCGTTCCATCAGGCTTTCGACGACCGGACCGTGCGGCACCTCGATCGCGACATGAATATGATCGGGAACCCATCGGTCGCCGCCAGTATCCAGGTCGCGAGTTCCGTCAAACCCGCACCGCCATGCTCAAAGCTGCGTTCGCCGAGCTTGGAGCCATCGGCATCCGTCAATCGAACCTGGCGCGCCTGCGAGGCCCAGTCGACGCCCACAAACCATCGTCTTTCCTGATCCATAACTGTTACTCCCTTCCAGTCGGAGCCAGCCGCGATCTTCGTCTTTCCCTGTATTGGCGTTCACGACGCTTACTCCCTACGGGACGTCATCGCGGCCACCCACCGGGGCACAGGTCCCCCCCAGGTGCTCAAGGCGCAGGGGGGCGAATGGTAGCTCCCGGCAGGCTGGCCCGTCCGCAGCTTACAGCTTGACGGGCCTCAACGAGATACAGGGGGGAGGCGTCTGCCATCCGATCGTCGGCATCGTTTCAGTCCTCTGCTTGCCCGGCGATCCGGGCCGCCCATTCCTTGGCCATGTCGCCGGCCGCCTTAGCCAGCGCGAAGGCATCGATCCCGACCGCGATGAAGCGCGCTCCGCCATCGAGGAATTGCTGCACCAGGCGCTGGTCGCGCGACAGGATGCCGCAAGGTTTGCCGGTTGCCCTGATTCGGCCCAGCGCGCCCGCGGTCACTTCGGACAGGGCGGCGAAATTGCTTTCGCCCAGCAGACCCAGCGACGCGGCCAGATCGACCGGGCCGACGAACAGCGCATCGATGCCATCGACGGCGGCGATCGCCTCGATGTTTTCCAGCGCCAGCGCGGTCTCGATCTGGACGATGATGCACAGCTGCCGGTTGGCTTCGGCGACATAGGCCGGGCAGCGCCCCCAGCGCGCGGCCCGGGCGCCGCCGATACCGCGCTCGCCTTGCGGCGGATAGCGCGCGGCCTTGACCAGCGCCGCGGCCTGTTCGGCGGTTTCGACCATCGGCACCATGATCGTCTGGGCGCCGAGATCGAGGATTTGGCGAATGCCGATCGGATCGTCGCTAGGAACGCGCACGATCGCCGAACAGGGCGGATTGGCGTCCACCGCGCGGAGCTGATCGGCGATGCCCGGCAAGGTCTGGGCGCCGTGCTCGGCATCCACCAGCACCCAGTCGTAGCCAAGCCCGCCGCAGATTTCGGCGATGTTCGAGCTTGCCAGCGCGAGCCAGAAGCCGAGCTGCACCGGGCCTTCGCCCAGGCCTTGCTTGAAGCGGTTCGCAGGAGTCTTCATCGGTGCGGCTGCCTCTCAAACGAACCGGAAACCGATCGCGCCCATCGGCCCGAAATCGGCGTTGAAAACGTCGCCCCGCCGCGCTTCGACCGGACGGGTGAACGAGCCGCCCAGCACGACTTCGCCGGGTTCGAGCGCCTGGCCCCAGGGCGCCAGCCGGTTGGCCAGCCAGGCGATGCCATTGGCGGGGTTGTTGAGCACGCCCGCCGCGATCCCGGTTTCCTCGACCACCGCGTTGCGGCTCAGCATCGCGCCGATCCAGCGCATGTCGACCTTTTCGGGCCGCATCGGCAGGCCGCCAACGATGATGCCGGCGTTGGCCGCATTGTCGCTGATCGTGTCCTGCACCTTGCGGCGGGCGCCGGTCTCGGCATCCACCACTGTCGTGCGGCTGTCGATGATTTCAACCGAAGGGATGACATATTCGGTTGCCCGCAGGACGTCGAACACGGTGACATTCGGGCCTTCGATCCGGCGGGCCAGGACAAAGGCCAGTTCGACCTCGACCTTGGGGGTGATGAAACGGTCGCAAGGGATGTCGCCGCCCTGTTCGAACACCATGTCGTCGAGCAAGGTGCCATAATCCGGCTCGGTGATGCCTGCGACCTGCTGCATGGCGCGCGAGGTGAGGCCGATCTTGTGGCCATGGACCGTCCGCCCGCCCGCGAGCTTGAGATCGACCCATTGCTTACTGATCCGATAGCCATCGGCAATCGTCATGTCCGGATAGCGGGCGGTGAACTGGCGGATTGGCTTGCGGTTCTGCTCGGCGGCATCGAGTTCCCGCGCGAGCTCCGCGACTAGAGCAGGATCAAGCGTTGGTTGCGATTGACCGGGTCGAGCGCCGCGATTCGGGCTTGTCATATCCTCTCCCCACACCTTAACCTCTATGCCAAATGCATTGCACAATAACGAATGGTCGTCTACCACATCCTGCGCCCTCCCAACGACCCCTGCCTTGATCGCAAAGGCGGCGGCGAATAGGCACAAGAGCAAACCTGCGGAGATAGAGGATGACCATCGACACAAGCGTGCGGGAAGAAAAGATTATGGGGCGAGGCCTGACTTCGCATACCCTTCTGGCCGGCGATCCGAGCAAGCCGGCGGTGCTGCTGCTGCACGGGGCAGGACCGGGAGCCCATGCCGGATCGAACTGGCTGCACCTGATGCCCGACCTGGCGGAAAACTTCTTCGTGATCGCACCGGACCTGATCGGCTTCGGACAGTCGGTCATCCCCGAACCCTGGCCCGACAATGTCATGGCCTGGATCGGTACACGGGTGGACCAGTGCTTCGGGCTGCTGGACACGCTGGGCATCGATAAAGCCCATGTTGTCGGCAATTCGATGGGCGGTGCGCTGACCCTGCAGATGATGAGCGAGGAGCCTGACCGGATCGACCGGGTGGTGCTGATGGGCTCGATCGGTGCGCCGGGCCCGAAGACGCCCGAACTGGTGCGGCTGCTGTCGTTCTATTCCGATCCGCGGCCCTCGCGCTATCGCCAGCTGATGCACAGTTTCGCCTATGACCCCGACAAGTTCGAAGGCATGGAAGAAATCGTCAAGAACCGCTACAAGATCGCCACCGATCCCGAGATTATGAAGACCGCGGTCAAGATGATCGATTCGATGAAGCAGGGTGTTGATACGCTCAACATGCCGCCGTCGATCCTGTGCAAGCTGCCGCACAAGGTGCTGATCTTCCACGGCCGGCAGGATCGCATCGTTCCGCTCGATACCAGCCTCTACCTGATCGAACACCTCAAGCATGCCGAGCTCTACGTGCTCGATCGCTCCGGCCACTGGTCGCAGCTCGAACGCTGGGACGTGATGCGGCCGATGCTGGAGATTCACTTCGGCGCGCGTTCGTTCTGAGCGCAGCCGGCAGCATAAGCGCCGGGCGCTTGCTTTGCAGAGCAGGGCTGGGCAACCAAGGAAGTGAAGGGGTGGTCGGGCGTCTTGTCTGGCCACCCTTTCCGTTTGAAGGTGCCGCGCATGAATGAATCAGCAACCGATGCCGAAGCCTTCTGGGCGTTTTCGCTCGAGGTCTATGCTAAGCCGCAGGTGGCGGAACTGTGCATTGCCCTACAGGACGAATACGGTTTCGATGTCAACCTGCTGCTGCTGGGCTTGTGGGTGGCGGAGATGCAGCGGAAGGCGCTTGATGCCGAACGGATTTGTGAGCTGCGCGAAGCCGTCGCGCAGCTCAACGACAACCTGGTGCATCCGCTGCGCCGGGCGAGGCGCTGGGCCAAGCCCTCTGATCCCGTTGCCGAAACTCCGCGACACAAGATTTACGGGGCTCTCAAGCAGGTCGAACTAGAGGCCGAACGTCTTGTCCAGGCGGAGATGGTGGAAACTTTGGCGGCAGGCTTGCAACGGGGCGGCGAAACGCCAACGCCCCAAGCAGCGGCAAGGGCGAGCCTGGAGCGATACCGGCAGTCCATCGAAGCGCCCGATTCTGCCACCGCGCCGCTAGCGCAGCTGATCGTCAAGGCGCTCCCTTGGCCGGTATTGCCGGGGTCTGCGCGGGCGGCTCCGCATCCTTGAGATAGGCGTAGATTTCGGCGATCTCTTCGTCGCTCAATTCGGTCGGACGGAATGGCGGCATCTCGATCAGGCCCTGACGCACCACTGCCTTCAGGTAGTCGAGTTCAAGGTCCTTGCGGCCGATCAATGCCGGGACCGGCCGGCCCAGTTGGTCGAGCAACATCGTGGCGGGATGGCCGGGACCAGGATTATGGCATCCTGCGCAGTTCAACGCATAATTCTCAGCACCATCGGGTTTAACTGAATTCGGTGACGTTTTGCAGGCACCGAGCATGGCAACGAGTGAGAGGATAGCCAGCTTGTTCATTTTGTCTCCAACTCCGATAATCGCGGGGCGGCTCAGGCGGATGCGAACAGGCCCGCGGGGTCGAGCGCCTTCTTGATCCGTTCATGCAGGAGTGAGAGTCCCCTGGTTTCGAACGTCTTGTCGACCGCTGCGCGCATTCCGGGTTCGGCGATCGCCTGCCCGAAACCGGCTTCGGCCTGTGCCGCGATCAGCACAGCGGCACATTCGCGGGCCCGGGCGGCACTTTCGATCTGCGTGGTGGCAAAAGGTAGGATCTGGCGATGATTGGCCGAACGCCACATCGCCACGGTTTCGCCAAGATAGTCGAATTCGTGCTTGGCGCAGATGTCGCGCGACAGTTCGTAGAGCCGCATGGCCTCCTCACCATCTACGGGGCTCACCGGGTTGGCGGCAACCGCCTGATCGCCGCTCCATGCCGGAACGAATGCTGGCGCATCGGCCACCACGCCGGTCATGGCGCCAATACGCCACGCCCACAGGCGGGGATCGATGCCCTTGCCGTCGGCGATCACCCGAGCACCGGAGATCGACGAAAACGCCCCCTTGACCATATCCCACAGGATCGGGACATTGCCTGGCAAGCCATAGAGCGCGCCGTAGAGATTCCAGTGGCCCAGGCCCAGCGCCTCGCCCGCAGCGGTTACCGCGCTGGCCGCCATAGGCCCCTTGCCATCATAGTCGCCGCGCTTCTTGCCGAGCAGGGCGGCTTCGTGCAGCGCGCTGCCGACCGCGACGCCATTGGCCACGACCATGTTGAGCTTGAGCGGCCCGAGCACGTCGAGCAGATCGGCCAGCTGGTCTTCCTTGGGCACGGTCACCATGAAGGTCTGGTGGGCTGGCGGTTGCGGCATCATCCACATGCCGACCTTGGTCGGCACCGCGAAATCCGACTGCGTGAACAGGCCATCGACCCAGGGGCCGTAGCCGAACTTGAACAGTTGCCAGCAGGTGCTCTTGGGCATGGCGCCCATGCCCGTCCGCACAAGCTTTCCGTCCGCGAGCATGACCTCAAGCCCGCACTGCATCAGGAAGTGATCGGAGTAGGGGGTGTAGCCGGGCTGACGATAGACGAAGCTTGCGGCCACACTGGCGTCGGGGTTGCCGCCATGGTCGATCCACAGCTTGATGCCCTTTTCCTTGATATGGGCATCGAGCTGGCGGAAGGTCACCCCCGGTTCGACCAGGCAATAGGCCAGCTCCTCGTTCACCTCGAGAATTGCGTTCATGCGCTGGAGGTCGAGGATGATGACCTTGTCCAGCCCTGCCTTTTCGAGGCCGTGGGCGCCGTTGCACACGGGTTGCAGCACACCGCCGGCGGTTCGCGCCGCCTCCAGCGCCTTGGCGAGCTGGGTTTCATCCGCCGGCAAGACGATGCCAAGCGGTGCCGCGCCGCTGATTGCAAAGCGGGCCAGCCCCTGAGGGGTGCGATCGACTGCCGCGGCGCCGATCGCAGCTTCCACCGCGGTCAGCGCGGCCATCTGGCGAGCTTGGTCTGTCATGGGTCCTGTTCCGCCTGTCTATTGCTGGAGAATCTTCACGTAACGATCGAGATTGGCTGCATCGACGGCGAAGTGCGCCGAACGAATCCCGATGCCGATGGCGCTGTCCGGTTCGCTGTCGCGCCACGAAAAGCAGCAAGTCGGGCAACGGTGGATGGTCCACACCACCTTGCCGCCTTCCTTGCCTTGATAGTCAGCGAGGGCGCCGCCGGTCGCGCAGCGCGGACAGACCGTCTTGCTCATTGCAAAGCTCCCAGTTGCATGGCCCGGATCTTCTTGCTCAGCTCGTCAATGTCCGGCCCGGTCGGAGGGGTGACCAGATGCGCTTCGCCGACCGGGTCGGGGGGCAGGTAGCTGGTCGCGTCGATAATCAGGCGATGACCCTTGCCGGGAACGACGGCCGAAGGATCGATCGGGACCGCAGGCATGTTGGGCAGGACGATGATGTCGTCGGCGCGGGTGCGGGTGGAAAGCGCCCACATCACCTGGTTGAGATCGAAAGGATCGACATCGGCATCGACCATGATCAGGTTCTTGAGATACATCACGCCGTGCGGAGTGCTCAGCGCGCGCAGCGCGACGGTCTTGGCAAAGCCCGCCATCCGGTTCTTGACCGAAATGATCCCGGTCAGCCCGTGCTGGTACAGCGCGTTGACCGCGGTGACTTCCGGAAAATTCTGGCGCAGCTGCGCATAGATCGGGGCCGAGGTATGCAGGCCGATCAGGGTATCGTGTTCGGTCCAGCCGCGGCCGATATAGATGTTCTCGAAAATCGGGTTCTTGCGGTGCGAGATGGCCGTCACCTTGAAGATCGGCGCCTTGCGGACCCCGCTGTAGGAACCGGGAAATTCGCCGAACGGACCTTCCAGGACACGTTCGCCCAGTTGCATTTCGGCTTCGATCACTATCTCGCTGTCGGCGAGGATGTCGATGCCATTGCCCGACTTGGTCAGCCGGATCGGCGCGCCCATCATCGCCGAGGCATAGGAATATTCCGATTCTTCGTAACCGATCGGTGTCGCCGCGAACACCGCCAAGCCCGGATGGTTGCCCAGCATGACCGCGATCTTAAGCGGCAGGCCGGTACGTTCGGCCGCCATGATCTGCCGGCCCATGTCGTGCGACGGGATGGTCATCAGGGTGAAGCTGTCGGGACCTTGCAGTTGCAGCCGGTAGATGCCGACGTTCTGCTTGCCGAAATTGTCTAGGTCTTCCGGATCGCGCGACGCCACCGATGCCTTGCCGAGGTAGAAGCCGCCATCGTATTCGTTGATGCGGTAGACCGGCAGCACGTCGTAGAGGTTGATCCCGCTTTCGATCCGGCATTCATGAACCGGCGCCCGGGCTTCGGGAACGGTGCTGATCTGCGCCGCCGCATCGCCCCAGCGCCCGGCGATCTCGAAGAACAGTTCGCGGATTGTCGTTCCCTTGGGGCGGCCGAGCAACAGCGCGATATTGTCCCACGAACCGTGCACGCCGACCGCGGTGCGCTTTCCGGGGTATCCGGCAATGTTGTCGAACACGATCGCTGGCGCGCCGTTGGCGTCGCGCGATGCGGCGACCGCGATGTTGCGCACGTCGGGCTCGGGCATCACCCGCTCGCTCCAGGTGATCGCCTGTCCGGCATCGCCCAGCAGTTCGAGGAAGTCCCGCAGCGAGGTGATGGACCGCGATTGCTTGGCCAGATCCTGCATCATCAGTTCCCTTCAGTCAGACCAGCTCAATGGCCGCCTTGGCCGGCGGTGGCCGTCTGGACGGTCACCCATTTCCACTCGGTCATGATTTCCAGATCGGCCTCGGTGCCTTCACGCCCGAACCCTGAAGCCTTGGTGCCGCCGAAGGGAACGTGCGGTTCGTCGTGGAGGGTCGGAGCGTTGATATGGACCATCCCCGCCTCGGCTTGCTGGGCAAAGCGCAGGGCCTTGTCGATATCGCGGGTGAAGATCGACGCGCTCAGGCCGTATTCGGTGTCGTTCGCCAGGTCGATCGCTTCCTCGAGCGAGTCGAATGGATAGAGCGAAGTGACCGGGCCGAAGGTTTCTTCGGCAAAGACCGTCATCTCTGGCGTCACGCCGCTCAGCACCGTGGCCGAGCAACTGTTGCCGTTCCATTCCGCACCTGCGAGAATTGCAGCGCCCTTGGTGCGGGCGTCGTCGATATGCCGGCGGACTCGATCGCGTTGGCGTTCCGAAATGATCGGTCCGAGCATGGTGGTGGGCTCGCGCAGGTTGCCGCCCTTGGCCTTGGCCGTCGCGGCGGCGAAGGCCTTGGCAAAGGCGTCGAAGATCGGACGTTCAACGTAGATCCGCGATGCCCCCATGCAAACCTGGCCCTGATACATGAAGATGCTGAACAGCGCGGCACCGACGGCCTTTTCGAGATCGGCATCGGCGCACACGATCAACGGGCTCTTGCCGCCGAGTTCGAGTGTGTACTTCTTGAGGTTCCGGGCGGCGATCCCGGCGATGTGCTTGCCGACTCGCGACGACCCGGTGAAGGTTATCGAGGCAACCTTGGGATGGCCGGTCAGGGCATCTCCGATTTCCGCGCCGTCGCCGTAGACGATGTTGAACAGCCCATCGGGCACGCCCGCGTCGCGCCACAGGGCGGCGAGCAGATCGGCAACCTTGGGGGCGGCTTCGGACGGCAGCAGAACGAAGGCGTTGCCGGTCGCCAGCGCCATCGCAGATTGCTTGATGCCCTTGATCAGCGGCACGTTGAACGGGGTAATCCCGGCGACTACCCCCACCGGCTGGCGCAGGCTCATGCTGAAGCGGCCCGGCGTGTCGGAGGGAATTGTCTCGCCGCGGACCCGCCGCGGCACTCCGGCCGCAGCGCGCAGGAAGCTCACCGCGAACCGCGTCTCGAACCCGGCCTTGGCGGCGGGCGAACCGATTTCGTCGATCAATACCTCGCTGAACAGCGCGGCGTCGCGCTCCATGATTTCAGCGGCCTTGACCATCCAGCCTTCGCGCGCCGCGGCGGGCAGATCGCGGTGCTGGCGAAATGCCCTGTCGGCGGTCTCCACAGCACGATCGACGTCGGCGGCCGTGCCCGCCGCAACCCTGGCGTAAACGCTGTCGTCGACCGGATTGAGGTCGTCGAAATAGGTGCCGCTTCCAGGCGCTACCGCCACGCCGCCAATCCAGTGATCGAGGTTCTTCATCTTGCTAGTATCCTTCAATCAGATTCCGGCGCGGTCACGCGGTTGTGCGCATCGCCTTGGGCCAGATGCCCTGCTTGCCAGGAGAGAGAATGCCGTTGGGATCGAGAACATCCTTGAGGCGGTGGTGGAGATCCCAGAGTGCGCCGTCGTTGTGTTTGTAGGTCCTGGCGATCTGATCCATGAAGGCGAGGTGCGTGCGGTATTCGCCGAACCCCGCCTCCGCAGCCTCGTCAACCAGCAGGCCGAACAGGTCGTAGGCGCTCTTGCGCATCGTCTCGTCGGCGCGGTCGTACATGATCATCAGGATGTGATGCATGTCGCGCCAGCCGACCAGGAATTCGCCGATGTAGTCGAAGCCGTGATCGTTGCAGCGCTGCTTGATCAGCTTGTATTGGGCAAGTGCTTCGGAACCACTGGGCGCCGAGATCGGCGAAAAGTTGATGTGCCCGCCGCCGCCGATCCAGTTCATGATGCTGAATTCGGTCATGTTCGGCTCGCCGCGCATCAGCCGTACGCGATAGTCCCAGGCCGGATCGTTCTTGCGATCGAAATGGACCTTGGCGCCGGGAATGCTCATCAAGGCATCCTCCACCACCTTCCAGTTGTTCTCGATCACCGGCGGCGGGCCGTACAGCGCACCGTAATAGTTCCACATCCCGAGATCGTGGTCCGCGGCGATCTTGGCACGGATCGACGGCGGCAGCGGGCCCTTGCCATCGTAATAGTGGCGCCGCGTGGTCTTGGCCGAGGCCTCCCACAGCAGATCGACCGCAACCGCCGCATTCGGGATGATCTGGTTGACCTTGAGCGCCCGGGTGACCTCGAAGATCGCCTCGAGATCCTCCTCCTTCTGGTAGGTGATCATGAAGGGCTTGTAGCCCGGCGGTTCCGGCATCAGCCAGATGCCCATCTTGGTCACCACGCCGAAATTGGATTGGGTGAACATGCCGTCGAAATGCGGGCCGGCCACGTGCTTGGTGACCTGCCAATGCTTCGATCCGGCAAGCGCGCCCTGTCCTGTTCGAACGACTTCACCATCGGCCAGCACCACTTCCATGCCGCACTGCATGACAAAATGGTCGCCATAGGGGGTATAGCCGGCGCCATGCTCCAGCGCATTGCCCATCACGCCGCCCCAGGCTGGTGCGGCAGGATCGATCCACAGCTTGCTGCGGATCTGGCGCAGATGGCGGTACAACTGCATGTAGGATACGCCGGGCTCGACCAGCGCGTAGCCGTATTTCTCGTTGACCTCGATCACGCGGTTCATCCGCCGCAAGTCGAGCATGACATAACCGGATTTGCGCGGAGCCGGGCCACCATAGGCAAAATTGCGGCCGGTCCCGATGGTCCAGACAGGGATCTTGTAGGCGTTGACGACTGCCAGGATCTTCTGGATTTGCTCGACACCGTCGGGCGCAACAGCGGCGGACGGCAGCATTTCGCCATCGGCCAGCGGAGAATAGGCGTCCCGGTAAGCCGAAAGCGGAAGCTCGTCGAGGAATACCCATTGCTTGCCGACAACCGCGGCAAGCTCGTCGAGCGCCTTGTTGAAGGTGGATGCGTCGACACCCTGGGGAACAATGCGGCTCAAGACAGGTCTCCCCCGATTTCATAAACCCAGGAGGCCAGCAGTCCGGGGCTGCTGGCCGCGATATCGCACGAACCCGACTGACAGGTGTTCAAGCGAGCTTCGGTTGGGGCGCCGAGCGCGTCGCGAACCAGGTGCGCGACGGCCACCGGCCATGCCGCCGCGGCGCCTTGGAGCAGTTGCGCCGCGCCCTCGGTCCGATGCTGCCAGCGTCCGCCCGTGTAATGGTGCCGCCACAGCAACGCCGGGCGGGCGCCGCGCTCAACCAGGACCTGTCCGGCGATCATGGCTGCGGGATCCGAAGTCAGGCCAACGATCAGGCCATCGGCATCGTCCAGTTCGTGCAGAAGGACATTGAGCGACCGGTCAAGCCGGATGGTCCGGCCAACCACGCCGCTTTCGGCAAGCGTCGCCGCGAACATCCGGCTTTCCGGCGACGCGCTTTCCTCGATCACCGTCACCCTGCGTGCGCGGGCCGCCGCCGCTCCGGGCAATACGCCAAGCCCGGCCACGGCTGCGCCCAGCGCTCCGGCTCCCAAGAGCTCGCGTCGCTTGATATCCCAAGCCATCATGCTTGCCTTTCGATCTTCAGCGGCGCCGGTTCGGCGACCGCACTCTCGGTGGAAAGTCCCTGCCAGCGGCCCGCTGCGTTGCGATGTATGTCGAAGTGATCCAGCACCCGTGTGCAGCTGTGATCGACGATGTCCTGAAGGCCTGCAGGACGGGCGTAGAATGCCGGGACCGGTGGAAAAATGACCGCGCCCATTTCGGTGCAGGCGACCATGTTGCGCAGGTGAGCCAGGTTGAGCGGCGTCTCGCGGGTCATCAGCACCAGCTTGCGCCGCTCCTTCAGCATCACATCGGCGGCGCGCGTGATCAGATTGTCGGACAGACCGTGGGCCACCGCTGCCAGAGTGCGCATCGAGCAGGGCGCTATCACCATGCCGTCGCACAGGAACGAACCGCTGGCGATGCTGGCGCCGACATTGCGGACGCTGTGCACCACATCGGCCGCACCTTCGATCAGGCGACGGCCGTCCGGAATTTCTTCGCGGATGTTGAGCAAGGCGGCTTGCGACATGACGAGGTGAGTTTCCCAGCCACCTTGTTCGCGGAGCATTTCGAGCAGGCGCTGCCCGTAAACCGAGCCCGTCGCTCCGGTTATGGCAACGACCACGCGCTTCATGGGCGGACTGCGCCGCCCGCGCGTTCCCTGCGTACTCCCGTCGCAACGTTCATGGCCGAATCCTTCTCCCTCAACCATTATGCAACAAATTGTACTATAAGCAACATGTAAGAGCACCTTGAAGCTATGTCCTTCGGGGCTTCTCCGCTTCAATCGCAGGCTGCGGCGGCAAGCCGAGACTTATGGCCTTGAGTTCCAGGAATTCGTCGATCCCGTGACGCGATCCCTCGCGCCCCAGTCCCGATTCCTTGACCCCGCCGAAAGGCATGGTTTCCGAAGAAATGATGCCGTTGTTGACGCCGACCATGCCGACCTCGAGACCTTCGGCAAGGCGCCAGAACCGGTCCATGTCGCGGGTGAATGCGTAGGCGGCCAGGCCCGAGCGGGTGCTGTTGGCCAGGGTCAGGGCTTCGGCCTCGGTTTCGAAACGGAAGAGGGGAGCGACCGGTCCGAAGGTCTCTTCCAGCGCCAGCCGCATGTCCGGGTTGGCGCCGGTCAGGACCGTGGGCTGGTGGAACAGCTCGCCGGCTTCATGGCCTTCGCCTCCCGTGACGATCCGGGCACCGCGCCCGACGGCATCGCCGACATGTTCGCGCACCTTCTGCAATGCCGCGGCGGTGATCAGCGGGCCCTGATCGGTCTCGCCTTCCAGGCCGTTGCCGACGCGGAAAGCCGCGACTCTGGCGGCCAGCGCTTCGGCGAACCGGTCATGGATGCCGTTCTGCACCAGGATGCGGTTGGCGCAGACGCAGGTCTGGCCGGTGTTTCGGAACTTTGAAGCGATCGTGCCCGCCACGGCGACGTCGATATCGGCATCGTCGAACACGATCAGCGGAGCGTTGCCGCCCAGCTCCATCGACACCCGCTTGAGCGTCGTCGCGCACTGCGCGGTCAGCAGCTTGCCAACCGTGGTGGAGCCGGTGAAGGTGAATTTGGCAACGCCGGGATGGCTGGTCAGGACCGATCCGATCGCCGGCGCATCGCCTGCGATGACGTTGAAAGTGCCCGCCGGAACACCGGCTTCGAGTGCCAGCCGGGCCAGCGCGAAGGCCGTGAGCGGGGTCAGTTCGGCGGGTTTGAGTGTAACGGTGCATCCTGCGGCCAGGGCGGGCGCGACCTTGCGCGTGATCATCGCTGCGGGAAAATTCCATGGCGTAATCGCGCCGACCAGGCCCACCGGCTGCTTGAGAACCAGGACCCGGCGATCGCGTTGGGCGGGGATGATCTCGCCATTGATGCGCCGGGCTTCTTCCGCGAACCATTGGATGAAACTGGCCGCATAGTCGATCTCGCCCAGCGCTTCGGCGAGCGGCTTGCCCTGTTCGGCCGTGAGCAGTATTGCCAGATCGTTGCGGTTTTCGCGAACAAGCGCGAACCAAGCGTGCAGAATGGCGGCGCGTTCGGCGGCCGAATGGGCCCGCCATTCCCCGAAGGCTCTGGCGTTGCTTTCGACGGCGCGGTTCGCCTCGACCGCACCTAGGAGGGGGATTTCCGTCAGCGCCATCCCCGTCGCAGGATTGATCACGGCAATCGCCCGCTCGGTAGTGGCTATGGCCTCGCCATCGACGATCGGCAGGCCTGCAGCGAATTCGGGCCGGGACAAGGATGGCTGGGAAACAGGCATGGAGCGAAACCTTGGCAGTCGGTTGGGAAGTTCAAGGGATGCAAACGAAACGGGGCGGAACCGCCGGAGCGGATCCCCCCCAATCGATGGGGTGACCTTTCGGTCACCCCAGGCAGAGCCGTCAGTACTTGTAGGCGACCTTGAGGAACCATTCGCGCGGCCGCGAATAGGTTGCCTCGGCGACGCCGCCAACGTCCAAATCCACATAGCCGCCCTGGATGTAGCGCTTGTCGGTTAGGTTCGTGACACCTGCCGTTACCGTGAAGTGGTCGCTGGCGTCGGTGAACGAAGCGCTGGCGCCGAACACGCTATAGGCGGGTTGATACAGCTGCGGGCTGTTGATGGCATCCTTGAAGGTGCCGCTCTGATGGTACCAGTCGCCGCGAAGAACGAACTTGCCCTTGTCGCTCTCGTAAACGGTCGCATTCGCGGCGATCGTCGCTGTCCATTCGGGCACGAACGCAAACTTGGAGTTCACGTTTACCGGGAAAGCATTTGGATCCACCGAACGATAATAGGCATCGAGGTAACCGACACCATAGTCGATCCTTAGCCAGTCGGTCGGGGCGGCCTGGCCTTCGATCTCGAAGCCCTTGATCCGGCCCTCACCCCCGTTGCGAACCTTGGGCGCGATACCCTCGTTCACGACGATTTGGATGTCGCTGTAGTCGGATTGGAACAGCGCGATGTTCATGCGCAGGCGCCGGTCGAACAATTCGGTCTTGAGGCCGACTTCGTAGGATTCGACGAATTCCGGGGTGAAAGCAGGGGTGACGAGTTCGCCCGGGAATATACGCTGGCTGAAGCCGCCATTCTTGAAGCCCTTGGAATAGGACGCATAGCCCATGATGTCGTCGGTGAACTGATAGTTCACCGAGACCGCCGGGGTCCATTCCTTGGCCTTGGCGGACACCTCGACCGCGGGCAGATTGTGGTTGCCGCCAGGATTGGTCGCCGACGGAACACATGCCGGGTCAGGGAACCCGTTCGGCAGCAGCTGCGGCGCTGGCTGGCCGACCAGACAGCGGCTGTACTGAATGAACACGCCATCAGGATAGGGTGGGAGAAGACCCGCGGTGAAATCGCGATAGATTACCTGGGCCGAAGGGTCGAAACGCTTGGTTTCGTCGGTGTAGCGGATACCTGGAGTGATCGAAAACTTGTCGGTGACCTTGTAGGTGAACTGCATGTAAGCTGCGTAGCTGTCGTTGTTGATTTTGCCACCGCTAAAAAAGTTCGCGAAACCGAACCGCAGCGGTTCGATGTCCTGGCCCTTTTCCTTCAAGTAATAGGCGCCCAGAGCGAACTTGAGCCTGTCGTCGAACAGGTTACCGTTGAGCTGCAATTCCTGCGAAGCTTGCCAAAGGTCGATGTTGTTGGTCAGCTGCAGCACTTCGTGCGGAGTCACGTCGAAGTCGTATTCGATGACCGACTTCTGGTCGCGGTACGCACTGATCGACTTGAGTGTCACGCCGCCGAAATCATACTCGAGCGTCAGATTAGTACCCCAAAGGTCGAAGTCGGAACGGTTCGGACCTCCGGCCCAAGTCGTATCGATATCGCCTGTAACCCATCGGGAAGAAACGCAGTTCGGATTGCTGACCGGTGCCAGTTCACCCGGGGCGCCACATTGTCCAGCGCCACCGCCCAGCTTGTTGTAACCGAAGTTTGAGCTAGGGAAGGCAACTTGACGGCCGTCAGGCAGATTCACGATTTGCAGAAGATCGGGTGAGTCCCGGTTTTCGATGAGATAGATAGCTGCCTGTTCTTCGCGACGAATGTTGACGTCGGCGGCGAGAATTGCCTTGAAGTTGTCGGTCGGTTCCCACTTGAAGGCCACGCGGCCAGAGAAGCTGTCCTTGTTGCCCTGCCGTCCGCCGTCGAACAGGCGGCGCTGGTAGCCGTCGCGGGTTTCGTAGGACGCTACGGCGCGCATCGCCAGCGTATCGCTGATCGGGATATTGACGATGCCCTTGATATCGGCGCGGTTGAAGCGACCGGTCGCGGCTTCAAGTTTCAAATCAAATTCGTTCCCGGGTTCGTTGGTATTGACGATGATCGCGCCGCCAATCGTGTTCTTGCCGAACAGGGTGCCCTGCGGACCGCGCAGGATCTGGACGTTCGAAATGTCCGCCATGTCGAGCAGGCCCCCGACCGAACGGGCAACATAGACGCCATCAACATAGATGCCGACACCGGGATCGACGGTGATGTTGAAGTCAGTCTGGCCGACGCCGCGGATGAAAGCGGTGAGCGATGCGCTGGAGCCAGAGATGTTGCCGACGGGTTGAATGTTGACGTTGGGCGCGAAGGACGCCACCTGCGCGACGTTGGCAATCTGGCGGTCTTCGATCATGGCACCGCTCATCGCGGTAACCGCGATCGGCGTTTCCTGCGCGTTCTCTTCCCGCTTGCGGGCCGTGACCACAATGTCGTCGAGACCGCCTCTCGAGGCTTCTTGCTGTGCGCCCGGATCGACATCTTGCGCATGAGCAGAATTCGGAGCAAGTGCGAAACTGGCCATAGTCAGGCCGGTCGTAGTTATCAGCATGCGTTTGGCGTTGTAGAAAGATGTAATTCTAGGCATAGTTTCTCTCCCTCATCGATCACAGGCTTTTCGCCTTAGTGCTAGAATTTTACCTCAAAGGTCGCTCCGATTTTCCGTGGCTGTTCGTAAAATCCATCGTTCGACAGCGGGCCCGGCCGCATCGTCTGGAAAACCTTTTCGTTTGTAAGATTGGTGGCCCACACTGCTACTTTCCAATTCTCGTTTTCGGGTGTCCAGGACAACGATGCGTTAGAAAGAGTGTATGGTTTCTGCGAGAAGTTGTTCGCAAAGTCGTAATAGAGACGCGAACTGAACGAGACATTTCCGTTTAGTGCCATGCGTCCGGCGCCAAGGTCGTGTTCCCATTCGAACCCGACATTTCCCGACCATTTCGGCGCCCGGGTCATGACGAACCCGGAGGCATCCAGGGTCACGACGGTATTGCCCCCGTCCGGCTGAGGGAAGAAACCCTGAGCCAGCGGGAAATCCTTGTACTGTGCGTGAGTATAGGCGAGCGCCGCCCGCAATTTCAGGCCAGCGGTTGGGACGATCGTTGTCTCGAGTTCGCCGCCATAGATTTCGGCATTTGCTGCATTCTGGAGAATATAGCCAGCCCCGGCCGAATCCTTAGACTGCAGTTGCAGGTTGGTGTAGTCATAATAATATATCGCGAGATTAGCTCGGAACCAGTCGAAAGGATCTGATTTTAACCCAAATTCAGCAGCCTTGATTTCTTCGGGTTCGACAGGGATGTTACGTGTGCTAGCCATATTGAAGACGCCGCTTTTGAAAGCGGTGCTCCAGCTAGCGTAGACATTCGTTTTGTCGTCGATTTCGTAACGTACGCCGATCTTGTAGTTGAACTTATTGAAGGACCTGTGAACGTTGTTAACCACCAGACTGCCGTTTAGTGTCTGTGAAAATTCCCGTTTTTCGGTCGTGTAACGCCCGCCGAGGTTGACGAACAGGCCCGGTACCGCCTCGTACGTGATATCCGCGAAGCCGGCAAAGGACCGGCCGCCCAGATCAGGTTCGAGCGTCGGTCCGGACAAACCTGCCGTGGGACTAGGGGCTGTCCAGGGCTGAAGAAAAGCACTTCCACCAAATTGGTAGAAATATCCACCCACCAGCCACTGGAGCGGGCCGGGGTTGGCGGAACTGAGCTTGATTTCCTGACTGCCCGACTCGGAACGGAAGATCGCCGGAAAATTCCCTAGCCGCAGGTTAGAAGCGTCTGAATCGGTGATCTGATTCCAGCGGAGGTTCATGAAGCCGCTGGTGGTCTCGATGTTGAAATCATCGAGTTCGAGCTTGGTGTGCAAGGCGAAAGTCCAGCGCCGCAAGTCGAGGCGAGGAACATCGGTGAGCGACGCTTGCCAGACTCCGGTAGGCAAGATGGCTCCGGGGAAGCGCCGCGCGACAGTGTTGCCATCGACCGGTTGCGGCGAATTGCTAGTGCTTTTTTGGTCGAAGAATTCGCCGGTCAGGACAACCTTGAAATTGTCCGCCGGCTTGAACAGAAACTTGCTGCGCAAATCGATGACCCGCTGGTCGCCCAGCGTTCCACCACGCACCAGATCATCGATATAGCCATCGTTCTTGCGGAAAAGGCCGGAAAGATCGATCGCGGCCTTTTCGCTGATAGGGCCGGTCACATAGAGCCGCGCGTCATAGTCGCCCGCTTCGCGCCGCATCCGGCCGACCCGTAAGGAAGCCTTGCCCCGGAAATCGAAGCTGGGGTCCGGCGTGATCACATTGATCAGCCCGCCCGTCGCATTGCGACCAAAAGTGGTGCCTTGCGGACCGCGCAGCACCTCAACCCGCTCGACCTCGACGAGATCGATCCAGTTTGCGGCAGATTCGGGCTGATAGACACCGTCGATGTAGGTGGCGATATTGGGTTCGTCGCCAATCGAGATGCCGGTTGAGCCGACACCGCGAACCACGGGCTGGAAGACACCCATGTTGCGGCTGCCTACAAAGCCAGGCACCAGCTGGGTCAGCGTCCTTACTGTTGAGACGTCGGCCGATTGCAGGGCATCTGCGCCCAGCGCTGTGACGGCCACGGGCACCTGCTGCAATCTTGCTTCGCGGCGGGTCGCAGTGACAACGATATCTTCGATACCGGTCGACGCCTGCTCATCTTTGGGCTGCTCGGCTGTTGTATCCTGAGCGAGCGCGACACTAGGAACAAGCGATTGCGCAAGGACGGCAGCCGCAGTTACAAACAAGTTAATCTGAAGTTCTTTCATTTCCCCTCCCCTCGCCGCATATTTTTAATTCTAAGAATTACTTCTGTTGAGATAGATACTCCTGCAGAAAGTCGAGACGATCATTGCCCCAGAATATTTGATCGTCGACAAACATTAACGGCGCGCCGAAGACTCCCCGCTGATAGGCTAGGCTGCGAGCCTTGCGATATTCATTCTGGCCAAGTGAAGAGTCCACGAAGGCTGTCAACGCCTCTGGATCGAGTCCAGCTTCTGTTGCACAGGCGCGCAGTTCTCCGCGGTCGCTTGGGTCGATTCCCTGTCCCCAGATCAGATTGTAAGCGGCAGCGACGTATGCTTCCGCTTTGCCCTGCTCGCGCGCGTAGAGCGTGGCGCAGTTCCAGTCCTTGCAGGCAAAGCTGGCCGGAAAACGCAAGGGAGCGTCATATTTGTGGGCCCACCGGTTGAGGTCCGCCATCATCACCTTGATTTTCGGAACCACCTCGCGATTGGACGGGCCGTAGTTCCCCGCCGCGATCTTCGCCTCGGGGATATCGATCGGCCAATATTCGAGTTCGCAACCGGCCTTGCGGGCTATTTCCGGGAGCTTCAGCTGCGCAAGGTAACTGAAGGGACTGATGAAGTCGAAATAGAAGTCGATCTTGCGGCTCATCGTGCGGTCCCGAAGCCGACGAGCTTCTCGTAACTGTCCCAGAAGCCGACAATGGCGCCTTCGGTGACAAGGTGGTCGGCATCCTCGGCGCGGCCACCGCCCATCGCGATGAACGAGGTTGCCTGCTGTTCGCCGACAATGGCGTTCTGGACGATTTCCACCGCTTCGCCGTCTTCCATCGAGATCAGGCCGGCCGGACCGATCAGGTTGGTCTGCTTGCGCCGGATTGCCTGCATTTCTGCATCGTCGTCGGCGTAACCGAAGTGGGTCCAGACCAGCTCGAACGCTTCCTGTCCCTTTGGCACGATTTGCCGCACGGCGAGCGTGTTCTGAATCTGCTGGAGGACCAGGTTCGGGAAAACCGCGAGGATAACCAGGGTGATGCCGTCATCGAATTCCTGGCGGCCCTTGAGCAGCGACATGTCCTGAAGCTTGAACTCGGTATCGAACGTCCTGGAATCGCCATAGGCCTGTTTGTCGGCGGCATCGTCGTTGCTGGCGGCGATGGAATAAAGCAGCGAATGCCGCTTCTCGCTGTCCATCAGTGCCTTGCCGGTCTGGGTCGACCGGTAGAGCCCGAATGTGTTGTGGAACAGGTGCAGAAGGCTGGCGTGATAGGGATCGCGGGTATTCTCCGCATAAAGCTTCCAGTTGCCGTGAACATATTGCCGCTGATCGCCCAGCACCTTGATCGGTTTGTGCATGATCCGTTCGATATGCTCGACAACCAACGGGCCGAGGAAATCGTTCAGTGGCACCACGCTTTGAGAAAAGCTGGCGAAGACAAGCCCGCCGACGATCCCGACGCGCAACTGCTTGAGGCCATGCTGTTTCATGTCGAAATCGCCGGGCATTCCGCCCTGGCCCTTGAGACCGCGGCGGAACGGCACCCCGATCAGATTGCCGGCGAGGTCATAGGCCCATTGGTGGTAAACACATTCGAGATTGGGGCGATTGCCGCGCAGTTCGCGGCATACCAGTGCCCCGCGATGAGCGCAGCGATTGACCACGACATGAACGGCGCCATCAGCGGCCCTGGTGACGATGACCGGGGTTTCTCCGATGAAGGTTGATTTGAAATCGCCAGCCTCGGGCACTTCTGCCTCGAGCGCGACGAAGGACCAGGCCTCGCCCTGGAAGATCTTTTCCTGCTCGCGCGCGTGATACTCCGGATCGGTGAAAACCCGGTAGGGAATCCGGCGACCAGTTCCGTTTGCGGTTCTCGAGGTATTTTCGTCTGGCAGAGCTGTGTCGGTCATGATCAAAATCCTGGTCGCGAACTAAATCGGGCGAACCATCATCGTGTCGATGAGGTTGGTATCGAAAACGGCGATCTTCGAACGAAACAAGGGGCGCTCGCCCGACAAGTCGATCTCGTCTATATACTTGCCCGAATTGTAGATTGTTGTGTGTCCGTCGGTACGGGTCATAAGGACCGCATAATTGGTTTGCGTCTTTGCAAGTGCTCCCGTTGTGGAAACCATCCGGGTCGGACCGAGAATATGACGGTAGGCATGCACCGGGAAGATATTGGCTTTGCGCAGTGAAACAATGCGATCCACAAGCATTCCGCGGCTGTCGCAATAGATCGCCGCTGAATCCATGTTTCGCTCGAAGTTCTCGCGCGAGATCACGGTATAAACGCAGTCCGAAACAAAGAGTTCGGGCCACTCTTCCAAGCGATCATCGTCAATGAGTTCGGCGTAGAGCGCGTTGAGCTCGGAAGTGAGCTGCTGCAGCTCATAGCGGGAAGGGGTGTCGAGGAGCATTCAGGCGCTCTCTTTCGGTTGATCGATGCACACCCAGCCGTCTTCGATCGTGACGGGGTATGTCTTGATGGGGATCTGGCAGGGAAAGGCCTTGGCAGCTCCGGTGGCGATGTCGAACGAACCACCGTGAAACGGGCACTCGATAATTGTGCCGTCCTGGTAGCCATCGGTCAGCATGGCATTGCCATGGGTGCAAAGATTGTCGGTGACGAACACTTCGCCATCGACGTTGTAGACTGCAAGCGCAGGCATTTTTTCCTGGTAGACCGCGACCGGTTCACCGTCCTTGACGGACGCTACTTGGCAAAGGCGCAATTTGTTCGACATGGCGTCTGGCAATTCCAATCTAGGTTATGGACCGGCGATCAAATGGATGATCAGCCGAGGGGAATATCCATTCCGTAGCCCGCGGCTTCGTTGCCGTGACCGAATATATCGCGGGTGTAGTATTCCTGCTGGCTTGGGGCCTTGCGGGCACCCCAGCCGAACTCCCACAGCCAGCCCGACGGGTTGGCGCAGTAGAAGGTCAGCGCCTGGTCGTTTGCATGCTTGCCGAGCTGGAGCGCGACGTCGATCTTGCGCGCCCGCACAATGTCGTGCGCGAGGCCGAGATCGTCGAGGTCGGTATATTCGAACATCAGGTGGTTGATGCGCTTTTCCATCGGGCCAAGCCCGAAAGCGACCGAATGCTGCCGCTCGTTGCAGTGCATGAAGTACGGCTGCGCCACCATCCCGTTGGGCAGCTGCAGGTGATACTCGACCGACCCGCGCAGCCCCAGCAGTCCGTAGAACGCCGCCGCCGCGGGAACATCGTCCTGACGCAGGATGCAATGCCCGATTCCTTCCGATCCGGTCACGAATTTTCCGTACATGGGGCGCCCAGGATGGAAAGGCTTGTGGGTGTCGACTTGCGGCCCGTAAAAAATTTCGGTGGGGTTCCCACCCGGATCAGCCAGCTTGGCAAGACCGAGCACGCGCCGCTCCCGAGCTTCGGCCTCGCTTGCCACCGTCAAGGAGATTCCGGCGGCGGTCAGCTTTGCCACCATGGCGTCGAATTCCACCGGATCGGCAACGCGCCAGCCCAGATAGGCAAGATCGTCGGAGTCGGAGGCATGCAACACGATGCGATGATGCCACTGGTCCATGCGCAGGTAGAGGCGGTCGCCTTCGCCCTCGTCGACAATCTCCATGCCGGCCACTTCGGCAGCATAACTGCGCCATGCATCGAGATTTGTTACGGTCAACCCGAGGTAACCGAGTTCCGTGACTGCTACCATTTGCCTTCTCTCCCAAGACGCGGCTCGCATCGCGCGGGACCGTCATCACCGAATTGTGTTGTAGTCGGGTTTACCCGACCGACTCGACCTAGTTAGTGGATAATTCTCCATGGTGCAATACGTTGCACCGGGAAATTTGTTGGTGTAGGAAATGCGCAGCAGAACGTCAAACCAGTGATTCGCCCGTGATGGGCGGCGGCGCGGGGCAGCGTTTGGGAGCACCGCCAAGGTGCCCGGTCATCCAGCGACAGCCGACCGATCCGGCTTTCGCATATTGGGAGTGGAGCGTTATGGAAGCCGCAGAAAAGCGCGTCGGTCGGATTGCCGATTTGCAAGCGATCAAACGGCGACTGAAGTCGTGGCTCGTGAAAGACCAGGCTAGGGGAATCTTCCAGATCGACCGCGCCGCCTTCACCGATGCCGAGCTGTTCGATATCGAGATGAAGTATATTTTCGAGCGCAACTGGATTTTTCTCGCGCATGAAAGCCAGGTCGCCAAGCCCCACGATTTCCTGACGACCAAGATCGGACGGACGCCCGTCATCATTACTCGGGACAGGACGGGCACTGTCTGCGGATTGGTCAACGCCTGCGCCCACCGCGGCGCCAAGGTCTGCCGCGAAAAGGCCGGCAACAAGAAGAATTTCATGTGCCCCTTCCACGGCTGGACCTACTCGTCTGCAGGCGACCTTCTTGACGTCACGGAAGAAGGTGCAGGGGGTTATGCGCCTGGTTTCAACCGCGCCGATTTCGGACTTCCCCGGATCGCCCGTCTCGAAATTTACCGCGGCTTTATCTTCGGCAGCCTGTCTCCCGATGTCTTGCCGCTCGAGGAATATCTGGCCGGTTCGAAGGCGTTCATCGACCTGTTGGTCGACCAGTCTCAGCAAGGCGAAATGGAGGTGCTGCCGGGCGCTACCCGGTACCGCTATCGCGGCAACTGGAAGATGCAAGTGGAAAACGGTCTGGACGGGTATCACGTCGGAACGGTCCATGCCAATTACTTCATGACGGTGATGCGTCGGGTCGAGGGGGCCTCCAAGAACGACACCAAGGCGATCGACTTTTCAAATTTCAACCGGCAGGACGGCGGCTCGTTTTCCTTCCATAACGGGCATTCAGTGCTCTGGGCCGACTACGCCAATTTCCGGGATCGGCCGAATTTCGAGGCCCTCGACTGGATCGAGGAAACCCATGGCGAGGAAAAGGCGCTGTGGATGAACAAACGCATCCGGAATCTTCAGCTGTTCCCCAACGTCTTCCTGATGGATCAGACCAGCACCCAGATCAGGATCATCCAGCCGATCTCCGTCGACGAGACCGAAGTCACGACCTATTGCATCGCTCCGGTGGGTGAAAGCGCCTCGGCACGGGCCCTGAGGATCCGGCAATACGAGGACTTCTTCAATGCCAGCGGCATGGCGACGCCGGACGATCTGACCGAATTCAACAACTGTCAGGCCGGGTTTGGTGCCGGCGAAGGCCGGATGAACGACATGTCGCGCGGTGCGACCCGGTGGGAGAAAGACGCCGGTCAATTCGGCGCGGGTCTCGCCGTGGATGCGGTGATGAGCAGCCCGGCGGTGGCCGACGAGGGACTTTATGTCGCAATCCACGACGAATGGATCAGCCGGATGAACACCGCAATCGACCAGGAGACCGCAGAATTACTTGCCAAGGGCGACCTGGAGTTGGCGCGATGACGGCTGCCGATACGCAATGGCTTGCCGTTCACCGTTTTCTTGGCCGCGAGGCAGTTGCGCTCGACGACAAGGACTGGGACACCTGGCTGTCGCTCTATGCCGAAGACGCGGAATACTGGGCGCCGGCGTGGGATGACCGCGAGCGCCTGACCGCCGATCCGCAGCGCGAAATCTCGCTGATCTATTATCACAATCGCGGCGGCCTAGAGGATCGGGTTTTCCGCATTCGCACCGGGCGGTCCTCGGCAAGCACGCCCGGGCCGCGCACTTCGCACGTGTTCACGCTGCTATCGACGGAAGAAGGCGATGGCCTGGTGCGGGCGCGCACATCGTGGACGGTGACATCCGTGCTCGATGGGGCGGTAACTGTCTACAGCGGATCGGCCTTCTATGATCTCGAGCCTGCCGGCAGGAGTTATGTGATCAAGCGCAAGAAGACCGTGATCATCAACGACCTCGCGCAGACCATGCTCGATGTCTACAGCATCTGACCCACCCATGGCAGCAACAGCAGGGCGTCCCGTTGTCGGGACCATGATCGGCGATCCTGCGGGAATCGGACCCGAAGTGACGGTCAAGGCCCTCGCGGACGGTTCGGTACACGAGGTGTCGATTCCGGTGCTGCTGGGCTCGGCAGCGGCGGTGGAGCGTGCGCTCGACATGACCGGGGTCAAGGCCCGGGTGCGCCGGATGCGTTCGTTCGAACGGCCGAGCGACGATGTCCGGGTGATCGACGTGATCGACACAGGCGCCTTGCCGGAGGGCGTTTTGCCGCTGGGCGAGGATACCGAAGTGGCCGGTCATGCCTCGGCGCAATGGCTGGACGAACTCGACGCGCTGGCCCGGGACGGGTCCTTTGCCGCGACGATCATGGGACCGATCAGCACCGGTTCGCTCAAGATGGCCGGAAAACTTGACAAGGTCATCAGTCCGACCCCTGGCGAAAGCTACCTGGTCTTGCTGACCGGACCCTTGCGGGTCGCGCATCTCACCGATCACATGTCGCTGCGCCAGGTGATCGACGTGATAACCGCCGATCTCGTGGCCAAGGCGATCGGGCAGGTCAACGATGCCATGCGGTCGTGGGGTATCGCCCGTCCGCGGATCGCCGTGGCCGGGCTGAACCCGCACGCCATGGGCGACGAGGACCGGCTTGCGATTGCTCCCGGGGTCGAGCGGGCGCGGGCAGCGGGCATTGCCGTGGAAGGCCCGATTGCGCCCGATTCGGTGTTCCGGCAGTGCATCGAGGGGCGTTACGACATGGTCCTCGCGATGTTCCACGATCAGGGGCACATTGCGGTCAAGACCTGGGGCTTTTCGGGCAACTGTGTGATCATGATGGGGCCGCCCTATCTGCACATGTCGGTTGCGCACGGCACCGCCTATGACATCGTCGGCACCGGACAGGCGGACGCGGCGATGATGCTCAGCGCGATGCGCACCTGCGGCCAGCTTGCATCGGGCCAGGGTTTTTCGGGAGACGCACAATGAATGCCATGGCACCAGTGGGGGCGCCCTCGCTCCCAACGGCGGTGGACTACAAGGTTTACCACGATACGCAGATTTTCGCCTCCGAGCAGCGCAGTGTCTTCAAGGGTCGCACCTGGTGCTACCTTGGGCTTGAGGCCGAGATTCCCAACGCCGGAGATTTTCGCGCGACCCATGTCGGTGAAACGCCGGTGGTCCTCGTGCGCGGGCAGGAAGGCAAGATCCATGCCTGGGTCAACCGGTGCGCGCACAAGGGCGCAACGGTGTGTCGCTCGCTGCGCGGCAACCAGGCCGACGGCGCGTTTGTCTGCGTCTACCATCAATGGGCCTACGATTCGGAAGGCACACTGGTTGGCGTGCCGTTCCGGCGCGGCCTCAAGGGAGTAGGGGGGTACGACAAAGACTTCGACCCCGCAAATCACTCGCTCGAAAAGCTCCGGGTGGAGAGTTACAAAGGCATGGTGTTCGGCACCTTTTCAGCCGAGATCGAGCCGCTCGAAGATTTTCTCGGCCCGGTGATGCGCAAGTATATCAACCGCGTTTTCCACCGCCCGATCAGGGTGCTCGGTTACTCCCGGCAATATATGGCGGGCAACTGGAAGCTCTACTCCGAAAACAGCCGTGACAGCTACCACGGCGCCTTGCTCCACCTGTTCTATCCGACCTTCGGCATTTACCGGCAAAGCCAGGACAGCGCCGGAGAATTGGCCGAGCAGGGTTTTCACAACGTCTTTACCGTCTCCAAGCCCAAGGGCGACATCGATTACGGCTCGTTCGGCGATGAAGCCAACCGCGAAATGCAAGGCGCTGCCAAATTGCAGGACGAAAGCCTGTTGCAGTTCCGGCCCGAGATCGAGGACGATGTCGGCTTGCACATCCAGTCGCTGTTTCCCTCGGTCGTGCTGCAGCAGATCCAGAACACCCTGGCGACACGCCAGATCGTGACTCACGGCGTCGACAAGACCGAATTGGTCTGGACCTATTTCGGCTATGCCGACGACGATGAGGAAACCACGCGTCACCGCCTGCGCAACCTGAACCTTGTCGGCCCCTCCGGCCTGATCTCGATGGAAGACGGCGAAGCTGTTGAGCTTTGCCAGCAAGGGACTATTGGGGCCGAAGGCAAGCACAGTTTCATCGAAATGGGCGGCGACGACGTGCGCGGCTATTACGCGCCGATGGGCATGGACGAGAACGCGGTGCGCGGCTTTTGGAAAGGCTATCTGAGCCTGATGGGCGATGCTCTTGCCATTAGCGCCGAGGCATCGGCATGAGCGTGGTCGATCCTCTATTGCAAGGCCTCGTGGATTCCCTGAACGCCGCTTACGGACTGTGTCTGGATGACGGCCGGCTTGAGGAGTGGCCCGAGTTCTTCGTGGACGATTGTCTCTATCAGGTGATCGCCCGCGAAAATGTCGATAACGGGCTGCCGGCCGCGGTGATGTATTGCGACAGCAAGGGCATGCTGGTCGATCGGGTGGTAGCGCTGCGCCGAGCCAACGTCTTTCCGGAGCATTTCAGCCGTCACCTGATTTCGCGAGCGGTCTTGACCGGGATCGACGGGGATACCGTGTCGGCCGAAGCAAGTTATGCCTTGCTGCAGACGCGCAACGACGGTGAGACTCGCATCTACAACGCCGGGAAATATGCCGACCGCCTGCTAATCAATGACGGCGTAGCCAAGCTGGTGAGCCGAATGTGCGTCTATGACACACACAGGATCGCGACGCTGCTGGCGACCCCAATCTGACGGCCGACCATCGTCTGGCGTCGAAAAGAAATCTAGAGGAGAAATACCATGAAACTGTTCATCAGCCCCGGCGCATGTTCCCTCGCCCCGCACATTGCCCTGCGCGAAACCGGAGCCGATTTCGAAGCCGTCAAGGTCGATCTGGCCGTGCGCAAGACCGAGGCGGGCGAGGATTTCCTCACCGTCAATCCGTCCGGCAAGGTCCCGGCCCTCACCCTGGACAGCGGCGAGACCCTGACCGAGAACCCCGCCATCCTGCTGTACATTGCCGACCAGAACCCCGCGTCTGGCCTGGCGCCGGCCGAAGGCAGCCTCGATCGTTACCGACTGCTGAGCCGTCTCAGCTTCCTCGGTTCCGAATTCCACAAGGCATTCGTTCCCCTGTTCGCCCCCGGCACTTCCGACGAAGCGAAGGCGGCGGCCGCGGAATCGGTCAAGAACCACCTCGCCGCGCTCGACAAGGAATTGGCCGGGCGGGACCACTATGCCGGCAATGCTTTCAGTGTTGCCGACATCTATCTGTTCGTGATGCTGGGTTGGCCAGCCTACGTCGGTATCGACATGGCCGCCTACCCCGTGCTCGGCGCCTATGCCGGCAAGATCGCGCAGCGTGCCGCCGTGGGTGCCGCGCTCAAGGCCGAAGGCTTGGCGTGAGCCGGACAGTCCGACTTCCGGCATTATGCGATGGAGCTGAATCATTCTCCATTTGCAAATGCGTTCTGTTTGGTGCAATAGTAACGAGAAATTGGATGGACGCGAAAGCTGTGTGCATGACCTGGCGCGAACACAGGCAATGCTAGCGTCAAAAAAACAGTTGAAAATCGATTGGGAGAGCCATGACTGCCGTAGCCAACGACATCGCACGCCCGGAGATTGGCAAGTCCATCACGGTTGATGGCAGCGTCACGAACTACCACGATGTGGGCGATGGCGCACCGGTCCTGCTGATTCACGGATCGGGACCCGGGGTGACTGCATGGGCCAATTGGCGGCTCAACATGCCCGAGCTAGCGAAGCGCTTCCGCGTCATCGCGCCCGACATGTTCGGGTTTGGCTATTCGGATTCGAAGGGGCGGATCGAAGATAAGCGGGTGTGGGTCGATCAGGTCGCATCCCTGCTGGATGGCCTCGGGATCGACAAGGTCTCGATGGTCGGCAATTCCTTCGGCGGCGGCATAACCCTGGCGTTCATGATCGCGCATCCCGATCGAGTCGAAAGGGCGGTGCTGATGGGTCCGGCCGGGCTCGATTTCCCGATCACGCCTGCGCTCGACCTGGTCTGGGGCTATCAGCCTTCGCTAGAGGAAATGCGCACCTCGCTCAAGTACCTCGCCTGGGATCACAGCCGGCTGACCGAAGACCTGGTCCAGTCGCGCTATGAAGCGAGTGCGCGTCCCGAAGCGCATGAGCCGTATCACGCGACGTTCGGCGGGGCTGACCGGCAGCGCAACATCGCGATGCTGGCAAGCCGCGAGGAAGACGTGGCGGCGCTAAAGCACGAAACGCTCATCCTGCATGGCCTGTTCGACCAGGTGATTCCGCTGGAATCGACCGTTCGCCTGGCCAGCCTGTTGCCGCGCGCCGACCTGCACGTGTTCGCGGAATGCGGCCACTGGGTTCAGATCGAACGGATGACGAGCTTCAACCGCATGGTGGCCGAATTTTTCGAGAACGGCCTCAAGGCCTGAAGGGACAAGGAGAACTGAAATGGCGCTGACCGGTGTACTTCGCCCTGGCTATGTCCAGTTGCGCGTCCTCGATCTGGATGAGGCAATCCAGCACTATCGTGACCGTATCGGCCTCAACCTGGTGAGCGTCGAGGGAGGCAGGGCTTTCTTCCAGGCCTTCGACGAGTTCGATCGCCACAGCATCATTCTGCGCGAAGCCGATTCTGCCGGGCTCGACCGGATGGCCTTCAAGGTCGCCAGGGATGCCGATCTCGACCACTTTGCCGAACGCCTGCTCGACATCGGGGTTCATGTCGACGTGATTGCGGCCGGAGAGGATCCTGGTGTTGGCCGCAAGATCCGCTTCAATACGCCAACCTCCCACGTGTTCGATCTCTATGCCGAGATGGAGCTGTCCGAGACCGGTCCGGCCGTGCGCAATCCGGACGTCTGGATCGCCGAACCGCGCGGTATGCGCGCGACCAGGTTCGATCACTGCGCCCTCAATGGTGTCGATATTTCGGCGAGCGCGAAGATTTTTGTCGAGGCTCTCGATTTTTCGGTGGCCGAGGAATTGGTGGACGAAGGGTCCGGCACTCGGCTGGGCATCTTCCTGTCATGCAGCAACAAGGCGCATGACGTGGCGTTTCTGGGCTATCCCGAGGACGGACGGATCCATCACACATCGTTCAACCTCGAATCCTGGCACGATGTCGGTCATGCGGCGGACATCATCAGCCGCTACGACATTTCGCTCGATATCGGCCCGACCCGCCATGGGATCACACGCGGGCAGACGATCTACTTCTTCGACCCCTCGGGCAACCGGAACGAGACGTTCAGCGGCGGCTACACCTATTATCCCGATAATCCGCGCCGGATGTGGCAGGCCGAGAATGCCGGCAAGGCGATCTTCTATTACGAGAAGGCGCTCAACGACCGCTTCATGACGGTGAACACCTGAGCATGAATGGAGTGGCGACAATCCGGTCGGTGGGACACGATCTTGCCGCCAAGGCGGTGCAGGTCGCGGTGGCGAAAGGCGGCGAGGCGGGCTGTCCCCTCGTCGCCGCAGTGGTTGGCGCCACCGGGGAACTGGTCGCCCTGTTGCGCGCCACCGGGGCCCCGTTTCCCTCCTCTCAGATCGCGCAGGACAAGGCCTATACCGCTGCCAGCTTCAAGGTTCCGTCGCCGGACGTCTACAAGATGGTCGCAGGCAATCCCGCGCTAAGCGGAGGTATCGCCGCGAAGCCCGGAATCGCCATGTTCGGCGGCGGGCTGCCGATCGCGATCGCCGGCGAAATCGTCGGCGCGATCGGAGTGTCGGGCGGAACCGAAGAACTGGATACGCAGTGCGCAAACGCAGCCCTCATCTCGATCGGGGCGACGGAATATTGAGCGTCCGGCCATCGCCGCACTGAAACAAGACGCTACGGAGAATTGAAGAGCCCATGGCAAATGAGATTACCCCGGCCGTTACCGACACCATCCTGAATTTCATCGGGGGCGCATATCGCCGTGGAAGCACCGGCAAGACCTTCGACAATTTCGCTCCTGCGACCGGCCTTCGGATCGGTACTGTCCACGAGGCGAGCGAGGCCGATGTGGCCGATGCGGTTGCCGCGGCCAAGGCGGCGCTCAACGGCCCCTGGGGCAAGATGACCACGGCGGAACGGGTCAAGCTCATCTCCGCGGTCGCCACCGAGATCGAGCGCCGCGCGGACGATTTCCTCGCAGCCGAAGTGGCGGATACCGGCAAGCCGCGCCATGTCGCCTCGCATATCGACATTCCGCGCGGTGCTGCGAACTTCCGGATGTTTGCCGACGTCATTTCGACGACCCCGACCGAATCCTTTGCAACGGCAACGCCCGATGGCGGGCAGGCGCTCAACTACGCGGTGCGCAAGCCCAAGGGTGTGATCGCGGTGATCTGCCCGTGGAACTTTCCCCTGCTGCTGATGACCTGGAAGGTTGGACCTGCCCTGGCTTGCGGCAACACGGTTGTGGTCAAGCCATCCGAAGAGACGCCGCGGACCGCGGCGCTGCTGGGTGAGGTCATGAACGCGGTCGGGATGCCCGAAGGGGTCTACAACGTGGTGCACGGTTTCGGGGCGGGTTCGGCCGGTGAATTCCTGACCTCGAACCCCGACATCGATGCAATCACATTCACCGGCGAAACCGGCACCGGCCAGGCGATCATGCAGAAGGCCGCGGTCGGGGTGCGCGACATTTCGTTCGAGCTGGGCGGTAAGAATCCGGCCGTCGTGTTTGCCGACGCCGATCTCGACAAGGTGGTCGAAGGATTGTCGCGTTCGGTATTTCTGAACACCGGGCAGGTCTGCCTCGGGACCGAGCGGGTCTATGTCGAACGGCCGGTTTTCGACGAATTCGTGAAGCGGATGACGGTGGCGGCCAAGGCGTTCAAACCAGGAGCGACCGGCGATCCAGCCTATCTTGGTCCGCTGATCAGTGCCGAGCATCAGGAAAAGGTGCTGGGATACTATGCGCGCGCGGTGGCCGAAGGCGCCACTGTCGTCACCGGGGGCGGGGTTCCCGCGATTTCTGGGGATGAAGCGGGCGGCTTTTATGTCGAGCCGACGTTGTGGACAGGCCTGGCGCACGACAGTTCGGTGATGCGCGAAGAAATCTTCGGCCCGTGCTGCGGGGTCATTCCCTTCGATGCCGAAGACGAGGTGATCGGCCTGGCCAACGACACCGACTACGGATTGTGCGCGACGATCTGGACCGAAAACCTCTCGCGGGCGCACCGGGTCGCCGCCTCGATGCAGGTTGGCGTCTGCTGGGTCAATTGCTGGTTCCTGCGGGATCTGCGCACCGCATTCGGCGGTTCGGGACATTCCGGGATCGGCCGCGAAGGCGGCGTGCACAGCCTCGAATTCTACACGGAAACCGAAAACATCTGCGTGAAGCTTTGAGACCATGACGACTGAAACCACTATCGATCCCACTGCCATCCAACAGGCGGCCGAGCAATTGCGGGGCGCGGCTGCCAGCGGCAAGCCGGTGGCGCCGATTCGCGATCTCATTTCGGCCGGCGGCGTGGATGCCGCCTACGCCGTGCAGGAAATCAACACTCGGCACGCCCTTGACAGCGGACGGCGCCTGGTCGGCCGCAAGATCGGCCTGACCTCGCTGGCGGTCCAGCGCCAGCTTGGCGTCGACCAGCCCGATTACGGCATGCTGTTTTCGGACATGGACGTGCCCGAGGGGATTCCGATCTCGCTCGATCAGGTCATCCAGCCCAAGGTCGAGGCCGAAATCGCGATCGTGGTCGGTCGGGATCTGCCCTATCCCGATCTCACCACCGCCGAGATGATCCGCGCGGTCGAATATGTCGTACCCGCGATCGAGATCGTCGATAGCCGCGTTGCCAACTGGGACATCCGCATCTGGGACACCGTCGCCGACAACGCCTCGAGCGGGCTGTTCGTGCTGGGTGCGGTGCCGCGCAAGCTCGAAGCGCTCGACCTGCGCGAATGCGGCATGGTGATGGAGGTAAAGGGCGAGCCGATCTCGGTGGGGGCGGGGATTGCCTGCCTCGGCAGCCCGATCACCGCATCGCTGTGGCTGGCGCGGGTGATGGCCCGGGTCGGACGCCCGCTGCTTGAAGGCGACGTGATCCTGTCCGGCGCGCTCGGGCCCATGGCCGGGATCGCACGCGGCGATGTCGTGGAAGCGAGAATCAATGGCGTCGGAACGGTGCGGGCGGCTTTCGCTGCCGAGGCCGGCTGACGCAGATGAACGGAGAGATCGAAGAATGACCAAGATGAAATGCGCCATCATCGGCTCCGGAAATATTGGTACCGATTTGATGATCAAGCTGCTCAAGGGGTCCGATACCCTTGAACTGGCGGCGGTGGTCGGGATCGACTCGGCCTCGGAAGGCCTCGCCATGGCCCGCGAACGCGGCGTGGCGACAACCCATGAGGGTATTGAAGGGCTGCGCAAGCTGCCGGCCTATCCCGAGATTGGCATCGCATTCGATGCGACTTCGGCCTACGCCCACAAGGAACACGATGCGGCCCTGCAAGCCGACGGCAAGCTGGTTGTCGATCTGACCCCTGCCGCGATCGGGCCGTTTTTTGTCCCGCCGGTCGGCGGAGTGCTCGACAGCGAAATCCGCAATGTCAACATGGTCACCTGCGGCGGTCAGGCGACCATTCCCATTGTCGCCGCGGTTTCTCGGGTGACCCCGGTTCATTACGCTGAAATCGTCGCGTCGGTGTCCTCGCGTTCTGCCGGGCCCGGCACCCGCGCGAACATCGACGAATTCACCCGGACCACCGCGAAGGCGATCGAGATAGTGGGCGGTGCCGGCCGCGGCCGGGCGATCATCATCCTCAATCCCGCCGAACCGCCGATGATCATGCGTGACACGATCTTCACGCTGACCGATCAGGTGGACGAGGACGCCATCCGCGCCTCGGTCAAGGAAATGGTCGAAACCGTGCAAGCCTATGTGCCCGGCTATCGCCTCAAGCAGGAAGTGCAGTTCGAACGGTTCGGCTCGAACCGGCCGCTGAAGATCCCCGGATACGGCGAATTCGTCGGCCTGAAGACCAGCGTGTTCCTCGAGGTCGAGGGCGCTGGCGACTATCTTCCGAAGTATTCCGGCAACCTCGACATCATGACCGCCGCCGCCAAGGCAGCGGGTGAGCGTCTGGCCCAACAACGCCTTGAAAAGGTGGCAGCATGACCTTCAATCCCGAAACCGGAAAGCTCTACATCCAGGACGTCACCCTGCGTGACGGCATGCATGCCATTCTTCACATGTACGGCACCGAAAGTGTCCGCACCATTGCCAAGGCGCTGGACGATGCCGGCGTCGATGCGATCGAGGTGTCGCACGGCGATGGCCTCAACGGCACGTCGTTCAACTACGGGTTCGGTGCGCATACCGACTGGGAGTGGATCGAGGCCGCCGCCGACGTGATCAAGAACGCCGTGCTGACCACATTGCTGGTGCCGGGTATCGGCACGGTCGAGGAACTCCGCCGCGCCTATGCGCTCGGCGTGCGCTCGGTGCGGGTGGCGACCCATTGCACCGAGGCCGACGTCGCCAAGCAGCACATCGGCATTGCCCGCGACCTCGGCATGGATGTCTCGGGCTTCCTGATGATGAGCCACATGATCGATGCCGAGGCGCTGGCGCAGCAGGCCCTGCTGATGGAAAGCTATGGGGCGCATTGCGTCTATGTGACCGACAGCGGCGGCGCGCTCGACATGGACGGGGTGCGCGATCGCCTGCGGGCCTATGACCGCGTCCTCAAGCCGGAAACCCAGCGCGGCATCCACGCCCACCATAACCTTTCGCTCGGTGTGGCCAATTCTATCGTCGCGGCTCAGGAAGGCGCGGTGCGGATCGATGCGAGCCTTGCCGGAATGGGGGCAGGGGCCGGCAATGCGCCGCTCGAGGTGTTCGTCGCCGCCGCTGATCGCAAGGGCTGGAACCATGGCTGCGATGTCATGTCGCTGATGGACGCGGCGGAGGACATCATCCGTCCGTTGCAGGATCGCCCGGTGCGGGTGGATCGCGAAACGCTGAGCCTGGGCTATGCCGGGGTCTATTCGAGCTTCCTGCGTCACGCGGAAAAGGCCGCCGAACAGTATGGGCTGGATACGCGCGAAATCCTGATCGAACTGGGCAAGCGCCGGATGGTCGGGGGGCAGGAAGACATGATCGTCGATGTCGCGCTCGATCTTGTTTCCGCACGTGCAGCATAGGCCCAAGGCAATGGACAAACTTGAGCGATACGCCGAAATCCTCGACAGCGCCGCTTTGCACGCGCGTGCCACACCGCAGCTCACCCATACCGATCCCGACCTGAGCGTCGCGGATGCCTACCGGGTCCAGCAGCTGTCGGTCGATCGGCGGCTGGCGCGGGGCGAACGCCGCATCGGGGTCAAGATGGGGCTGACGAGCCGCGCCAAGATGCTGCAGGTCGGGGTCGACGAGGTCGCCTGGGGGCGATTGACCGATGCCATGCTGATCGAGGAGGGCACGGCCATGTCGCGGGCGCGTTTTGTCCATCCGCGGGTCGAGCCTGAAGTCGCCTTCCTGATGAAGGCGACGCTGGCCGGCAAAGTGACGGCGGCGGCCGCGCTGGCGGCGGTCGAGGCGATTGCCCCAGCCATGGAAATCATCGACAGCCGCTATGAGAACTTCAAGTTCGCGTTGTCCGATGTCATCGCCGACAATACCTCGTCGTCCGGGCTGGTGATCGGTTCCTGGAACGATCCCGCGATGGATTTCTCGAACCTCGGCGTTTACCTCGAAATCGACGGGGAAGTGAAGCAAATCGGCTCGACCGCCGCGATTCTCGGCCACCCCCTGCGCTCGCTGGTCGCGGCAGCCAGGCGTGTTTCCGAAGCTGGTGAGGAGATTTCGGCCGGAGACATCGTGATGGCGGGCGGGATTACCGCCGCGCCCAATCTGGCACCTGGTCAAACGGTGCGCACGACCGTCCAGGGGCTGGGTTCGGTCATGTTCCAGGTGGAGGCCTGAATGCCGATCATCGAGGTCAACTTGCTCGAAGGGAGGACTTCCGACGACAAGGAGCGGTTGATCCAGGCTTTGACCGCTGCCGCCATCGAAGCGATCGGTGCGCCGCGCGAATCGGTTCGCATCATCCTGCGCGAGATGCCGCCGGGCCATTTCGCGGTGGGTGGAGAGACCTTCGCTGCCAAAGCGGCCGCGAAGGCGGCTCGACAAGGCTAGGACCGTGACCGGCCTCTATCAAATCCGCGTGGTCGGCGGCGGCGAGTTCACCTGCGGCGGGGACGAGCGGGTCCTCCTCGCAATGGAACGTTGTGGTGCCGGCGATATCGGGGTTGGTTGCCGGGGCGGCGGATGCGGAATTTGCCGGGTGAGGGTAGTCGAAGGCGATTACCGGACCGGCAAGATGAGTGCGGCGAAGGTGTCGGATAGCGATCGCCAGGCAGGTTATGCCTTGGCTTGCCGTCTGTTCCCGGCCGAAGATCTGGTCATTGCAGTGGAATAAGATTGGAAGGAGTTTTAAGATGGCTACTCAACTGAAAAGCGCGGAAAACGAATACGGCATCAAGCCGGAATACGGCCACTTCATTGGCGGTGAATGGGTTTCGGGTGACAGCGGCAAGACGATCGACCTGATCAATCCGGCGACCGGGGCGGTGCTCACCAAGATCCAGGCGGGCAACGCCAAGGACATTCAGCGCGCGGTCGCGGCGGCCAAGGCCGCCTTCCCGAAGTGGTCGGAAAGCTCGCCCGCCGAGCGCCAGGAAATCCTGATCGAGGTCGCCCGTCGGCTCAAGGCGCGCCACCAACATTACGCAACGCTCGAAACTCTGAACAACGGCAAGCCGATCCGCGAATCGATGTACTTTGACATGCCGCAGGCTATAAGCCAATTCGAAGTGTTCGCCGGCGCAGCCTATGGCCTACACGGCCAGACGCTGGACTATCCCGATGCGATCGGCATCGTCCACCGCGAGCCGCTGGGCGTTTGCGCGCAGATCATTCCATGGAACGTCCCGATCCTGATGATGGCCTGCAAGATCGCGCCAGCCCTGGCTTCAGGCAACACGGTGGTGCTCAAGCCCGCGGAAACCGTCTGCCTTTCGGTTATCGAATTCTTCGTCGAAATGGCCGACCTTCTGCCCCCGGGCGTAATCAACGTCGTGACCGGTTACGGCGCCGACGTCGGTGAAGCGCTGGTGACCCACGAGGATGTCCGCAAGGTCGCGTTCACCGGTTCGGTGGCGACGGCTCGCCGGATCATCCAGTATGCTTCCTCGAACATCATTCCCCAGACTCTGGAATTGGGCGGCAAGTCGGCGCACATCGTTTGCGCGGATGCCGATATCGATGCGGCAGTGGAGAGCGCCACGATGTCGACGGTGCTGAACAAGGGTGAGGTCTGCCTGGCCGGTTCGCGGCTGTTCCTGCACCAATCGATCCAGGACGAGTTCCTCGCCAAGTTCAAGGTGGCCCTCGAAGGCATCCGCCAGGGCGATCCTCTGGACTTTGCCACCCAGCTTGGTGCGCAGGCTTCGCAGATGCAGATGGACAAGGTCCAGAGCTATCTTCAGCTGGCTACCGAGGAAGGTGCCACGGTCCTCACCGGAGGCAGTCGCAACGAAAGCCTCGCCGACGGGCATTTCATCAAGCCAACGGTCTTCACCAACGTCAGCAACTCGATGCGTATCGCCCGCGAGGAAATCTTCGGCCCGGTCACCAGCGTGCTGACCTGGAACGACGAAGACGATATGATGGCGCTGGCGAATGATACGACCTATGGCCTGGCCGGTGGCGTCTGGACCAGGGACATCTCCCGCGCGCACCGGATTGCCCGCAAGCTCGAAACCGGAACCGTGTGGGTCAACCGTTACTACAACCTCAAGCCCAACATGCCGCTCGGCGGATACAAGCAGAGCGGTTTCGGCCGTGAATTCAGCCATGAGGTGCTGCACCACTATACGCAGACGAAGTCGGTGGTCATCAATCTGCAGGAAGGTCGCGTGGGGATGTTCGACCAGTAAGGCCGAGCAACCCCGCACAACCGGCTTGAAGAGGAGAGTGGCATTGTCTGCAAGGCTTGAAGGACAGGTTGCGCTGCTGACTGGCGGCGCAACCGGAATTGGTGCGGCGGTGGTCGCCCGCTATATTGAAGAAGGGGCCAGGGTTGGTGTGCTCGTCCGAGACGACGAGCAGGCCCAGCTGGTGCGTTCGCGCCACGGTGACAAGGTCGCCGTGGTCGCGGGCGACGTCCGTTCCTTTGCAGACAATGCCCGGGCCGTCGCCGAGACAGTCGGGGCATTCGGCAAGCTGGATGTCTTTGTCGGCAATGTCGGGATCTGGGATTTCATGGTGCCCCTTGAGCAGCAGGATCCCGAGCTTCTGGAAAAGACATTCGACGAAATCTTTGACGTCAACCTGAAGGGGTATTTCTTCGGTGCGCGCGCCGCGATTCCCGAACTGAGGAAAACCAAAGGCAGCATCGTCTTTACCGCCTCGACGTCGAGCTACTACACTGGCGGCGGCGGGACACTGTATGTCGCATCGAAGCACGCGGTGCTTGGCCTGATCCGGCAGCTGGCCTGGGAACTGACACCCGATATCAGGGTCAATGGCGTCGCGCCGGGCGGCACCCGAACTCCGCTCAGCGGCACCAAGACTGGCGGGTTTTCCGAAACCAAGATGGAGGAGATGCCTGGCCTGGACGGAATGATCGCGGGCATGACGCCACTGGCGCGGATCGCCGAGCCGGACGATCATGCAGGTCTCTACGCGCTTTTGGCTTCGCGTCGCGATTCCGCATACATGACCGGAACGGTTCTGCTCAGCGACGGCGGCGTCGGCATCGGCAAGCGTCCCGACGCCTGATCCGCTGGTTCGGCCAGACGGCAAACACCGCAGGAACGACACCCTGTATCCGAATGTGGAGGATCGAGAACCATGGCCGAAAAATTCGAGTTCAAGGAACTGCTGAACGTGGCGGGTGTGATCGGCGCCGCGCGGTGGAAGCCAACCCATGTGGGACCAACGATTGCTCCGCCGGAACTGGTCGAATTCGGCGGCGATATCACTCGGGATCGGGCCGAACGCATGATGGGGCATGCCGAAGCAGGCGGGCTTGCGATCTATGGCATCGGCCAGCTCAGCTACCAGCGGGCGCCGGTCGACAAGACAGTCGTCTACCCGATCGATGCCTATTACGCGCATGGCCAGTACACCTCGGTGATCGCGACCCTCAACCGGGTTGCTGTGCTGCTGGACAACAAGGCAAAAGTGGATGTTCAGGACATGGTGCGAAAGATGGTTCTGGTCGACAACTGAGCACTGCGCGCCCGGGCCGGCCTCGGTCCGGTTCCGGCGTATCGGACCGAGGCCAGGAACGGATCCGTTCAATCTTCGAACCGCATCCGAAGTCCGGGGTTCAGCGCATCGTGCTCTTGTCGAGAAAGCGATCCGCGGCGATCATTTCCGGCAACACGCCGTGTTGTATAAGCTGGGCTTCGGCGGCGTCGATCATGGCTGGAGGTCCGCACAAATAAGCCTCGGTGCGGGTCAGGCCGGGAAGCCGTGCGATCGGCTCGGTGACCAACCCTCGGCCCCCGGTCCAGTCGCTGCCCGCATCCTCTTCCGAAAGTACCGGAACAAATTCGAAGGGCGCATCCCAGGCCGCGCTAAGCGCTTCGATCTCGTCCAGACAATAGAGGTGTTGGCGGGTCCGGGCCCCGTAGAGCAGGGTTACCGGACGGTTCGCACCCATGGACTGGGCTTGCTGCAAGATCGCCATGATCGGGGCAAGGCCGCTGCCGCCTGCCAGGCACAGCATCGGCGCTGAGCTGTCATTGAGGCGAAATTGACCAAAGGGACCTGAGAGATCAAGCGTCTGGCCAATGCGATCTTCACCGAACAGCCAATCGGTGAAGAGGCCGCCGGGGACGTGCCGGACATGGAATTCGAGCCGCTGTGCCTCTCCTCGTTCGGGGGCGAATGCGAAGGAATAGCTGCGCGGTTCGGCCATGCCCGGTCCCGTGAGGTCGGCATATTGGCCCGGCGAGAACTGCATCGGGCGATCGATTTCGACGACAAGATTGATGATGTCCGGGCAAAGCCGGGACGTGGCAACGATGGTTGCAGTGAAACTTTCCACAGCCTGCTGGCGGGATAAAGGGGCATCAAGTGCGATGACCAGGTCCGAGCGCGGCATCGCCTGGCATGCCAGGCGGTACCCTTGTGAAAGCGCATCGCGTTCGAGAACCAGGGCCGAAGGACTCAGTTCCCCGATCTTGCCGTCCATCAGTTTGAACCGGCAAGTGCCGCATGAACCGACCTTGCAGTCGTGCGGCATGGCCAGCCCCTCTGCCAGCATCGCTTCAAGCAGCGTTTTGCCTCGTGGGATCTCCAGGATTGCCGGTTCTCCGGCAATACTGACCTTGCTTGATCGCTGCTTCTTGAGAATTGAGAACATTGCATGGGTCGCCTTGCATGGACATGAAGAAATTGTGAAAAAGAAGCGGGATCCCCGTTAAAGGGATCCCGCCAAAGGTTACATGGGGGCAATCGGAGAGGAAAACCCCTATGCGGGTGGAACCGTCAGTCGGTGGTGGCCCAGGCGGGCCAACCAGCCTGGGCGTTGGCCGCCATCGCTAGTTTGCGCTCGCTTGGCGAAGCGAAATGCAGATCCCAGTCTTTCAACCGCGGCTGTGCGATGAACCGGTGCCAGACGGGCGGGACAAGGCCGCACAGGAAGCAAAGGAACAGCGAAGGCATCTGCGGCGCCTTCGGCTCGGGCTGAAGTTCGTAGAAGGGAATGTGGCCGTCGAGATGGTGGTTGATGTGGTTGGTAATTTCCACGCCGATCGGACGCACGATCATGCCAAGATGGTTCCAGGCGTGGTGTTTCGCGATGGGATCGCCTTCCACGCGCAGCAGGCCATAGTGCTGGAAATAATTGAAGCCTTCGACGAACATCTTGGCAAAGAACATTGCGCAAACCGTGGCGAATCCGGCGATCGGCCCTGCCGCCGCCGCAACTCCCAGGATGATCGCGCCGACTAGCACCAGCTGGAGGCACATGGCATTGCGCCAGCTCCACGGCGAATGTCCGAGACGCGACAGGATTTCGCCCTGCTTTTCCCAGGTGTCCTTGTAAGAACCCCAGGTCGCCTGGAACACGAAGCTGTAGATCGTCTGGCCGCGTCGCGGGGTGTCGCTGTCCTTTCCGGTGTCGAGATGGACATGGTGGGTGACAATATGAGCAACATCGCGGTTGGGATCGCCGTAAAAGGCGCTCAGGCCCTTGGCCACGGCCCGCGGAAACCAGTGGCGGCGGTGCATCAGCTCATGCGCCACCGGCAGGGTCGGGACAGCCGAAAGCCAGGCAAGGCTGGCGATCGAACCGATCAGTTGCCATGCCGAACCATCGGTTCCCCAGATCGGGTTGGTTCCGCTCGTCACCGAATTGGCGAAAGCTAGATAAAGCGCCACGATCAACGGCAACTGCAGGAAGATCGCGATATCCGCAACCGGCGCAATCCCGCGCGAGCGCGCCTTGTGATCGCTCGGCAGGACGATATCCAGCAGCATCAGCACCACGAAGGTGGCGATGCCAAGCCAGACGAACGGGCCGCCGAGGATGAAACCCGCAACGCCGGTGAGGGTCATGGCGGGGACCAGAAAATAGCGCAGAGCATCCATGGCTTCTCTCCGATTTTAGGCACCTGCCCGCGAATGCGGGAAGCGTCCGATTGTCTTTTGATTGAACGGCGCGACAGATGGGTTCACCCGATGTCGCGCCGGGAATTACTAGAGGTAAATGTTCAGGTTCTTGCTGAGCATCACGTTGTGCTTGAGGATGATCCGGCGCCTGACCAGCTGATAGGCACCGCCAGTCTCGCGCCAGATGTCGATCCGGCTGCCGATCAGCGAATCCTCGTCGCGCTCGTTGCGGTTGCGATAGGCGTAGAAGTTTGAGAACACCCGGAATTCATCCGCCTTGTCGGTGTGTTCCACTTCGACATTGGTGATGATGTGGGTGTAGCGCGTGGCCGGATCTTCCGACCAGGCCGTGCCCGTTTCCAGGCGCAGGAGGCGCTTTTTGATCTCGTCGAGACTGTCGTTGTAATAAGCCATCCGCGTCAGGTCGGTGACTTGATCTGTCTTGTCGCGGCGATAGCGGGTTTCGATTCCCGGCATGTGATAATGCAGGTCGTCGGCCAGCATCGCCACCCAGCCAGCATAGTCCTCATCGTCCAGGCAGCGCGCTTCGCGATAGAGGGTCTGGGTCAAGGCATGGGTCACTTCCAGCGAAGCGGTTGCGCCAGTGCGGGGGCGCTCGAGAGTGGTGGTCTGGTTCATGGTCTAATATCCTCTCAAAGCGCGAACAGGCCGGGAAGGTCGCGCGTTTCGGCCACCCCGGTCAGGCGGGGTTCGGGCCGCGGCGGCATCGCGCCGAGATCGGTGGCCTCCATCATGTCCAGCCACCGCTGGTAAAAGCCGCGCTGGTTCGCGTCGTTGTACTGGCCGCGATAGACGATCCCCGGCAGGGTATCGTGATCGATCTGGCGTCCGATTCCGCAGCGGTAGTGCAACCTTTCGTGGCGGGTGACGACGCCGCGGTTGACCGTGGTGCAGTTTTCCCAGTTTTCGCCATCGTCCATCTCGAATGTACCGCCGGGGCCGAAGGTCTGCATCACGCCCTTGGTCACTTCGTCCTTGATGTCGTCGGGCATCGCCTTGTTGACGATCACCCAGGTTTTGAGCTCGAACTGCATCGGACCCTTGGGCTGCCACTGCCGGAAGGTTGAAATGCCCGGCAGGAACGAGACGTTCGGGAAGATCGAGGCGGAGGCCACCGAGCCGAAGATCTGCGAGCGCATGGTGCCCAGCCGATCGGCCATCTTCGGGCGGATCTTCTCGTAATATTCCATCACCTTGGGGCGGCCGAGCAGGAACAGGTCGCCCACGCCCTCGGTGCCGAATTCCCAGCCGTGCCCATTGACGCTGGCATGGTAGGAATTTTCCATGTCGATCGGCGGGAAGGGCTGGCCGTCGTTCATCGACCGGCAGCCCGAATCGTGGGTCCAGCCCGCGTGGTAGGCATCGCCGATGAAGTTCTCGACCCCGAACTTCCAGTTTGCGCTGATCACCGACTTGATGCAGCCGCCGACCAGTTCGGTTCCGCCTTCCTCGTTGTCGAGCAGCATGTCGAGATACCAGCGGAAATCGCCGAGCCAGGCGTCGAGGCTGGGTCCGTCCTGGGCAAAGGTGGCGAACACCAGCCCCTTGTAGCTGCCGACACGGGCGACCTGCCGCAGTCCGTTCTTCTTGCGGTCGATGTCGCCTTCGTCGTAGCAGTATTCCTCGTGCATGCCCTGCAGTTCTCCGGCGGTGTTGAAGGCCCAGCCGTGATAATTGCAGACGAACCGGCGGGTGTTGCCGGCATCCGCGAAGCAGACCTTGTTGCCGCGATGCGGGCAGGAATTGAGGTAGACTTTGATCGAGCCGTCAGGCTGGCGGGTGACGATCACCGCGTCCTCGCCCATATGTGTGGTCAGGAAATCGCCGGCCTTGGGCAGCTGGCTTTCATGGGCGACGAACAGCCAGGATCGCGCAAAGATGCGGTACAGCTCTTCCTCGTAGATTTCCGCGTCGCTGAAGATGCGGCGGTCGAGCCAGCCTTCTTTGAGGTCCATGTAACGCGAAAATTCCGGCTCGCGGCCGATCCGTTCCAAACGCATGGTCATCGTCTCCCGTTGTGTTGATTTAGAAAAATACGTTGACGTTGCTGTCTGGCAGCACCGAATGGTCGAGCGCGATTTCGCGCGCAGCGAGAAGCCAGCTTTCGCCCCCCTTGCGCCAGCGATCCGTGCGTCCGGCGGTGAGCAACCGGGTCTGCCCGTCGATCCGGTTCCGGTGGATCACCACCACCGAATGAACCACCGCTTCGTTCGGCTCGTCCGCGTCCAAAACCTCGACGTTCGAGACCACCCGGCGCACGAAGTTCGGCGGATCCTCAGCCCAGACAAAGCCGGAGCGCAGGCGATCGATCCGCAACTTCAGCCGGGCGAGATTGTCGTTGAAGACATTCCCCGCGCCGACCGCGATCGGGGCGGAACGATCGGCCCGGAAGCGACGGCTCTTGAGCGCCATATGGTAGGACACGTCCTCGCACAGCAACTCCAGCCACTCCTCGAAGCGCTCGTCGTCGAGCAGCCGCGCCTCATGGAAGAGGCGCTGGGTAAGGGCGGTTACCGTGTCATGCAGGGCGGGTTGGGGGCGTACGTCAAGCATCGACAGCCTCCCGCGATGCCAGCGAATTGAGATTGTAGGCGGGAACGTCGCTCCAGCTCGAGGCCTGCATGTGTTCTTGCCAGCGGCGGTAGAAGTAGCGCTGGTTGTGTTCGCTGACCAGGCCGGCGGCAATGTCGCCCGGAAAGCCTTCGCGCGCGCCGGAGCGGCCCAGCGCCATGTTGGTGTAGACATCCATCTGCGAAGTGCGCCAGCCGCGCGACTGTTCGGTGCAGGCGGCCAGATTGTCGCCATCGTCGTTGTCGAACAGCCCAGCCAGCCCGAAGGTCAGGCACTGGTTGTCGAGGATGGTGGTCTTGATTTCCTCGGGCATGTCGTTTTCGACCATGGCCCAGGTCCATTGCTCTATCTGTCCCGGCCCCTTGGGGTGATAGACCCGGAACCAGTTGAGACCGGGCAGGAACTGGAGGTTGGGAAAGATCGTGATGTTGATCTGCGAACCCCACAGTTGCTCGCCTCGCAGCTTGCCGAGGCGTTCGATCGCGGTTGGCCGGTTGGCCTCCAGATAGTCGAGCATAGGTTTGGGCTCGGGATAGAAGGCATAGCCCGAGACCCCGTCGAGCGAGGTCAGCGCCATGTGGCCGTTGAGCCCCGCCACCGACAGGCCGCCTTCAAGATTGGCGCTGGCATTGCCGACGCTGAGGCCGGACAGGTCCATCGATTGAACCGCCATCATTGCCCCGGCATGGGCCCAGCCCAGATGATAGCCATCCCCGCAGACATTCTCGACCGGCAGCTTCCAGTTGGTGTTCAATACCATCTTCTGGGTTTCGCCGACCAGCGTGGTGCCGCCGGGCAGAGCATCGAGCCAGACGTCGAGATAGAATTTGGCATCTCCGAGATAGTCTTCGAGCGACGGCGCGGCGGGATCGAAATTGCCGAAGATCAGCCCTTTGTATTCGGCGACCTGCGCCACCGGCACTAGCCCGAACTTGCTGCGGTCGAGTTCGCCGAAATAGGCTTCGTTTTCGAGCGGGACGCCTGCCAGCGCGCCATCGGGAGCAAATGACCAGCCGTGGTAGTTGCAGGTGAAGGACCGGGCATTGCCGCGATCGGCGCGGCAGATGCGGTTGCCGCGGTGAGTGCAGGTGTTGAGGAAGGCCTTTACCGAGCCGTCCTTCTGCCGGATGACGATGACGTCGTCTTCGCCCATGTAGGTGCGGAAGAAGTCATTGGGTTGCGGAATCTGGCTGGTGTGGGCAAGGAACAGCCAGCATCGGCCAAAGACGCGCTCAAGCTCCTGGCGGTAGACGGGCTCGCTGGAATAGATCGAGCGTGATTGGCGGCCTGTGCTCGTATCGACCAGATCTGCAACATCCATATTGCCCTTCTCCTCTCCTCCGTTGGACCTCCCGGCTTGGAGCGGGCGGTTCCACGTAGTCATGAATAAAGCAAAGATCATGCCAAGATGAAAAATGGCGCAAACATGCTCGAAAAGGGGGATCGGCTCACGCTCGATTGCTTGCAGGGATTGTCATTTTCGTCAATTGTTCAGAAAATCGTGGTGCAGGATTGACATATTGGTAAAAGGGATGGCGATGAAACAGCTTCCCGGCTACGCCGACCTTACCAAACGCTTGCGCTTTTCGCCCGAGCAGGGCCGCATCTGGCGCGACAGCGAACGATGCGTGCTTTTGAGCCAATCGGCGCTGACCACGCTGCGCAGCCAGCTGGTGGCGCAACTCGGACTGGCGCGGGCGCGACGCCTGTTCTGGGACATGGGCTTTGCGGAAGGCGCGAGGTGCGCGGTCGAGGCGAAGGAACTGCGCCCCGATCGCGGGTTTCTCGAAGCCTTTGCGGTTGGGCCCCAAGCCCATGCGCTGACCGGGTTTGGCTGGACCGAGATCGAGACCTTGGACAGCGATTCGGCGAGCGGCCATTTCCACGGCAGCTTTGTCGTCCACGATTCGATCGAGGCCGCGGTCCATCTGGCAACGGATGGCGTCAGCGCCGATCCGGTCTGCTGGTTGCAAACCGGCTTTGCGAGCGGCTTTGCCAGTTCCTTCGCGGGCCAGCCGATCGTCATGCGGGAGATCGAATGCCAGGGGATGGGAGACGGTGCCTGTCTGCTGCACGCCAGACCAGAAGCGGAATGGCCCGAACTCGACGACGTCGAGAAATCGGTGCCGCCGCTGATGTTGGCGAACTCGCAGGCCGATCGGCACGAATTCGTCCCCGGCGTTTCAGCCGGGTATCACGCCGTCCGGAACATGATTGAACGCGCCGCCGGGACCGATGCCAGCCTACTGTTCCTGGGCGAGACCGGCGTCGGCAAGGAAGTGTTCGCCAAGATGGCGCATCGCGCCAGTCTCCGGAAGGGTGCGCCGTTCGTGGCGCTCAATTGTGCCGCCATACCCGAAGGACTGATCGAGGCGGAACTGTTTGGCGTGGCGAAGGGTGCCTACACGGGCGCGGTGGCAAGCCGACCGGGACGGTTCGAGCTGGCGCATGGCGGCACACTGTTCCTTGACGAAATCTCGATGCTGTCCCCGCTGGCCCAGAGCAAGGTTCTGCGGGTCATTCAGGAGGGCGAATTCGAGAGAGTCGGCGATACCAGGACCACGAGGGTCGATGTGAGGTTGCTCGCGGCGTCCAACATCGACCTGGAAACGGCAATGGAAGCAGGCCATTTCCGCGCCGATCTGTTCTTCCGGCTCGCAACCTTGCCGATCCAGGTTCCTCCCTTGCGCCAGCGCCGCGAGGACATTCCCGGCTTGATGGAACACTTCCGCGCGAAGTACGCACAGCGTCATCGGCGCAAGGTCGCCGGATTCACGACGAGATCGATCAATGCCCTGCTGATGCATGAATACCCCGGCAATGTCAGGGAACTCGAACGAATGGTGGAACGCGCGGTGTTGCTGGTGAACGATGGCGAGGCGATCGACCTTCGGCACCTGTTCCTCGGCTCGGATCGCGCGTGTATCAGGGTCGGTCTGGCCTTGACCAACGATGGACGGGTGTCTGGTGCCGAGGTTGGTGGAGAAAAGGCTCAGTCGATAGGTCACTTGCTCGGACTGCTGCGACAGAACGGGGAAGGGCTGAAAGCCGTTGAGAGCATGATCATAAAAGCCGCGCTGGAAGCTGCGCGGGGTAATGTCGCTCAGGCAGCTCGAGACCTGGGCCTGACCCGGCGGCAGCTTGCATCGCGCCTGGAAAAGATTGGACGGTAGCGAGAGCCTTGGTATCCATCACTTGAAACGAATTGTATAATGTGCAACAGAAACCAGTGAATTGGGGCTGTCGTGAGCAGCCCGGCAAACAGAAGGTGGGGAGAGAACCAAGTGCGCTCGATTGCGATTGTTGGTGCGAATCTGGCGGGTGGGCGCGCAGTCGAAGCCCTGCGGCAGGCAGGGTTCGACGGGCGGATCACCTTGATCGGCGAAGAACCCTGGCGTCCCTATGAACGTCCGCCGCTGTCCAAGGAAGTGCTGTGGGACCCGGCCAACGTCCCGGACAATTTCTTCCTCCAGGACGATGCCTGGTACGATGACAACCGTATCGACATGCGGCTGGGCACCCGCGCCGAAGCGATCGACCTTGCGGGCGGCGGGGTGCGTCTGTCGGGCGGCGAATTGGTTCAGGCGGACCGGATCCTGCTCGCCACGGGCGGCCACGCCCGCAAGCTCAACCTTGCCGGGGCCGATTGCGCCAACGTCCACTATCTGCGCACCCGCGACGATGCGACCCGCATGGCCCTCGACCTGCGCGAAGGGGCCGGCATCGTGATCGTCGGGATGGGCGTGATCGGCGCCGAAGTCGCCGCCAGTGCGGTAAAACTCGGCTGCAAGGTCACCGTCGTCGAGCCGATGCCAGTGCCGATGGAAAGAGCGCTCGGCCGGCGCTTTGGGCAATGGCTGGGCGAGGAGCATCGCAGGCGGGGAGTAGCGACCCATTTCAACTGCGGCGTGACCGGCTTCAGGTTTGCCGGCAACCGTGTCAGCGCGGTCGAGGCAGACGATGGCACCGTGATTCCGTGCGATGCCGTGATCGTGGGGGTGGGGATCGTGCCGGCCACCTCGCTGGCCCGCGATGCCGGGATCGAGGTCAACAACGGGATCATCGTCGACCGGCGCTGCCAGACCAGCAACCCGGCGGTATTCGCGGCGGGCGACGTGGCCGAGCAGGACGGGTTTTTCGGCGGACGGTTCAGGCAGGAAACCTACCAGAATGCGGCGGACCAGGCGCAGGCGGCTGCTCTGGCGATGCTGGGGCAGGAGGTCTCCTACTGCAAGCCGATGTGGTACTGGAGCGACCAGTTCGATCTCAACATCCAGTTCTGCGGGCAGATTCCGCTGGAAGCCGAGGTGGCGATCCGCGGCGAGATGGACAGCAACGCCTTCGTCGCCTTCTTCCTGGCCGGCGAGGCGATCGAAGGTGTGCTGACAGTCAACCGCGCGCCCGACATGGGGGTGGGAAAACGGCTCGTTGAACGCCGGGCCCGCGCCAGCGCTGCGAGTCTGGCCGACGCCGGTGTGTCCTTGCGGGATCTGCTCAAGCAGGCGGGCTGATTAGCCCGCGGTGCGGTCAGCCGATGCCGCCCCCGGCGACGAAAAGTGTCTGGCCTGTGACGTAGGACGCATCGTCGGAGGCGAAAAAGCAGATCGCCGCGGCCAGTTCCTCGGGCTCGCCAAAGCGGGCCATCGGCGTATCGCGCAGCGTCTGTTCGATCACCTGGCTGAAGCCGAGGCGATCCGCTTCGGTGGGCGCAGCTGGATTGCGGGGGGTGACCCTGGTCACGTTTACTCCGCCTGGCGCGACACAGTTGACCCGGATGCCACTAGCTTCGAGTTCAAGCGAAAGGGCAGTAGTCAACGCGGCGACCCCGCCCTTTGCGGCGGCATAGGGGACGCGGTTGACGCCGCGTGTCGCAACCGAGCCGATGTTGACGATCGCCCCGCGCCCTGCCGCCAGCATGTGGGGCAGAACCGCGTGGCAGCACCACAGTGTCGGCCACAGCGACCGGTTGATTTCCGCGGTGATTTCCTGCGGGGTGTAGTCCCAGTAGGGCTTGGCCCAGATTGTGCCGCCGACGTTGTGAACGGCGACGTCGATTCGCCCGAATCGGTCAATGACCGTCTGATACAGTTCAACAGCGCCTTCGCAGTGTTCCAGGTCCACCGCGACTGCCAGGGCATTGCTGCCTTCCGCCTGGAGCTGTGCGGCCGAAGCCTCGGCCGCCTCCGCTGCGCGGTCGGCGATGACCACGCTGGCGCCTTCCTCGGCCAGGCGCCTTGCGGTCGCCAAGCCAATACCTTGCGCTCCACCCGTGACCACGGCCACCTTGTCATGGAATCGATTCAGCAAAGTCACGTCCACATTCTCCCCGTCGTCCGCCCCAGCGAACGAGACCTATTCGATCTTCGGCAAATCTTGCCATTAGCGGCAAGAGCCCGATATTAGGACTTGAAGTGACATAAGGAAAAGCATTACACAATAGCGAACGTCCCGCTCGAGGCGGGCAATTTCCATTGGGAGAGTATGAGTCATGGCCAAGCCGTTGTTGAGCGCCGCCGATGTCAAGGGCGCTTGGGCAATCATTCCGACCCCGTCCAAGGATAACGCGTCGGACTGGCGTGCGACCAAGACCGTCGATCTCGATGAAACTGCTCGCGTGGTCAACGGGCTGATCGATGCCGGGATCGACGGCATCTTGAGCATGGGAACGCTGGGCGAAGCCGCGACCATGACCCATGACGAAAAGCTGGATTTCATGCGTGCGCTGATCGACGCGGCGGCCGGCCGAGTCCCGGTTTTCGTCGGCACGACCTGCATCAACACCCGCGATACGGTGGCGCTGACGCGGGAAGCGCTCGCGCTCGGTGCCGACGGCACGATGCTTGGCGTGCCGATGTGGTGCGCGCCTAGCCTCGACGTCGCTGTCCAGTTTTACAAGGACGTTGCCGAAGCCGTGCCGGAAATGAACATCGCGATCTACGCGAACCCGGAAGCCTTCAAATTCGATTTCCCGCGTCCGTTCTGGGCTCAAGTGGCTGAAATTCCGCAGGTCGTGACCGCCAAATATATCGGCGTCGCCAACCTCTTGCCCGATCTGGCCGCGATCCGGGGCCGGATCAAGCTGCTGCCGATCGACTTCGACTATTATGGCGCGGCGCGGATGGATGATTCGGTCGACGCTTTCTGGTCGAGCGGAGCGGTCTGCCACCCGCTGGTGACGACCACCCTGCGCGACCTGGTCGCCCAGGCGCGCGCAAGCGGCGACTGGAGCGCGGCCAAGGCGTTCATGGGCCGCCTCGGCCCGACCGCGGCACCCTTGTTCCCGAACGGCAGCTTCAAGGAATTCTCGACCTACAATATTGCGCTTGAAAAGGCGCGGATGGACGCCGGTGGCTGGATGAAGGCCGGGCCTGTGCGTCCGCCCTACCATCTCTGTCCGGAGCCCTATCTGGCGGGCGCGCGCAAGTCCGGTCAGATGTGGGCCGAACTGGGCAAGGCGCTCGAAGCCGAAGCATTGGGGGCTGCTGCCTAGGAGGATTGCGATGACCGAAATTGGCTTGACCTGGCCCAAGAATTTCAACGAGGTTCCAAAGGCGGCGTTCACCCGCAAGGATATTTACGCCGAAGAGATGAAGCGCATCTTTTTCGGGCAGGAATGGCACCCGGTCGCGCATGAAAGCGAGTTGCCCAATCCAGGCGATTTCAAGACCTTCCGCTTGGCCGGCGTTCCGCTGCTCATCGCCCGCGACAGGGAAGGCGTGGTGCGGGTGTTTTACAACGCCTGTTCGCATCGCGGCAACCAGCTCGAAACCGCGGTGATGGGGAACAAGACCGAATTCGAATGCCCTTATCACCGCTGGCTGTTCGATGCGAAGGGCGATCTGGTCGGTTGCCCCAACCATCGCGATTTCCTGCCCGGCTTCGACAAGTCCGACTATCCCTTGGCGCAGCCCCGGTTCGACAGTTTCTACGGCCTGATTTTCGTGACCCTTTCGGCTGAAACCGAAACGTTGACGGAATTCCTCGGCGATTCGCAGAACACCTTGCGGGAACTTCTTGGCGGGGACGGCAGACTCAAGCTGCTGGGCTATCAGAAGGTGCGTTACGACAGCAATTGGAAGTCCTATACCGACAACGACGGCTACCATGCGCCGTTGCTCCACCAGGCATTCAAGCTGCTCAATTGGCAAGGCGGCAAAGGACGCCAGTTCGCCGCGACGAAGCATGGCCACATCTGTTTCGAATCGGCGCTGTCGGTGGTCAGTGGTCCGACGGTACTCAAGGACGATTCGCTGATCGCCTTCAAGGGGCAGGACCCCGCGGTCGGCTCGCGCATCGTTTCGCTCTTCCCGACCTTCGTCTCCACCAAGCATCTCGATGTGATCAACCTGCGCTTCGCGACACCGATCGACGAAGAGACGGTGGAAGTTCACTACGCCTATTTCGCGCATCAGAACGATGATGAGGACATGGTCCTCCATCGTCTGCGGCAAAGCTCCAACCTGCTGGGACCCTGCGGCCTGATCAGCATGGAGGACGCATCGATCTTCCATCGCATCCATATTGGCAACCACACGCCCGGCAATGCGATTTTCCAGAAGGGCGTGCACGACCAGTCGAAGCTGGATTCGGAGTTCCTCCAGAACGACGAGAGCGGCAATCTTCCCCGTTGGGAATATTACCGATCGGTGATGGGTTTTGAGAGGGCCGAGGCATGATGCAAACCGACACCACGCTCGAATCCGCGCTCGACGCCCTTTTGATGGCCGATGCAAGCGCGCTCGATAACAAGGACATGATGGGCTGGCTCGCTAACTATTCCGAGGAAGACGAGGCCTCCTACATCTGCCGTTCCGCCGAAAATTCGGAAAATGCTCTCGCCCTGGGGTTCATGTACGACGATTGCCGATCCAGGCTTGAGGATCGCGTCACTTTCGTGAACGATATCTGGGTCGGTACGTTCCAGGACTATCGCACCCGTCACTTCGTCCAGCGCGTCGCGTATCAACGCGTCGATGCATCTACTATCTCGATGCGATCGAATTTCTCGGTCTTCATGACGCCCACCGATAGCGGCATCACCCAGGTTCTGGCTGCGGGTCAATATCTTGATACCATCCGTTTGGAAAAAGCCGGTGCGTTGAAGCTGCTGTCCAGACGGGCCGAGCTCGATACGTCCGTTCTGCCCCGGTATCTGGTATATCCGATTTGATATCCGCTGCTGAACATTGCTGAAATTTCCAGCCGGGGCAGGACCTCTCTGAAAGATCGCAAAGCGATGATAATCGACGCCCATGCTCACCTTGTCGCGCCTGCAGCGCTTTACGCGCACAGGAGCAATCTTGTGGTTTCAGGGGGGCAATATGGCAGCAGCTATCGTGCGCAGGTGTCCGATCGTCTGCTGGAAGAAAGCGCGGACCAGAACGTCAGGATCATGGATGCGGTGGGGACTGACCTGCAGTTGCTTTCCCCTCGACCTTTCCTGACCTTGAATGGAACTGCCCGGTGGAATGACATCGTCGACTGGAGAAGTGACACAAACGACATGATTGCCCGGACAGTTCGGATGCATCCGAATCGCTTCCGGGGAGTGGGAGCCTTGCCGCAGCAAGTCGATCGGCCGATCACCTCGTTGTTCGATGAAATCGAGCGAGTGGTGGATGAGCTCGGTTTCGTGGGAGTCTTGCTGAACCCTGACCCCAGTGAGGGGATGAACGGATCGCCTCCGCTCGGCGATCCCTATTGGTACCCGCTGTACGAGAAATTGTGTGAGTTGGATCTTCCTGCCCATATCCATTCGGGACAATGCTGCAATGGGCGCGAGACCTATGATGAGCATTTCATCGCTGAAGAGGGACTGGCGATTACCTCGATCCGATCTACCGGGCCGACGTGTTCGACCGGTTCCCCGACCTCAAGTTGATGATTAGCCATGGCGGCGGTCCCATCCCCTACCAGATCGGACGGTGGCGCTCGCATCGGGAAATGGCCCGGGCCCAGGGGCGTATCGCTGCCGATGCACCCCAATTCGATGAAATTCTACGAAAATTCTGGTTTGATACGGTAGTTCATAACCCAGATTCGCTCGCGCTTCTGTTCAAGACCGTGGGACATGACCGATGCTGTTTCGGAACGGAAAGGCCCGGATCGGGAGACGGCATCGATCCTGTTTCAGGCCGCCACTACGACGATCTCAAGCCCGTGATCGAGGCGCTTCCTTCACTTGACCAGGCTGCGCTAAACTGTGTTTTCGAAGGCAATGCCCGTCGATTGTTTTCGCGTCTCGACGTTTGATTACGTGCCTGGCGACGATGCAGAGTTTCCGCGACTTCGGGTAATTCGACAGGTCGCGCTCAAGGATTGGGATCGTGACACGACGCAGCATCGAAGTTGAAGGCCTTCACCATTCCGGCAATCCGATCCCTGCCGCGAGCCGGGTGGACCGTCTTGTCGTGACAGGTGGGGTCTACGGTTTGGATCCGGCAACTGGTGAAGTGGCGGCAGACGCTGGCGATCAAGTCCGCCTGACCTTCTGGCAGCTGGGCCGGATCTTGGAAGCAGCCGGCGCGCGTTTCGACGACGTTGCCAAACTGACCTTCTACGTGAAGACGAAAGAGCTTAGGCCGGCAATCAATGAATTGTGGCTTACGCACTTTCCCGATCCCTCGTCGCGGCCAGCCCGGCATATGCTGGTTTACGGTGACCTCCCGGGCAACATCCTGGTGCAGTGCGAAGCGATAGCGATGGTGCCGGACAATGCCTGAAGACATCTCACCAACGTCATATTTGGCAGCTACTCAGCGTGTCGCCGCCTTTGACACTTGCACCATTTCAGACGCACTCGACAAACTTGGTCTCCGCGGAGCCGTCCCAGGTCTCGTCCGGTTGACCGCAAACAGGCAGCGCATTTCCGGCAGGGTTGTGACCGTGAAACTCGGACCGGCTATCGAAGGACTACCCAAACGGCACCTGGGTGCCTCTGCCATCATGGCGGCACAACCGGGTGAGATCGTGGTCGTCGAGCATCGCGGAAGGACCGATGCCTCTGGCTGGGGTGGCCTGCTGAGCCGGGGAGCGGCTCGGAAAGGCATTGCCGGCGTGATCGTCGACGGCGCTTGTCGCGATCTGGATGAAAGCAGCGAGCTTGGTTTCCCAGTCTTCGGCCGCGCAGTTGTTCCGCTTACAGCGCGCGGTCGGGTCGCCGAGCATGACTGGAACTGCCCCGTTACAATCGGCAGCATTGTGGTCAACCCCGGGGACTGGGTTGTGGCGGATGGAAGCGGCGTCGTGTTCTTCGAACAGCAACACCTGGACGATGTGCTGGCGGAGGCGGAGCGCATCCTTTGCCGTGAAACAGCCATGATCGCTGCCCTTGAGCAAGGCGCTCCAATTGATCAGGTGATGGGCGCGAACTACGAAGACATGTTGAAATAGGCAGGGAAAGCGATGAGCAAGGAAACACTCGTTAGGCGGTTGAATGCAGTGGGTGTAACCGCCTTGTCCGATGCACTGGATCGCCTGGCGATCAGCGGCCAGGCGATTGGAATCCTGCCGGTAGCACGGGGGATGAAGTTTGCGGGACCAGCCTTCACGGTTCAGATGCTTCCGGTCGGACTGACTCAGGGAATAGTCGGAGACTATATCGACGACGTGCCTGAAGGGGCAGTGGTCGCAATCGACAACGGCGGTAAATTGGATCAGACCGTCTGGGGCGATATCTTGACCCGAGTGGCGCACAAGAAGGGCGTCGCAGGCACGGTGATCGATGGTGTCTGCCGAGACAGCGATTGCTGTGTTTCGCTGAAATACCCTGTATTCTCCCACAGCGTCACAATGCGGACTGCCAAAGACAGATCCACCGCGCATGCTTATGATGTGCCGATTCAACTTGTAGAGGTGCGGATCGATCCCGGCGATTGGCTGGTGGGGGATTCCGATGGGGTCGTCGCGATTCCGGCGGGTCGGGTTGAGGAAGTCGTCGCGATCGCCGAAGAAGTGGAAGCCGCCGAAAGGGCAATTCTCGCTGCCGTTGATGCGGGAATGCGCCTGGACGAAGCCCGGCGCGCCGGTGGATATCACGCGCTTCAGTCGCGTGCGGTTTGATGCCTCCGAACAGGCCTCTTTCCAGACCGAGTGGCGACCGCCGTTCCGGTCGCGGCAAATGGCCTAACGGGATAATATTTGCACATTATGCAATGATGGGATATGAGTCGCCCAGCTAGAAACCGGCTTGATTCGTCAGGGCCGTGTGCGGAGAGTCAAAGGGCGGCTGCTAGGGCGGCAACCCCGGCACGGACAGACCCGCGGAGAGGGATTGCCAGTGGCTACGAGTGTTTTTCCGACGAGCAAAGACGAATATTTCGAGCAATTGCGGCAGCCGCCGTTGCTCGCATGGCCAACGGCGATCCTGTTTGTCGTGTCGATGCTGGGGATCGGCACCGTCTGGTACCTGGCGCTGACAGAGCAAATTGCGCTTTGGCAAGGCGCAATCGCCAACGGACTGCTCACTTACCTGCTGTTCAGCGTCATTCACGATGCGTCGCATTGTTCGCTGTCGCGCGTCGGCTGGCTGAACGAATCGATTGGGGCGATCGGCCTGTTCTTTCTCTTTCCCTATGCGCCGATGGTGCTTTTGCGGTGGGTTCACAACAAGCATCACAGTTTTGCCAATGGCCCGATGGACCCGGATTTGTTCGAACACGAATCGCCGTGGTGGCAGGTGCCATTCCGCTGGACGTTCTTCGATGGCGCCTACATCTATTACTTCATCAAATACGGCCAGTCTGTGCGCAAGCGGCACGGAATGCAGCTTGTCGTCTTTTACTCCTTCCTGGTGGCGCTGTTCGCGGGAGCGCTCTATTTCGGCTACGGGCTGGAGCTGTTCATGCTGTGGTTTGTCCCATCGCGAATCTCCTTGTTCATGATCGCGATCGTGTTCGTCATTCTGCCGCATTATCCCGCCGTGGTAGCCCAGGATGAAGATCCTTACATGGCGACGACGATGCGATTCGGGTTCGAATGGCTGCTGACCCCCCTGCTGGTCTATCAGAACTATCACCTGATCCATCACCTCTATCCGGAGATACCCTTCTACCGGATGCACAAGGCCTATTACCTGCGCTACGATGAGATCAACGCGCAGGACATTCCGCGGCAGACTGCTTTTGGGCTGGCACCGGAAAATATCGAATCGCACCGGGCTTTCCGGCGGATGAAGGATGCGATAGCGGTTCCTGCCGAGTAGGAACGATTCTAGACAGCGTAGTTTTAAGGCGGCGCTATATCAACTTTGCCGGCCGCATGGTGTTCATAGTCAACAGGCTTCCGATCATGCTGGTAAATCTCGGTGGCGCACCCAGCTCGTCACCGTGGCAATTGTGGCCCGCTCGAGTTTGGCTTGTCCGTAAGCGGAGCCCTGACCCCACCTTGCGGTCGTAGGAAGCAGCGCCGAGTCTCCGCGCCCTGACGGACTGGGGTGCGCTGCTACTATGATGATCACGAGTGATGATCCTGTGAGCAAGGGCGCGCAGCGGTTTGAGGTATTCACGGGCGCGGGCAAGCGACGGGACTGGCCGCCTGAGGTAAAGGCCTCGATTGTCGCCGAGTGTTACGTAGGTGAAGGTGTCAGCGCCGTCGCGCGCCGTCACGGGTTGGATCCGTCGCAAGTCTATGCCTGGCGACGGGATTTGCGGAAGCAGTTCGAGGCTGACGGTCGTCTTCCGGCAACACCTCGTTCGGAAGCGCCGGTCTTCGTGCCCTGTAGCCGTTCCAGCGCGTCCGACAGGCGCGTATAGGAGCGGGCCGAGCCGTTGACGCCGGTGACGCGGAATAGGTCGTGAGCGGTAAAATAGAAGTCCTGGGAGACGTCCACGCCGGCCTCCAGCTTCGCCACCATGAGGCTCGCGATGTAAAGCAACACCTCTTTGTCGTAGATCGTCGCAACGCCCTTCGCGGTGGCGACGATCTCGATCGAAACCGCGTCGGTCTTGTAGGCGAGCGGCTTGGTCCACTTACCCTTGCTCAACGCAAAGAACGGGAACGCCATCAGCGACCGTTCGCCGCGAACCTCCTTCAACAGCGGGCTATCGAGTGAAAACAGGTCGCCCTGTTGGATAGGCAAGCTCATGTGGTCCGCAGCCCCATCGGGTTCCGGCCGGTTGTCGAAAGCACGAAGATTAGGGCTGCTGCCCGGTGGCGCTCCCCTGTGATGGCCGATTTTACGGTCAAAGTTCGTGCTTTCGATAACCGGACGACGGCGTTGGCATCGCCATTCGTGCTTTCGGAAACCGACGGACGGGACAGCCCCCGCGGCCTTCTCACAAACGATCGATTATGAAGCGGGACCATGTGAGAACGTGTAGCAGGCAGGCAGCGCGTATCAAAACACTTTCTCGATTGGGGTGCCTCGTGATAGGCGCGGAAGGTGAGTTTTGAGAACGGTTCATGCTGATCGGTTATGCGCGGGTGTCGACGCCCGAACAGGATTTGACGCCCCAGCTCGACGCGCTCCGCGAGGCGGGGTGCGAGCGGTCCTTCACCGATAAGGCGAGCGGCGCCAAGGCCAACCGCGCCGGCCTGGCTGAAGCTCTGTCGCATGCGCGCGCAGGCGACGTGCTGGTGATCTGGAAGCTGGATCGGCTCGGCCGAACCTCCAAGGGCTTGATCGATCTCGGGGCGGAGCTGGAAGCCCGCAATATCGGCCTCCGCTCGATAACCGATGGGATCGACACATCGGGGACCGCGGGCAAGTTCGTCTTCCGCATCCTCGCCGCGCTGGCGGAAATGGAACGCGATCTCATCCGCGAGCGCACGACCGCCGCCTTGATGGTGGCGAAGCGCGATGGCAGGGTAGGCGGCCGAAAGACGGTGATGACGCCCAAGCGGATCGAGGCGGCCCGCAAGCTGCTCGCGGGGGGAATGACGGTCCGCGAAGTGGCGCCAGCGATCGGCGTCTCGGTGCCCACGCTCTACCGACATTTTCCGGCGTCTGTGCAGGACGCAATGGGAGCAGAGAGGGAAGGCGACCAACCCTAGAAAATGAAATATTTGCCGAGGTTCCGGGTCTTTTCGATCTGGCGCCAGGTACACTCGGAATGATCAGGCCTCATGCGAACCCAGTGAAGGACTGACAGCGGCCAAGCCGCAGACGATTGCATCCTCGACAAAGCCAGTCGGAACCTGCCCATAGCGCCGCATCGACCACTTGCGCGCTGCAAGGCCGGCATGGGAGGAAGTCAGCGCTGCGCCAACTGCAATGACAGCACCCAACACGCGCTTGTCGCGCGGGGCCAGTGCGGCACCCGCGTAGGCTGCGTTAACACTGCGCACGGCCAGACCGATGGACACCGTGCGATCGGGCGCGGTCTTCATCTTGTCGCCCGCCATCTCGGCGTAAGCGGTAAAAATCCCCCACTGGCTGGCTGAGCGACTACGGCGAGGTCGGCG
>ERZ1292632.221-Hain-H43-01um-R2-221-length-59572-cov-17_pt1 | contig 59572 bp, 98 predicted proteins | sample MGYA00564407_ERZ1292632 | MGnify/ENA primary metagenome ERZ1292632 (study PRJEB36523, sample SAMEA6512637) | groundwater metagenome | collected 2019-01-08 | study: AquaDiva: Metagenomics assemblies of 32 groundwater samples | reverse complement strand
AATCTCAGGGGCAGCAATCTCAGGGGCAGCAATCTCAGGGGCAGCAATCTCAGGGGCAGCAATCTCAGGGACAGCAATCTCAGGGACAGCAAAGGCGCAAATAAAAATCTCGTCACACCATTGCGAATCCTGCTCGATCAACCCGGTCCTGTGCGAGCCTATAAACTCGTCAATGAAAATGGCGAGGGGCCATTCAACGGCGGCATCAATTATCTCAACTTAAAAGTCGATCAATTCTCCGTTCCCAGCGTCGATACGGACGAAAACAAACTTTGCGCGCCTGGCATTCATCTGGCCACGCTCGATTGGTGCATGCACGAATGGAAGCAGGGTTATCGGATTCTGATCATGGAATTTATTGCTGCTGATCTTTGCGTGCCAACCGCAACTGACGGTAAGTTCCGCGTCCGGGCCTGTCGGCGGGTCGGAGAAAAGGATTTAAAAGAAATCGGCTTGCTATGAAAAAAGAAGTCAAACTGAAAGGGTGTATCAAGGACGGCAAGGATTTCGTTGATGGCCTCGCCATTATAGGTGGTGGACCGGTCAGTGAGCCCTGGGTGAATCTGTATCATAGAAATGGGGATATCCTGGCGGCATTGAACAAGTCCGAGATGGACCGCGTCGTGAGGGCGTGGATTAAAGCGAGAGGGGGGTTTCCGATATGAGCAACCTGTCATATTGCCAGTATGAAAATACCTATTCCGATTTGCGAGATTGTTACGAGGATATGGACCGGGATGATCTTAGTGAATCGGAAGCGAAGTACAGAAAATACATAATTGCACTCTGCAAAAAGATCGCGGAGGAGTACGGTGAGTTGGCCTAAACCGTCGCACTTCTCCGAGGAAGCCATGGGCGATAGGCTGGTTGAGGAACATGAGCGCGGCGAGCATACTACCTACGCGCCAATTGGGCAGTGCCCGCTTTGTTTCCCTGACGAGGGCAGAGACCGAGAAGACGATGAGGAGTTTTGGGAAGAGCGGGGGATAGGGGTAAAAAAGTGAAACGCAAAAAATTGCTTTGTCCTACGTGCCGCCAAGATTTGCACGAGCCGCCACATCCGGGCTTGCACAGCAAAAATTGCCCTCAATGTGGGCAAGGAATGCATTGGCGCCGAGTAAGGCGGAAAATGCGAGGTAAATAATGGAACTGCCAGGCCGAAGCATTTCCCAGGTGGGCGCGTGGGTCGAGTATTGGAGGCGATTTGAATGAATCCAAGTTACAACGCAATTATCGCAGAGATACCCGAGGTGGATGAATTGAAAAACGTGCTCGCTGATAATGCCGAGAAAGCCAGAGCCTATGAGTCTACCATCGTTGTCGTCTACCGGCAGGGGCGGGTCGATCAGTTGAGCGAGTGGTGCAAAGGCCGATTAAAAATAGAGAAAGGGGAATGAAGATGACAGAAGAAAAAGCAACGATTGTTGACGCCGAAGTTCCGCAGATTATCGAGGAAGGTCCGTCCCTACCGGACATCCTGACGGAATCTTTTGTCGAGGCTTTTGAGAAAGGAATCACGCAATATAAAAAGTGGGTCGCGGCGTGCTATCGGTTGACACGCGAATCCCACTGGATCAATCATGGGACTACGGATAAACCGAAATTTTCCTTGCAAGCGCCCGGAGCAGAAGCCCTGATGAATCCGCTCGGCATATCGTGCGCCAACAACGGCAAGCCGACATATGTTGTACGCGAGGCGAAGCTCGATGGTGGCGGTTATGCGTACTGGTGCGAGGGCTACATGGAGAGCAAGACGTTGAAGCGATCTGGCTATTACGTCGGGTATTGCGATAGCCGCGATCCGTTTTTCAACGCGCGACAAGGTTGGAAGGCGGAAACGGGACACGCAGATATCCATAAGGCGGCTATGAGTAATTGGGAAGTACGTGGAGTAACCATGTTAGGTGGTTTGAGAGATCCCGATCCCGAATTACTACGAGCTGCCGGATTAGATCCCGGGAAAATCCAAACCATCGATTATCGCGGTGGTAAGACGCCGGAGGAAAGTGCCGGTGTCATTTCGGAGCCTCAGAGAAAGCGTCTCTGGGCAATCGCGAAGACGGCACAAATCAGCGAAGACGATCTACGTCATTATCTGAAGAAATGGTTCGGCCTTGAGTCGATGAAAGACATCAAACGAAAAGACTATGACAAGATTTGTCAGCAGGTTGAGTCAGGCTATTTGCCGATGGATGACAAAGACAAAAAGGAAGAAAGGGAGCCTGGCACCGATGGGTGAAACAAAACTCGACGCATTTTTTGCAGATATTAAAACGCGGCGCGAGCAACAGCTATCAAGTAACCAAGGCAAGTGGCCGCGTAGCAATCCAGTGGCTAGTGATATTTCGCGTTGTGCGCGGGAGACGGCGCTGGGTGTGCTCCATTGGGAGGACAGGCCCGCTTTCGGCCTCGATATGATTGCCCGATTTGAAGCCGGCAAAGAACAAGAAAACATTGCCTACGCGAAAATGCTCCGGTTGGGCATTGAGATCACCGAACAACAACGCCTATTCGAATTGAAAGACAAGAAAGGTCGGCTGCTTTTACGCGGCAAGATTGACGGCAAGATGAATTGCGGCGGTAAGGTGGGTGTGCCATTCGATCTAAAGACTATGCATCCCAATCTGTTTGACCGATTCGATACCGTCGAAGACCTTCTAATGCATCCGTTTTTTTCGAAGTATCCTAAGCAGCTCATGGCTTACGAGTACATGAACAATATTGATATCGGTTTTCTATGGATCGACAACATGCTAGGCGCTTGGAAATTCATCGAAGTCCCGATGCAGTGGAACTTGATGGAAAATATTTTGAAACAACTTGAGACGGCAGTTGAAACTATCGAGGTAATCAAAAAGGCGGCAACTGGAGACGTGGTTGTTGATGCTCTGAAAGAAATGGAACTGTTACCGCCGTATCACTTTGACCCGTCCTACTGTCTCAAGTGTTGGGCCTTTAAGCGGGTTTGCACTCCACCTTTCTTTACCGGCGAAGGCATGAAGATAATCAACGATCCTGAGTTTGCAGACAAGATCACGCGGCGCGCCGAGTTGGATGCGGCGGCTACCGAGTACGACAAGCTAGATAAAGAAATTAAGGGAACACTTAAGGAAGCCATGAAACCGATGGATAATTGGATCATTGGGGATTGGCTGATTACCGCGGAGGAAAAAGAACGGCGAATGAAAGCGCAGCCGGCAAAGGAAGCCCATACCTCGAAATATCTGAGCTTCGATATTCAGCCGATCACCGAGGAAGATGCTATCAAGAAATCCTCGGAAGACTACGAGGCAAACCTGACGAAGGATGTATGACCGACCTAACACCTAAAGAACTCTTGGAATTGAAAGCGATCCGTAATGATTTGTTTCTTCTCTCAGAAGAGGAGGCATTACCCCGAGCTGTGCGTGAACGATTGTTTTCTATGTCCGTCGTCCTGCGGCGGATATGCGGAAACCATGGCGCGCGTGTGGTGAGTCCTTCTATTCGGATTATCGACGGTATTATGGATGAATGGCCGGAGTTCATAGCTGAACGATGGGAGGCCGTGAAATGAAAATGACCATCCCCCGCCCCCGTCAAGGCAAGCCAAAAGGCGGGCATCACCGCCGCGGCAAGGGCAACCCCGGCTGGCTACATGGCCGTTGGAAGAGCGGGCAGAAGCCGCAGAGCCCAGTGAGGGAGTGGCACGAGATGACCCCGCAAGAGCGCGCAGAGATATTGGAGAGGGCGAAATGAAACCCTGTAAGCATCTTGATTACACGACTGAATACGTGGATTGCACGATTGAAACCTGCGCGCCGCATTTCCCAAACGTAAAATACTGGCTGCGTGGGAAGACCTGGACGGACGTTCCGCCAGGCTGGACACCTAACCCGAGCAAAGTCCAGTTTTGCGGTCAGGGGCGGGGTAGGATCAACGGTGTTTTCCAGTGCTATCAGCCGGGCGATATGAGTTGTTATGAGCCGGACAAGGAAGGAGCGGAGTAATGGCAAGAAAAAAAACACAGTGGAAAAAAGCCGACCTCGAAGCGTATGTTATCGCGGCGGAAGCGGCCTTTAAAGAGGCTGAGTGCACGTGGGATGACCGAAGTTGTTCCGGTGCGTGGAGAGCGTTACGAAAGGCTCGTATCAAACTAAATTTGGATAGAGAAGGGGAGTGATGGCAAAAAAGAAAACTAAACCCATTGAGCCTCCGCCTCCGTCCGAGATCGAAACCTACCGCGATCCTCGCGGCTATTGGCTCAACGAGTTGGCGTCACGGTTTGATAAACCGTCATGTTTCAATGGTCAAGTTTCTATCCGGCGATATCGAGTGCATGTGTATGAGATTCCTGAATCGAAAGAAATTCTCGTCGAACGACTCAGACATCTATGGTGGAATTGTGATAACCATCACAATTGGTTTTCGTTGAGAGATGCAGCTAAAAAACTCGGCATTGAGTTGTCGTATGATGACTTCGGCAAGGATCGGAAGAAGGAGAAATAAATGAGTAGAAAAAGGACGGCGATAGTTGAATATCTCAAGGGCAAAACGTGGTCGATCAGTGTCCGGTCGAGCGATCCGGCACTACGAGCCGGCTTGCGAGGTGTCATTGAGGCGAGCAAGAAAGGCGGCCTGCAAGTTCTCAACGCTGCCGATCCGTTTGCCAGCGCGGATGCCAAGCCACGGAAGGCGAAGGCTAAGAAGCCGCAGCAGGCAGCATGGGTAGATGCCCCGGAATTGGCGGAGGCGGGCAGATAATGGGCGAGATGACATTTGAAATAACTCACGTTGAGCAAATAATCGAAAACGAGATACGCCAAGGTGCGATTCAAAAAGTTATCGCCCAAACTTATGCTCTCGCGATCAAAAGCTCGTATCCTACGGACTGGCAACGAGTCAATCAGGCAATCATTGATCGGTGGAGTATGGCCGGGCTTGAGCGAATTAAAAAATTAGCGTGGAGCGGGAAGGCGTTCCCCGGTGCCTCACTCGAAAATGACACGCTCTAAGTTCCTGCGCCGCGTCGAGCCAATGGAGGCCGACATCGTGAAGCTGCTGAAGGACCAACTTGAGATTTGGGTCGCACAGGGCAAGGTGCGATACTTTCGGGCGCACCCGGTTCGGCCCGTAACGCGCAAGGGTAAAACATTTTTTGCTCGCGTGAACGAAAGTCAAAAAGGGGCGCCGGACTTTTTCGTGTTTCGGCCTCATCAACACTGGCTAGTGGAAACAAAACGGCCCGGAAAGGATCTGAGTCCGCATCAAAGGCAGTGGTGTCGCTTCACTGCGAGATACTGGAAACTCGACTCAATTCCCCAAGCTGAGATGTTTTTAAAAACAGTGCAAGATGCCATCAATGAGGGGCTATGAAAAAAACACCTACTGAAATCCTGGCGCGAAAGATCGCTGTCTCGCTATTTACCAACGGGCAAGGACAGAGAGCAAATAGATTGCAGCTAATGATTAAGCAGGGCTTGACAGAGCGGAATGGCGGTGGCTGGGGATTCCCATATGCCGTAGACGATATAGAGCGGACGATTATTACGTCCGGTTTCGAGGTGGAGAGAAAGAAATGATCCGCTTCACCGTAAAGCAGTGGCGCATTCTCCGGGATTTCAAACGCGGAATAGAAATCCGTGATTTATCAATCAAGTGGGGTATCAAGTTGCTAGATATTGAGCACCTGATCCGACAAGCGTTGAAAAGGCAGGGGAAGAAATGAAAGGAGAAACAGATGGACGATGCACGTTTTAGGAAATATCGGCGCAAATCAGTATCCGAGTTGCGCCCCTATGAACCTGGTGAAGCTCTTGAGGGTGTTAGCGTCAGCGCCGTTGATACGCCGAAAATCGGCGGCATGATCGCTAGAAACCCCGATAATCATCAAGATCAATGGTATGTCGCCGAGGAATATTTCTTGGCGAATTTAGAACCGATTGAGAATTGACTTTCCGCCCTAGCGCCACTGGCGCACAGGAGGAAAGGACCGTGGGAGTGGGGTGCTGCACCTGGCCGAGCAGGCGCCGAAAGAATGCAGCGAGCGACCTGCCGGCCCCACGGTAGCGCCGTGCGGCGTGGAAGGACACGCTCCACTATCGTAGAGGCTCAGGCCAGTGACGATTTGAAATGTTACTACGACATGCAAATTTGAGGCTGGTAGCCGGTATCAAGCCCGGCCACGGCGCAACGAGCGGGGCTGCGAAAATTCGAGCCGTCAATGTCGGGCGATATTAAGGCACCCGGCCAGCCCCGACTCGTGAAGGAGAACCATGACCATCCCCGACGACATCCGTGCCCTCTATCAGGATTTTCGTAATTCAGTAAGGGAAGCCGCTCTCTGCGACGCTATCCGGTGGGCGGTAGCGGGATGGTTGGAGGCGAATCATAAACTTTCATCTTACATGCGACCCCATATGTCGATTTGTCGCCGTTGCGCGTATAAGCCTAGCATGGAAAATCAAATATCTTCCGACTGGCTCGCCGAAGCCGAGCGGGCGTTAAGGGAGAAAACGAAAGATGGATGACGATATTCTCGTGCGATTACAAGGATACAATCCACCCGATAGGACAATTGACGAAGAGCGAGAGGTTTCTAGGGACATTCAAAGCGCTGCTGCCGAAATCGTTGGTCTCCGCGCCGAACTCGAAACCTACAAGCGTCTCTATAAGCTGCGCGGCCAAGCTCTCATGCGCCCGTGCTTGCACTGTGGGTATGAGCCGCTGCGAATCACATTGGCGGATGGATCGGTGGAGGAAACGAAAGATGGATGAACCTAAAGGTGAACGACGATGCGCCGTGGGGGTGGGGGCAGAGGGCGAGCCGATATTTGAGCAGTTTGTTCGCCTCGCGTGGGCCGAGCAAGAATTCGCTCACTTCCGCACCGAGAATGAGCAACTAAAAGAATTGGAAGACACTGCCTCAAGTTGCGTTGTTGAGGCTAATACAATCGAAAACCAGCTCCGCGCCAAGGTTGCCGAGTTGAAGCGCCAGCTTGCCGAACGTATAGCACATGAAGATAGCCAAGACCGACTCTTCATGGTGGCGCGTCGTCAAATCGATGATTTTAAAAACTTTCACCGCAACCTTTGTATGCGATTTGACTATCATCACGACGAATTAAACTGGCGGCGGGATTTAGCAAGCTTAGAAGAGCATATTGCCGCACAGCTCACCGAAGCGAATGCAAAATTATCAGAAAAAGGGATTTTTCTTTAGGAAGGCAAACCATGAGTTGCCACTGCGACGTTGTGTGGGAATGTGAGCCGGCTTATATCCCTAACGGGGCTGATACGGGTAACAATTATTTCGTCGCCATCAAACAATGGCAGTGTTGGTTCTGTGGCAAGAAGTGGGGATACGTGGGACAAGGAGTCAAGGTCGTAGAGGGGCCGAAGGAGGTGAAGAAATGAGGCCCCACCGTTGCCCCGTCTGCCTCGGTCGCGGTCTAATGCCGCGCGGGTTCTACGATACAGATATGGGGGCGCGTAACAGTGCTGTAGGCGACGAGCCCTGCCGGACCTGCCTCGGCAAGGGCCTGATTTGGGAGCTGGAGGAAAGCGATGTCATACAGCCACAACCGACGGAAAAAGGCTCGACGCAAAAGTAAGCCCAAGCAGGGGCATAGGGCGGAATTGAAACCTAACTCCACTCCCCGGTGAGCAATATTTTCGCGTTTCTCTCGGCGCGATCAAACTTCCCACCCGGTCCATCGCCGACATCAAGCCAGTACGGATTCGGCGCCCGATTCCCCTTTGATGGATCTGCATACAACAACTCATCATGTGCCCGCTGCCAGTCGCCGACCTTGATTGCCGTCAGCATGTTCTTAAAGCCGAGCAAGCGCCCTATTCCAAGGTTATAAACCAAGTCCCATAGCGCGGCATAACGGGCATCGTTGAGATGTGCAGCGGCCCCTGGGATGTGGTAATTCAGGTCGTCGCGGGCATCCTTCATCCGGTTTTGGAATAGGAAGTGCGCCTCCAGGGCCGAAATACCCTGGTCCAGGTTGCAGCCGACCCCAATGGTGAGCACACCTTTCTCCGGGCATACGCATTCCCTCCACGGACGGGAACAGCAGTCTAAATAAGGCTTAAGGCGGCAGCCTTCGAATTGTTGGGTTCGTTCCAGAGCATCCGTCATTTGGCTATTCCTGCTGCATTAGGCTTGATTTAAGGCCTCGAACCGGCTTAGCCCTACCCTTACCATTGCCCATACCACTCAGCGCACTCAAACCTTATCGTTTGCCCCATTTGAGAGGCATAAACCGGAGGACAGTCTAGCCGAGATGTGCTTGATTTGATCCCCGGCAAAATCTTCAAGGCATCGCTCGGTGTCTCGCTCTGCTCGCTTTCTACGCCCTTGCCATGCTCCGAATGCCAGTAGCCAATACCGACAGGTGCCCCGAACGGCACCGCCCAGATGCCCCAGGCCGTAATCTTGCGCATACCGACAGGAGGGGAGCACCCGCTTAGCGCCCAGGCAAACAGGAGCAGGACTACGGCGGTAATGGCGAGCCAGGGTTTCATTTTTGCCTTTTCTGCGCCAGTTTTGATTCCAACTCCTGCAATCGACAACAAACAAAATACAGGGCACGGCGAAGCTCAACTATAGTTTTTGCGTCGTTGATCTCCTTCCACATCGGCACCGAGTAGTCACCGCTAAAGATATGCTCAGGAGGCTTCCAACGTTTCACCGCTGCCTCTACCATATCAAATGCCCGCAAAGAAAGCCGAAGGCAAAGATCACCTCGGGACGTTTACGCAGCCGCTTAAAAATCGCCGTGATATGGTCATCGGGCGCCTTAGTCCAGTACAGGCTAACAAACTCGTAGACGAGCAGGGCAGCAATGAGAGTCCAGAAAATGTATTCAATATTATTCACTTCTCCCCCTTCTGAATCCGCTCCATCAATTGCTTGCCGATGAATTCGGTATAGGCTGGGGGGATGGCTTGCGCTAAATCTTTTTGCCCCATCCAGTCTATACCCATTACTTTTTTTGCATATACCACATTTGAAAAGTGCCCTACAGGAGTGATGACGTCGCCCTCGCTCACTCGGCGCCCCATCCTGTATTGAGATGGCGGATCAGGTGGAATCAATATGAAATCCAACCGTGGTTTTGTCTCAAAATACCGTCGCCGTCTGACTTTCAGGCCAAACATTGGCCCGTTAAGTAAAATTGGGTCAATCAATGGAGCACCAGGAACATTTTCGATCACGTAGGGCAGGTTGTAGGGATCGAGGCGTGAGCGTATCACGGCAATTAAATCAGGATATTCTTTACCTTGTTTTCGCCATTGTTTACCGGCAGTCGTGTACGCCTGACAGGGCGGACTGGCATGAATCACGTCAAATCCGTCGAGTGGATATGTCATTGCGTCGGCTTGGTGAAACTCGAATGGATAATGCTTCTGCGGTTCGAGATCAACGCCTACCACGTCGAAGCCGGCTCTGTAGTATCCCATCGCGGCCCCACCGGCTCCACAAAACAGATCGAGCAACCGAGGTCTACCCATGCCCTATCTTTCCCCCTTCTGAATCTGGAAGTCAATCTTTTTTTGCAGCCTCTAGGCCGTAGATCGTTTTAGGCTGTGGCATAGTACAGTCTCATCAGGCTGTGATGCAAAATTCTCGGTCGCCTCGGCTGATAATAGCACAGTCGCCGACCGTTCCGGTAGGTCATGTGCTTCCCCACGCAAATCTCGAAAAGCCATTTTCGCAGTAACCATCTGATTTTCTCGATGCCCTCCAGCTCATACAGCCGGTAGCGAGACGGCCAATCGGGAGCGCCGACGTAATCAGCCTCAAAACGATAGAATTGCCCGTTCAATCGGGCAAGGCCGGCAAGCGGATAATCGTAAAAGCTTGACACCCACAAGAGGCCGGGAAGTGGGTAGGGTGCGCGGATCATTTTGCCTTCGAGCCGACATTGCCATCCTTTGCCGCAACACCGAGTGCCACCATCGCCGCCGAGAGTAGAGCGGTTCCCCACTCCTGCTTTGTCTCCGGAAACTTCGCCCCGTTGGCCGTGAAATAAGTCAAGAGCGCTGCCAAGAACCCAATGGTCGTAGTCTGCCAGTTGCCGAGTAAAAGATTTTGCATCTTGTCCCCTCCTATGCCGCCTTTTCCTTTTTGACCGAGTTTAAATCCGTTACGCGCGGATTGCAAAGAAATTTTCTCTTGCTCTGCCCGATCACCATCAACCAGATACCAATACACACGGCTATCTTGGCCGGCACTGGCCGCCATACCGAACTTGAGAGCAGGCCAACACCATCAAAGAAAAGGCGGTCGATATCACCAATCAGGAGCAAGCCCCAGGCAAAGGCAAAAAAGAAATAGCCCTTGAACCACCAAGAACGAAGATCGGTTCGGTGAGCGCCAATGGCGGCGCCGGTGAAAGCGATCAAATCGAGCATCCCAATCACCCATATTTCGCTCATGACTCACCTCTTGCAAGTAGGATATTCAGCTTTTCCTCATGTCGCTCCTGAGTTTCGAGTATCTTTTGTTGAGTGTGTCCAATGTCTTCCGACTTATCCAGTCGCCAAAACAAATAAATGGAGACTGCGACAGGATAACCGAAGGTTTTAATCAATTCTACAAGCTCGCTCATTGCACCACCATCTTTCCGGTTGTGGTCCATTTTCCTGTTGCGTTGAATTTTTGGCCGGCGGCGCTGACATTATTCGTCACCGCTTGATTTGTCTTTGCCGGGAGGTTCTGATTCCAAAGGCTGCCGATCAATGCCGAATCCGTCGCCGTGCCGGTGCCGGTATACGAGAAATCGACCGTTTGTCCCGCTACTACCGCGGCGCCGTCGATGGTCAGATAAAACTTGTCGTCACCTACCCGCGTTACTGCCGTGACGTTTCGCGCTCCGGCGTTTACCCTTGCGCTAAATCCCGTTGCCCCGCTCGCTGGGCGCAATGGTGGATGGACATTATTCTCCCAGGTTGTCCTGATCGTGTTGGCATCGCCGTTTTCGACGGTCGCTGATAGCAACACTATCGTCTCAAACGCGCCGCAATCCGGAGCCGGACCGTTGAATGGCTGGCCGATATTAAGCCCCTGATCGATGCAGGAATTAGTCGCACCGATTGAAAAATTATGGGTCGCCGGGTCGGCAAAGGCCGCCGTCAATCCGCTCTCGGTGCAATCGCTAGTGCCGGTGCCGGACTCGCAGAGGTTGCCAGTAATGGTCACATCCGCCCCATCGGCATTCGCGATGTCTGTTCCGGTCGCGGAATAGATCATGTTGTTGCGGATGCGCGACCCGGTTTCATGGGTTGCCAAGATATCTATGCCGGGATTGCCGCTGCTTACAATGAGATTGTTGTCAATATCCACTGTATTGGCATTGGCGAGCTGAATGCCGGTATTCGCCGAACTGTAAACTGTATTATGAAAGAAATTCGGACCAATGGTTCCCCCAAAGCCGACACCGGCGGCGTTACTCTCACAAATATTGTACGCGACAGTGCCGTTGTCGGTGGGCGAGCCCACGAGAAGACACACGATGGCGGACCCGGCATGAATCCAGTTCCGCTTGAATTCGTTTGCGCCAGTGGATGGCTCTCCGAAGAATTGCACTCCATAACCATTCACCGTTTCAAAGCTGTCATAAATGTCGTTACCGTTAATTTTCAACCCCGTAGGTGAGCCGCCGATATAAAATGGATGCTGGGGACTCCCGCCCGTCTCTATGATGTCATGCACCTTATTGTTGAGAAATTCGAGATTGCTGGCGGCGGTCAGGAATCCCTGATTGTGGCAATTTTTAATTTCGGCTTGTTGAATGCGAACGTAATTAGAACCCGAGTCGATTTTGACGCAATCGCTGGTTTGATTGAGTCCATCAAGAACGAGCCAATAGGTTCCGATCCCTCCGCTACCATCCCAAATGATAAAATTGCTGCGTACGGTGCTGTGGTAAACTATTCTTAAACCGCTACTCGGTTGAATGATGACGCCAGCCTCAGCCGCTTGAATCGTCGTTGCCGCAGCCCATGAAGTGCCGGCAGGAATGCTATTGGCAAAGTCTCCTTCCGCGTAGGTGCCGGCTTTGATTTTTAGAGTGTCGCCGCCGGCAAGGCAGGTTATCCCGGCAGCAATCGTGAGACGGGATTGCGTTGATAGTGTCGGTTCACTCGCGCTGTTGAAACAGGCGTTGCTATCTAACCCGGATTTCGAGACCCAATACGTTGCGCTCCACGCCGGTGAGGCAAGGAACAAAACGACGAAAAGAACGCAGATTTTCATTGGACTCTACGCCTAAAAAAGTTATCTGCCGCAGATGGCGCGGCCTGAACGGATGCTGCCGCGCAGCCAAAATAAACACTGCTGGCCCAAGATGCCGATACGGTGACCGGTGATCCGGCACCGCTTGCTTCATTATAAGTGGTGTACATTGGTGTTACGGTTTGATCCTCGACTAATTCAGTTGCGGCCCCGCCTGGAGTAATTGTTCCGCCATTATAATCGGTCACCCCAAAAACGATAATCTCTCCAACTGCCGTATCGGTGATTTCCACAGAACAGGATGTTGCAGTACCCGATGATGTCACGGCTGCGCCGAATGGCGTCGTCTGATGTGCTCCCGAATACGAACGGGCCGCTATGATACAGGGGACGCTCGTGTTGGCGTCGGCGACTACGTTGTACGTTCCGATACTTGGGGCAATCCGATACCAAATGCTTACAAATATTCCCGGCGTGGCAATGCTCGTATGTTTCGTGAGAGCCAAACTATTGAAAGTAACAGAATCGATGGGGTTATCTAAAAGAGTTTCTTGCGCAACAACGACCACAAGCAGATCCGCGCCTGTTGTGGTTGTATAACTCAGAGATGTAGTGCCGTCATTGCACTGAGTGGCAGTAAAATCGGCTATCGCGGCGGCGTCCTTACCTGTGACCGCAGCCTGAGCTAGGGATGCCAACGCCGATGAAATTAGGAAAGCTAATAGGAGAATGCGTTTCATAGATTTACGATTGAGGCGTTACCCGATACCGCTTTGTGAAACCGAGCATCTTGGCGTCGCCTGTCATAGAGTCTGTGACAGCTCCGCCATTGGCATCCCGAGAGATTCTAACATTTAAACGATCTCCGGCCACGCAGGAGGTACAGGTTACGCCCGTGATTGTCGCTTCTGTTTCTTGGAGCGTCGTACCGGCAACAGTACTCGATACACAATTTCCTGCGGCCTGTGCGGGCAATGCCGGATCACTGATTGCGCCGGTAGGAATTCGTACGAGCTGGACGCACCAACCGACTGCGCCTGTTATTGCAACAGCTTTGTACCGAATGATCCAATCAATTCCTCCGGTAAACCCGGTTGGCAGCCGCCACATGAAATCGAAAAACTCATCAGTAGTATCGTCGAAATCGGCAGTGGCGATCCTGGTGTTTGTTCCTTCGCATGTTGCCGCTGGTGCGTTGGCTGTGGGAGAGTTGAAAATCAAGCTGGCCGTTGCGTTGTTGCAGGCGGCCACTTCGGCCCAATCCTCACGGGCCTGTGCCGTTGTTAGGGCCGTGCCGCCATCCGCAACGGCTACCGTGCCAGTGCGAACCGTTGCACCTTCTACCGCAATCACCCCCGCCGATACCCGCGTGATCGTTGTATCAGTGGCGGCTCCGACATTGACCCCGGCGAATTGAGGGGAGTCGGCAGTGGTAAGGCCTACCGTGCCGGCCTGAGGTAGGCCCGTGGCGTTGGTGAGCGTGAGGCTCGATGGCGTTCCGCCTGCGCCCCCTGAGTAGAGCAAGGTGGATGAGGCATCCGGCAGCGTGAATATTTTGGTGCTTGTAGCCGGGCCAGTGAACTGCACGAAATCGCTACCCGCCGCAAGGGCCGTCAGCGCAGCATCAAGCGGCTGCACGTCGGCATCCGAAATCGCCGTGTTGAGTTGCGCCACTGTAAAGGAGCCAAGAACCGCTGCGTTCCCCGTCGAAGTGACATGGCCGGTCAGGTTTGCATTGGTGGTGACGTTCCCTGCCGTCAATCCCGCTGCCGTACCTGTCAGGTTCGTCGCCACGCCGCTTGCTGGCGTTCCGAGTGGGCCGCCAGAATAAAGCCCTGTGCGCAAAACCGAAGTCGTCGCACCGTCGCAATACTCAAGGTCGCCACCGTCCAGGACCTGCACCTTACCTTGGTTGGAAGCTCCGCAGGTCAGTGAAGTGACGCCACCATCGGCTAGGAATCCGGCTTCCTGGCTGGCCGTAGTAAAGGAATGGTCGTCTCCGGCAGATGATCCAGCGATACCGGCTCCGCGCGTGATTGTCTGCGTCGCGCCGGTCTGACCCCCAAGGGACGTGATGCCGCTGCCACCCGCCGCCGCGCCCCGCATCGTGAAATAGTTGGTGCCGTCACTGAAAACCCGCGCACCTTGGGCGGTTGTCAACGCCAGGGTCGCACTGCCATCAATCGTGGAAATGGTCGGGGTAATCGTCAGCGTCCCGACGCCACGGTTCTGCACGTCCATGAACCAACCGCTGTCAAACCCGGCTCCTGCCGCATTCGGCAACGTCGCTGCAATGGCGAGCGCGTTGGTGTGGGTAACAAGTTGACCTCGATCTCCGTCAACGTAGGTGTATGTGGTGCCGGTCTGGGCATTCACGGTTTGGGAGAGTTGGGCGGGAGTGGCGATGCCAGAAATGTTCGTGAATGCCGGCTGCGCCTTGCTGATCGCACCTGCTGCGGAAATCGCAGTAAGGAAATTATTGGACGCCCCCGTATCAGCCACAACGGTAGTGCCGATTACGCCCGATGCATTCTTGTCATGGAAACGAAGATCAGTAGAGTCGGCAAAAATCGCTACCTTGCCTGCTGCCGGCGATGCAGGAGCGGCGATGTTGGTCTGCACAATGCTACCCGCTGCTGGGACTGCCGTTGGAATATTGGCAAGCGTAGCCGCGAAGCTACCCGTGCCGGTGCCGGTCACGTCCCCAGTCAGGGTTATTGTTTGATCCCCGGTGTTGGTGCCTGAGACCGTCGCCGCACCTGCAACGGTCAAGGTCCGGTTGGCATCATTGAGCGCGATGGTAAGGGTTTTGTCGCTGACGGTTAGATTCTCGGTGTTGGCAATCTTGAGGTCGAAAGCGCCGGTGCCGGTGGAACGAACGCCAAGGCTCGTGATCGCGGTATGCGTGCCGCCTGCAATTGTTGGAGCTGTTCCAAACACCACCGCGCCGCTGCCGGTCTCATCGGTTAGCGCCGCCGCCAAATTGGCGCTGCTAGGAGTACCAAGCCAAGTCGCAACGCCGGTGCCCAAGCTACTAAGGCCAGTACCGCCATTTGCTGCGGCTAGAATGCCCGTCACCGCGTCCGTATCAGCCAAGTCCACGGCGCCAAAGGTGTAAGTATTGGCGGCTGTCACGCGAAGCACTTGCCCCACAGTCGAGGATTGCAGCGCCGTGAGGATCGTTGAGGTGCCGTCAGTTACCGGCGTAACAGCCGAGATGCAAAAGAATCCATCCGCGTTTGTACACGGATAGATGCTTGCCTGGCGTTTCGTCGCGTGGGAACTCCAAAATTTGACGTATCCAGGCTCAATGTTGCTGGCTCCGTCCCCGCTATTGATGGTCAGTGAGGACGCCGCCGTGTCGCCGGTTGCGTTACCGAGCGTTGCCTGTCCGCCTGCGGTGGTGCCGGAGCCGGAGGTGATCGTGCCGGGGGTGGAGATATTTCCACTCGCGTCCATCGTGGCCGTAGTGGCGGCGGTCTGGATAGTTGTTGTTCCGCCACCCGTGACAAGAGCCGTTGATGTCAAACTGCCACCGCCTACTACTGTCACGGTGCCGCCGCCTGCGTCTAAATCACTAGCAACCCCGTTGGTGCATTTTTTGAATTTCGCCTCACTGAGATCAGCGTAGATATTGTAGTTACCAGCCGCGCAAGTCGGATTGGTGTCGGACTCTTCAAACTCGATTCCAAGATTATCCGTCACGAGCTGGCCGGTGAGAGTACCGCCAGCCAGGGGGAGATAGTTTGAGGCCGTAATCGTGTCAGGGACTTGGGCATCGCTCACTGTGCCGGATAAATTAGCCTCCAGTATCCGCAGGCTCGTACCGTCGTAGACGAGGGCATAAAACCGTCCTGCGATGAGATCGTTGTCCGCTGGCGTCCCGTTGGCTGAGGTAACAATATTCTTCGCACCCAAAGAATTAATGTTGAGCGTAGCCGCGCCAGTGTTTGAAGTATTCGGTTTAAAGATTACAGTCAACCCCGTCGTATAAGAATCCGGTGCGGTCGTCACCGTACAAACATACGTGTCAGAAACTCCAGCATCCGAGCAGTAAATCGCTCCTGTCGGTGCCAAGGCTTGAAGCATTTGACGCTGCGCGGAAGTGAATTCCTGGGCGAAGGCAGGAAGGGCAGTTAACAATAGCAACAGAGTTAAAAATCTTTTCATGCTTAACCCCAAATTTCGAACATGCGTCGAGCCGACTTTACGTTACTCGGCAACATGATGTTTTCGCCGAGCGCGCTTATCTGGTAATTACCTAATGTCGGCGTTACCGTCGCCTCATTGTTCCCCGGTATTCCACCATACTCATCCATCACAGTTCTCGACTGTAAACTAGGATATGGCCCAGCAAGATCAGTCAGCCACATATTGCCAACGTCGTTGACAACGGTGCCAGCCACCCCCGTACCAGGACCGTACACAAGAATCTTGCCGTAGGTCGTTTTGGTGTAGAATCGATTGCCGATTAAATTCAGAGGCCCACGGTGCCGGCATACAATAAAGAAACCGTCACTGGCTTCTAAATTTGAACTATAACGGCACCCTTCCAACGTGATCGGCTGTGCGCCAAGAGTTTCATGGTTCGGTCTACCGCCGCGCCACTGCAAGACAGCGGTGATTTGCGTCGCGTTAGTAGTGACTTTCTGGCAAACCGTGCCTCCACTTGGTGTCGCATCCCAGGCTTGGCCGATGTTGCGGGCATAATGAGTAACTGTACCGGCGGGTTCTATGATGTCGTAGGTCTCTTTGTTCGCCGTATAGGTGTACACAAATTGCGGCACTGTAACAGGTTGTGGCGAACCAGTGATGACGTAAGCAGTTCCGGCGGGTGTTGTCATCGTCAAACTTGCTGGAGCTGGAACGGTCCCAACGCATCCAGTAACTACGTCGTAGAGTTGCGTAGAAAAGAAACGACGAGAACCTTCAGTCGCTACACCAATAATCGTGATCGGGTCACTAGGACTGCTGATTAAAAAATCACTTAACAAACAGGTGCCGCCACCGCCGCCCACCCACAAAAACGAGCCGTTGCCGTTCGGAAAATACTGCGGATGATGCAATCTGACGCCGCACTGTCCGATATAGCCACTGTTAAACCCGCAGTGAAAAAAGGAATTATGCTTAGACTGCGAATGTTCAAAGGTCCAAGCCGAGTCACGATAGTCGTAGACTTCGCAACTCCGCCATACATTGAATTCTTGATTGGCGTCTCCGGCTGAGCCTTGCTCTACTCTCCAGCCGAAATCAAAACCAGCCGCTTGCCCCCACATTTGAATGTTATCGAATTGATTATGAGTCGGCGTCACGCCGCCAGTCGCGTTTTTCATGCTGATGCCGGTAAAGCATGGCTTAGTCGGCAAACAGTATAAACGCGCGTTGGACATCTTCACGGTTCGACAATCCGAGTATTGAAACATCGGACGGTCGTTGGCACCGTTCCAACAAAAGACGGCTCCATTCCAATCAATGATACCATTCCAAACGCCGCTGATCGTGACGGTATCACTCAGAATATAGATTCCGCCAGCGGAAGCCGTGGTTTTTTTTAGTAGCGGCAGATGAACCTTGTTCCCCGCGTCGGCCAAAGCATAATCACCGGCGACTTGTATGGAGGCATTGATTGCGTTTTGGACAGCAGTCGTTGAATCGGCGCCGCCCGTAGGATCGGCACCATAGTCGTCAATATTTGTTTCCGCTGGTGTGTACGCCATTATGGTTCCACCGCTATCTGCATCGGAGTTCCCGAAGCGAACTGTACCATGAGCCGGGTTTTGCCGCTGCCATTATCCTCTGCATATAAACAAGCCTTGTTCGCTGCGCACGTACCAGGCGCAACGATTTCAGGTAGTGTCGCGCTACCTGTAAAATCACCGACAAAACTGGGCGCAGTTACAACGCCCGCTTTGCTCACTTCTAAAAGGTTTGTCGTGCCGCTGGCACCGCCCAATATCTGCCAGGCCTTGGAATTTGCATGGGAAGCCGTATCGGTAATCGTAAATCGGACTGCTACTGGCGCACCTGTGGTATTCCATGTCTGGGAAAAACTCAAAATGCCAGCGGAAGCAGAGCCGGTGAGAGCATCGCCAAACACTTCGAGTTTTGCCGCGCTGGGTACTCCGCCGATGCCAACCAATCCCCCGCTCGTCGTTTGAAACTGGACCGTGGTACCATCAATTAGGAGCGTCGCGTAATCAGCAACACCATCAATGGCGCCAAGAATTTGACTACCGGCGCTCTGATCACGAATAACGACATGACGATTCGTAGCCGTCTTAGCATCGAAAAATGCGCCTGGGGTAGTAGTACCAATACCGACCCTTCCCCCCGTCGGATTCAGTATCGTGTAGCCCTTTGTGGCGTGAGAAGTCGAGTCGAGCGTGAGGTTGCCGCCGGAGGTGGAGTTGCCGAAGAGCGTAAACCCAGCAGCGTTGATGTTGGAAGTCCAGGGGGTTTGGGAGCCGCCGCTTGTAATATCAATAGTGGCGGTACCACCTGATTGAGATGCCGTCACGCCGGCACCGGTAAAGTTTAGGGTGCGAGCGCGACCTTTGTCTACGCCTTCATCTTGAACGATTACACCCGAAGCTGGCGCAATTGCCGCCAGCGCGCTGGCGGGTAAAGCTAGGAAGGCTAAGACTGCAATGATCAGCGCCCTAGCGGTAAAAAACTGCCCGTACCGTGCCATTGACGGCCCCTTCCCTAATGAATCGTAGTTTAGCCGCCGTTCTTCGAAGCGATTCAAACTGTTCCATGTCAAAAATCTGAATCCCAAAACTCGTCGTTGGGTCTACACCATGAAGAGTGACGCGAATCGGTCCACCGGCCATCTGAAACCAGACATATTCGGAGGCGGCGATCTTTGTGGCATCCAAGGTTCGCACGGCGTTGTCGACCGTCAACTCTTGATAGTCGACAGCTTCACCGTTGAACCAAGGGCCGACTCTAACTGCAAGCATGTCGTTACCTCAAATTATGGGCCGCAACGAAGGCGTTGAAGCTGGCCTGAACATGATGGAGCTCGCCTTGCTTCGTCGCTATCGCGTCATCAAGTTTGGCGGTCTCTTCCTTGGCTTTTGCCTCCGCCTGCGCTACCGAAGACGACAGTTCGGACACTTTGTCTTCCAATTCCTTGGCTGCGCTCTCTGCGGTCTGCCGACGTTCCTCCAGTTGGCCGATTTCCTTTAGCAATTCGTCGGCGCGGAGCCGATGGAGCTTTTCGAGATCCCCGTTTTTCTTCTGGAAACCCGACTCAAGTTTGCCAAGCTTAGCCTTATGATCGGCATCGGCTTTTTTGAGATCGTCTTTTCTCGCTGCAATGGAACCCTCAATCGAAGCCTGTTCCCTTTGCATGGCCAGAATTCCCTGCTTCATGCGAGTATAACGCTCGGCAATATCGCGCACCGAGGCGAAGGCATCTAGCATCTTCAGGAAGCGCTCGGCATCCTTAAACGCCTTTTCGATCTCAACATCAGTAATCAACTCATTTTCCGACATATCAGTTCCTCCTGATCAACATTGAAACCGTGGCAATTCCTGGACCGCTCTTCTTGGGCTTGATTTTACGAAACATGTCGTTGCAGGACTTAATCCCGGGATAGACAAAGTTCAGAGCAAGCGTGTCCGAATCGTTCAGCGGGAAAAATTCGTCGCCGGCAATCTGCCCCAGGATGGTAACTCCGTTCGCATCGCCTGTGACTTCTACCGTCGCCATCATCCCGATTTTATCCCAGAACGGAATGTCGTCGCCTTCTTGGATGTCTTTCCAGTTGACTTGCCAAAGATCGACACCGCCCCCGACGTGGACTTGAGCTGCTTTGTATTCCATAAAGAATCTCCTCGTATCAATTCAGACTATACACCCTTGTGACATTTATCTCCAATTCTCTTACTGCGACTCCACTTCTATCGAAGGATTGCTGAACTCAATTGTTTCTTGTGTTCTTGCCGCAGCCAATGGTGCTTCCTGTTCCATTTGAAAACCTTCTCGTTCCTCGGGTGCCAGTCGCAATTCTCCACGCAATAAGCGCTTCGCTTCGAGTTGTTCGTCCAATTCGGGGTATTCCTCGCGAAGCTTGCCCACGGCAACGTTGATTCGGCGATTGTAGATAGAATAGATTTGCTCTTGTTGCACAATAGGCGCCTGTTTGTGAAATTCCGCGTCGGCGAGAAGATTTTTCACCTCTCCGTCTGCTGTTTCTCCGCTCTCATCAGCTTCGTGAATATAGCGTTTACCTTTGTAAATTTGCTCCGGCGTATATTGAATACCAGCACCGGCCTCTCTTGTCGGCCCGAGCGGGCCTGCATAAGTAAAGGCCGATTCCGATGGGTTCGCGCCACCATAAGCTTTTGGAAATTCGGGAAACGGCATCTTTAATTCCAAGAATTTTATCGCCACGGCATCATCTTCGGATTGAATCGGCGCTGTCGGTAGAAACCAACCGCCGGGCGTGCCCTCCAATAACCGCGGTGGATTTCTGATCGATTCGCCAGTTCGCGGGTTAATTTTCGCCTGCAATCCCCAACCCGGAATGTCTCGCGCAAGCTCATCCCAAATACTATAGACTTCTTTAACTCCCGGATCGTAAGCTCTCAATGCTTGTCTCAGGATAGCAGGTTCAACAAATCCTTTTACTATACTCGCCGTAGCTTGCCGAACAATTCGATTCGTATTGCTTTCATCTGATGGATTGTCAAATATCGACACGATGTTTGCAATTTGCTGATTATAGGTCGTATCCATGAAATTGCGAGAGCCAGCAAACATGCCCGTCTGTAAAGCCAGCACGGCGCCACTCCAAAGACCTTCGGCTTTGGTCGTATCGCGGACTTCATCCCATATTTCAGCAACATCGGCGACCATGCCGAGAGGGGCAGCAGTCGGCTGCCAGAGGTGATAGGAGAATCGTCCTAGTGGCGTCCAAAACGTATAAGGATGAATCGCCCCAGCATCGCGCAAATTTCTTGCCAGTCTGCGATCCGTAGGCCCCCCTCCGGCTATAAAACTTTCACCGTCTGGAGCCTTAGCGCGGGCCGCTAGAAACAAGCCCGCCCCGACGATGTTCGCCCATAGTGTTCGCCCGACTGCCTCTTGTCTCAGCAGTGGATCTCCGGAAGCCAGTTCCGTAAGGGTTTTTGATGATGTCAGTGAAAGCACCGGCGATCTGTTCCAGCCGTAAGCCATCAAACGATCCGTAGTACGAATAAACGGTAGTATAAATTCCGTACCTGGGACCATCTCTCTACCAAGCATGAGCAGCTTACCGAACACGCTGGGTCTATCGGAATAAGTCATAAGTCCGGCCATTCTCACGCCATATTCGTGCATGTCGGGTGCCACGTTCATAAGTCCATGTTCTTTAAATTGCTGCCAAGGAACCTGCGAACCGCTAGAGAGCCATTGATGCTTTAATCTTTCGGCGACTGCGGCCCGGTACAGGGCAACTCTGGCGACTTCATCAGCCGCTTGGGCAATACCCACAGGGGTTCCGACTACGCGACCGAATAACCCCGAGAACGGATTTGTGGTTCCGGTGGTCGTGAACACAGGAAGATCATAGCGGCCTTCAAAAAGACTCGCTCGCGCTTGCTGCGGAACCATGTCAGCAAGTCTGTCCCATCGTTTGGTAAGCGCATAACGTGTAGCATCCCACATTGAGCTCGCCCAAGTCGTAATGAAATCATTGGCCTCACTGATGTATCCCGCTTCGACATGATGTTTCGCCGACAAAAAAGGATTGAGCGCTTTCGACGCTGCGGCTCCCGTAATTTTTTCAAAATAATGCCAAGGTGCAGAAATTAAGTTGCCGGAGACGTTACGACCGATTGTATCGGTTCCAGACATGATCGAATTAACAAAAACGAACCGCGCCTTGTCTCTGAATGTGGGATCTCGTAAGACCTGTTCTCCTAAATTGTTCATGCTCTGTGCAGCTATGCTCACTTGGTCAGGATGCCCCATTGCTTTCATACGAGCGATGATATTCAAAGCGTTGGCTTCGATTTCATCTATGGTATTCAAATTTTCGCCAGCTAACCACGAGCCTGTCTCGACAACTTTATCCTGATATCGCGTGACATTGACGGTCGGTTTGCCAGCGATTCTAAGTGTTTGCCCTGCTGTTTGTAGGGGCATTCGATAATTAGGATCGATTTCTCGTAGTCGATTAAACTCTGCAAACATTCTCCAAAATGGCGTCTTATTACCCGTTAACCATTCTTGTTCGGCGGTCTGTACCAGATTATAAATTTCTCGTTGGTGATCTTTCATCACGAGAGAGTTGGCCGCAATCTCAATCGGATCGACAGCTTGACCGGGAGTGATTTCCGCAATATCTTTCTTTGTCTTACCGATCCAACTGGCTTGATCAATCGTCTCATCGATGTTGATTTTGCCGGATTCGAGGAGAGCTTTATTTTCTTTGTAAACCTGATCGGAGCGTTTCGCCGCATTCAGATAATCCTGGTATCCCGGAGCCCCGCCCTTCGGAGCGATGATCCGCGCAATTTCCTGGTCTGTTTTTCCGGCGTCCCTCAGTTTTTTGATGAGGCGTGGATTCACGCCAGAGAAGTCAGCCTGAATCCCTTCGAGCAAATTATCTGCGCTGCGCTCGAATTTTCGAGCCTGGGCTGCATTCATCACTTGTTCAGCCGATTGTCTTGCTGGCAGCATTGTTCCCGCTGCCGCATCCAGGGTTCGCCGTGTTTCGCTTAATTCGGGAATTGATTGCATTTGGGCTTGGGCGAGCAAGTCGTGAGTTTCATCAAGGCTTTTTATCCGCGCGGCGATATTAGTTTCGTCAGTGGCGGCGATACTGGTCTGCGCTCGTCGTGCCGCTTTCTCCGCCAGTTTTTGCTCTTCGTAAGCCTGCGCTCGTTTGGCAAGGTCTTGTAAACCGGCACGCGCTTCCTTGATTTTCGGCGTCATTTTTTCGGCATGGGCTGCGGCTGCCGCGATATCTCGGTTGGCTACGACTGCGGCGGATTTTTCCGCAACCGAGGCAGGTATAGCGTCATTGAGTCTTTTGAGTATCGCAGGGTCATCTTGAAGTTGAACGACTAGATCCTTTGCCTTTGGAATGAAGCTTGTAACTTTATTGATTACAGTTCCAACCCCGTATCCCGTGCCGACTTGAGTTACGGCATCAGCAAGGGCTGCGATTACATTCACGGTATCGTTGTTGATGCCACGCTTCATGAACGCATCTTGGATTGATTCGCCGACAGTATGACCCGCTGCGGTAATAACCGGCGACCCAGTAAGTATGGCAAAGGCATGCCATGCGGCTATGGCAGCCGGAGCGAGAAAAAAACCGCTGTATTCCGTTTTCGGCTTTTCACCTGCTAATTCTTTTGGAAGACGGCCAAGCTCTGTTCCCGTAGCCTTGATGGCTACCACTAAATCGGCAAAGCCCCTCTCAAAGTCGCCGACAAGATTGTTGACAAGCTTTGTATGAATACCGGAGAACTGATTTTGTTCTTGCAGTATCTTGCCCCGCAACGTAGAGCGTTGGCCGGCGTCGATTATTCCCTTGGCATGAAGTCTATCGACGGATTCCCAGGTGTAATCCATTATCGGTTCGCCTTGCTCGGTTGCGGATTGAGAGCGTTGAGCGCGGCCTGCTCATCGGCTGGAAGCGCCTTAAGAACATCTCTATTTGCCTTCTTGAGTTGGTTCGTTTTTATTCTTTCGTCGCGAACTTTGGTGGCAGCTTCTAACTTGTTGGCACTGGGTTTTCCCTGCACGAGATCGTTGTATGCCTTGACATCTTCACGATGGCCCTTGCTCCATTTCGTAGAATCGGTAGCAGATTCATAGGGATAATTTTCACCTATTTTTCTAGCCGCCTCCCCCATTGTTATTTGTGGGTTTTCCCGTCTTTCCTCAGAGACCGCCACTCTAGCTTCACGAATCAGCGCTTGTTGGATTTGGTTCAAATGTCCAGTAAAGCTAGCAGAACCGGCACTCCCGATTTCGCCATTATCGCGCATCTGTTTAGCCATCGCGCGGTAATCGGAAACCCTTTTGGCCGTATAAAAATCCCCATTGAAATCGGCTAATAGTTTTTGGCTATTTGCGATTTGCTCCGGTGTGTCTTTTGTTGGCCTCAATAAACGCTGCTGAATTTTATCCCGTTCCTCAAAGCCCCAAATTCCGGCTTCCGTATACGCCTTGAGCTTATTCTCAATCTGAATCGCCGTAGCACCCGCATCGATCATCTTCTGGATGTTCAAGTCAGCCTTGTCCCGTTCGAGCTTAAGTTCCCGCTCCTGATCTAAAATGCCTTGGCGAATAGTTTGATTAGCTTGTACCTCCCATTGCCTACGTTTTTCCGGTTCCACCTCGCCAAATTCGCCAGCTTTCAACTGCTTGAGCGCCAGTGAAGGATTGACTTCCAAAGTGTTATAGAAGCGATTTTCAGCCACTTGCTGCGTGAATTTTTTGATTTTCAACTCGGCTTGATCCCGTCTAATAAATCCACGTGCGGTCATATATCCGGTGAAATGAGCGTAGCCTTTCATCATCGCTTCCCGCTCGGCTGGATCTTCGGCTTTCGAGGCAGAATCGATCATGCGTAGACTTTCCGATTCATAATCACCTAGCGCTTTGAGCCTAGTCTTTTCCCGGCCTAAATGTTGAATTCTACCAGTATGCAAAATTTGATCATTTGAAAGCGTTTCGCGAATCCGCGTCTTAGCTCTCTCGCTTCGACCGCTTTCAATCTGAGTGTCAAGCGCCTTCTGTTGTTCCTCTACTGCCCGGCTTTCGAACTCCTGCGGATCGGTTACTGTATCGTTTAGTTCCGTCAACTTGGCATCCCATGTCGCCTTGATGTCCCCGGCTACTTTCGCCGCATTCGCCCTATCTGCACCATCTTCTAATTTAAAAAGAGTCTCACCGATATCAGAAAGCGCCTTCCCGGCGTACTGGAGCCCGCTCGGTGGTACTTGGGCTACCCTGAGATCGAGATTGGGTGCCTGCGGCGCTATACGTAGAAGCTGAGCCATTCTAATTCAGTTTCGTTACTTTCATCCAAGAGTCTTTAAGCAATTTAGAGTCTGCCGCCGTTGAGGTATTTTGTGCCCATTGAAGTTGCACGTTACCAGCGGTGCCGGCACAGCGAACTATACCTTTGAGGGTCATGCCCGCCGTACCGCTCAGGCTCGCGTTGGCATGGGTGCCCGTTCCGGTCAAAAGCGCAACTAGCCCAGCGCCAATTTCCGTGCCGTACCAAAAACTGCTGGTTGTTCCTGTTCCAGCCGCAGTCGGTCCCAATGGTCCCCAAAACATCGTGAAACCCGACGGTCCTGTCCATTGGAATTTAAAATCAGGCGTCGTGCTTGTGGCATTAAGCAGCAATTGCGCCTCGATACCATAGCTGGTGTTAGCAGTGCAGGCGAAAACAAGATGATCGTCATCTTGAAAAGTAGTTGACGTGTTGACGATTTCATCTGCCGTCTTGACGATAAGCCTCTCAATCGGCCCGGTGGTATTACACTTCCAGCCACTCGCCTGAGTTGAATCAGCTACGGCACCGATATCGTTACCGCATACGGCGAAACGTATGGAATCCGTACCGTTGTGCGCGAGAAGATCGCCTTTAGTAGTGAGCGGATCGAGAGCGTTGAACGCGGCGGTCGCAGAAGAATTATTGGCTACTCCAAAAACGTTAACACTTGTTTCGAGAGAACTCGCCTTAATATCACCTGTGCCGATCTTGGCAAGAGCCCCCGCGTTAGATATCTCGACGCCGTTAGCCGTGCCGCCCGCGGTGAATTTGCCAACCTTGGCGGTGGAAGTGCCTGTGGTATTAACTTGGAACAGAGCTCCGGTGCCGGTGTTGCCAGTTGTGTCCGTTATCGTATAGGCGGGGTTAGCACCAGTCCCGGTTCCATAAGTAAACGTGGTGCGGTTGTTACCGTGAGAAAATGCGGCGTTGCCGATGGGTGCTGTAATTTGGTCCCATTGATTGGCTGTAGCCGCCGCAGCGTTCAAATCCGCAGCGCAATTAATAGCGCCGGTCGCATCGAAGCCGACCATCTTCTGCGTGCCGGGACAAACATTGGGCAACGCGGCTTGAGAGTAGCCTTCGAGCACCTTGTAAGCGCGGCTTAACTGTTCCTGAAGCTGTTGAGTGAGTGCGACGAGTTTGTCCAGATCCGACATTACTCGGGTGGCATTGTATGCTGAGTTAGCGACATAATTAGTGAGTTGCGCAAGAGAGGCGTTGCGTACCAACACGACTTTAGCAGCGTTCGCCGGTGCGGTCACAAACGTGACTGTTCCTCCGGTGCTGACACCGACACCGCTGACAGTGTAGTGCGTGCCGAGACTCTTCGTGGCGCCATCGACTAAAACCTTGATGTGAGCTTGATCGAGGAGTTTGAAGTTGTAGGTGAAGGCCGTAGTTGATCCGTTGCCCGTGTAATTATCGGTGCCATCATCAGCGGGCATCGTGGCGAATGTTTCACGTGGAACTATCGAGATCGAAGCGAAAGCCAAAAATAAGATGAAAAATAATTGTTTCATGGACTACCTCCACCAACCGGAGCCGCCAAGATCGTATCCTCTATTCGGTATGCGGGCTGAGCCGATACCCGAACCAGTACCGAGGGTCGCGTTTTTGGGCACGTCGCGCGTAGAAGCCCACCATTTTCCGCCAATCGAAGCCAGATCTCCAATGCCTTCCCAGATCGCACCAGCGCCCTGCTGGCGCGCATAGCTAGCTCCTTGTCTGGCCTGTCGTTTTCTCCAATCATCTTCCCACTGGTCGATCGCTCTATTCATGCCGCTGGTAAAAGCATTGGCTAATTCCACTTCCAACGGTGATCCCGATCCCGATGCAACTCCGCTGGCTTCAGCGCGTGCTTGATTTTTACTCAGCTTGTATAAATCTTCCCTTTCCATCAACGTGCGTCGGAGCCGTCCTTGCGCGTCGATCATCCTGCCCTGCTCTTTGTATTGCCTTTCCTGCGCGCTGGCGCGACTGACACCCCCGATCACTTGTCCGATGGTGCCGATTGCCGATAAGGCGGTAAAAATTCCAGCACCCATTACGTCCATTATTCACTCCATGAATAGATAGCTAGAGGTTTTCTCTTAAAGCCGAAATATTCCAGCCATGCGCATGCCTGTGGATTGTTTTCATCTGCCTCTGCGTCTATCTCATAGATTCCGCAAGCAGTTCTGATCAAAGGAAACTGTGTTTTCACGTAACGATGAATTCGTCGTAAAAGCAGAGCGCTACTGTGCGCACGATCGGTCAAGAGCACCCAGGCCACACCTCTGTGAGCAGCTAGTCTGGCAATGCCACCTGCTGCCACAGGTTGATCCTCGGCAAGCACGCAAAACGCCGGGCCGCTGAGTCGGATCACGTTGCGGGTCCCGTCGGTTTCGCCCAATGCCGCGAGATGGGCAAGTTTCAGTGTTACCAGTTCGGTTTTCAATGCCCACCACCCTTAAATATATCAATCATTCGCTGCATCAAACTGGGAGAATCGGCGTTCTTGGATCGCTGTTTTGCCGCATCGAGAGCCCGCGGTTCACTATCATAAACCCCAAAGGGTTTAATTTTCCCCTTTTTGAACAAATTGACGGCTTCGTCGTTACTCACTTTTTTTCCCTGATAGACGGTCGGAAGATTGTAGTGCTTTCCGTCCATCTCGACCGTTATGGATTGCTCGTGGCTCATCCAAATTCATCCCCAAATTGACACTTCCCCGCAATCCCTAGCACCGTAATTGGATAGGGTTGGTCTTGGAGCAGCGTTATGGCCCCATCGTATGGATCGGTAGTTTCCAGATTTTCCATGGTGGCGAGACCGGAGAATGGACGCCCCGCCAATGTCTGCTTTAGAGGTTTGCCATTCAGTTTGCCGCCAATAGTATTTTTCAGCCTAACGAAAACAATCGGCCATGTGCGCTTAAAGCCTTCGGTCACTTCGTTAGGAATTGACGGTCGCAGCGTGGTTAATGTGGAGCTGTAATGAAGTCCGACCTCGTAAACAGTATCACTCTCTGGCACTTCGCCCGCATCGGCGTCAAGCGTAATTACGCCGGTTGCGGAGACTGTTTTTTGACCGATGTAATTACTGCCTATGATGACATCGACGACCGTGTTAGGCAGGTGCGTGATGCCGGTGATCGTGGTGGCGCCAGCCAGTAGCGTGCCGACTTTGGCGCAATCGGTTTGAAGGCTGGCAAAGCCGCGACTAGAAATCGTCGAAGAGTTGTCCTCGAAATATTCCCACAATCGTTTTGTTTGTCCATCGATAGTTCGCTTGACGATCGCATAAGTGACCATCCCTTGACCATTCTCGTGTGGCAACACGCAAATGCTTTCAATTTCCCCGTTTGTGACCGTGCGTGCCCAGGCAAGAATCTCTTGGCGCGGTTTAAACGTCAGACCTCCGAGTTGGCCATTTTCTAGTGGGTAAAATATGATCGAATTCGGTTTCTGTTGGTATGCCGGTCTGTGTTGAGCGAACATCATGTCGCTGATCTGGCGCGCAAATAGCGTCGGCTCATTCGGGACGAAACTGCTGGCGTCTGGCGAGTCTTGGAGGGAGTAAGCAAATTGCACAATATCACGCTTGAAGCGCTGAATGGCGAGAATGGCATTGTCCACAATGATAGGCTGCACATGCAAAGATCCCGCTTGGCTGATCTTATTGACAAACGGGATTTCATCCCCGCCGAGCGGCTGATCGGTTCCCGGTCCTTTGGCGGAATGCTCCTCTCTGGAATCGCCCATGTATAAAGCTATCAGAGAGACCATCCACTCAATCGGATTACTGCCTCCACCCTGGAAAGTATATTCATAGGCATCAACGGCTAGAGCCCCGGTGGCAAAATTGTAAATATCATTTAGGCTTGGCCCCCAAAACGTCTTCGGTTGAGTCGTTGTGCCGCCAAATAACGGTCTGCCTTGGTGAATGCAGACCGTTCGAGGTCGGCCCCGGCTTGCCGACCAACTTGCTTCTTGCAATCGCCATGCACCGGCGGCCGCCGCCGCTGGATCTGCCGTTGTGGCGTCCGTGAGCACGCTCATGATAGTGCCGGTCCCAGTCGTACTGCTTGAGATCGCAGTAATCTTGATCGTGCCGCCAAGCATTTTGATGAATTTATCTACATATGTGCTACGAAGCCCGGCCGCTCCGGCTGCAAGCGCGACCTGAGTGCCGATGGGCTCTTTTTTATCTACGTCCATCGTCACCTGTGGGGCTAACCGCAATAGCCAACCGCCCGAAGCCAATCCGCTGATCTTGTTCCACGTAACGCCGGTCTGATCGAACGAAAACGCAGCGTCGATAGTGAAGGTATCAGCCGTTGGCGTCGCCGTAATCATGCGAATTTCGCCGGATTGAGCACCGCTGGTAAGTAAAACAGCATTGCCAACGGCTGCGCCGTGACCGATGCTCGTAACTGCGTCGCCTAGACTATTGAGTGTGGCAGGTCCAGCCGAAATTGTTTGCGCAAAGGTATCTAAAATATTGATAGTCAGTTGCCGCGGACCATCGCCAGTGCCAGTAATCGAAGTAATTATCGCTCGCCCGGTTCCGACAATAATTTGCCGGCCGACTTCACCTGCCAAAAATTGATCCGTACCGACACGAAATTTAATTCCCGTCCCGGTATTCGCTGCTGCCGCGCCGGCTACGGCTAAATTCTCGTCGGCATCGAACGATGGCGGAGGATTAGCGTTGAAATTGGCTAGCGTCCAACTCGCATCAGTAATTCGCGTAAGTTTCTGAACATCGTAAGCAGGATTCGCGCTGCAAAGAAAGATAACATCCAAGCTCTGCTGATAATGGATGTCGCGTAAATCGGTTTCTTGGTATGGGCTTGTCAATAATTCGTAAGGAACACCGCCACTCAAAATCTGCGCGCGATTCTTGAGGAATCGAACATATCCTTGACCGAGCTCGATCGCAAAGGCATCCGTGACGCTGCTCTCAAAGGGGATTGCCAGAGTAAACTTGCTTGAATCTTTGACCTCGCAAATATACTGCAATCCCGGCCTGCGAAACCCGCCGCCTTCGGGCATGGCCCAATAATTTTCCATGACCCGCACGCCATTGTAACGCTTACCAAGATCAGGACGGGCTTCGATCTCCTCGGAAACCTCGCCCTGAGAAAATGTCGTCTGAATCAAATGGGCGCGTTTCGACATTACTCCTCGCGGATATCATCCGTCAACTCGGTAGAAGTCATCTGTTCGGGCGAACTTTCTTGGCCGTCGACCGCTTTGGCGTCCATGAGCTGCATCTGATAGACCCTATAGAGATCGCTCGCTTTTTCCTTGTCAGTGCTTAATGCCGGAGCCAGCCTAACGGTCAGAAATGTCACAAATGCCTGATAGAACATCCCGTCCCATCGGTTAGGATCGTCTTCCCATCGGATATACTGAATTAAGATCGCGGATTCATCTGACAACAGATTGCGACGCTCAATCTCCCAAATCGATTTATCGGAATTGTTGACTTTTAGGACGCGAAAGCAATCGGCGGGTAGAGTGTACGCATAGGCCCAATCGGAAATCGGCGCCGTCGCGTTCTGCGCTAGTTTGATCCGGTCCTTGGCGAAATTCCACGGATGATCCCGAAGCATTGTTCTGAGCAACGATACGAAGTAACGCTTGCAGAGCACTGCGACGGGATCATCGGCATTGTCAGGATCGCTGATTGGCGCGCGTCCGAGCTGGCCTAGCGCCTCGTTGATCACGTCTACCGGCGCGACTTCAAAGATCACGGCCATAACGGCGCCTCTTAATCAAGCGTGATGCCGTCAAATACGGTCGCGAAGGCCTTCGCGTACCAAAGCGTGCCGTCGCAAATCAGCTCGACCCTATCGCCGATAACCGCCTTGTTGGCAACAAGTGTAATCACATCCACGGCTGTACCGTTGGTCAAGTCTGGATCTGTGGCGCTATTGACATCCCCGGTATAGACCTGCCCGTGAATGATGTTTTGGGTCGTGCCATTGGTCGTGATGGTGTAAGCAGTAGTCGGAGCGACCTTGACAACAAAGGTGAAGTTCAAACCGGCCGCAGGGGCCGGCAATGCGGTATCGAATCCAGTGGCGGTCCCGAGAGTCAACAATTTGCCGGAGTCCGCAGCCACAAGAACCTTGGTCGCCGTCAGGGCTTCGACGGGTGCCGCCAAGACCACGGAGGCTGGGGCTATGGCAAATCCAAGACCTGCCACATATTGCAAAGTCTCCCCGGCATTGAGGGTTGTTTTGTAGATCTGATAAACGACACCGCCGGTCGAGATTTGAACCGTAATGAGATTGGAGCTCGAAGCGTGCTTGTTGCGGATAGTCAGCAATTCGACGCATCGATTCACGCCGCCACTCCCAGGCATAGTCAAGATATCTATGGTAGCCGCAGCCGTGATTGCTGTCGCTTGTCGCCCTGGCATCTCGAATCCCTTGTTGTAATCCCTGTAGCAAGCAAGCACGTCCAGAGTTACGGCAGACGCGCTTATGACTTGCAGTATATCGCTGGTAGAACTTAGAAGCATGGTTTAGTCCTCTCTTTGCAAAAAGTTTCCGTTATTCCGCGTCTATTTCGATGGCGTTTCCTTCGTCGGCTGTGGCAAACGCGCCCGATAACCTCAGCCAGTAACTAGGAATGAACAGGCCCAAGCGATACTCACGATTGATTTCGGCATTGGCAGCCAGGGCGTCAATCGACGTGATTACTTCGCCGACATAAATGCGCCGAGCCAGTGCAGCCGTTGCTTGAGTCGCGTTGGTACGCCGCACTCGCAGATTATATCGGGTCGTACTTACCCCTGTACCTGAACCGCCTACTGCCCAATCGGGTTGTGGCGTGAATAAAATCAGGTTCTCTCCGGTGGCCCAATCCGCAGATCTTGCAACATCGCTAAGCATGCCGGCGGCAGCCACTGCAGTCCACGCCGAACCGTTCCAATACTCGACGACATGGGTTGTGGTAGTACCGCTGCCGCCCGTTGTGGTGTCGATGGAAACTGCTCCAAAAACTCGATCGGCGCCGACGATAAAGCCGTCGTCGACAGTGGTAGTTTCAAGCGCGAAATCGTTGGTGTCGGCATCCTGAGCGTCGGTCGTATCCGCCGTGTAGGTCGTGGTTGCGTGGACCCACTGGCCGGCCTCCCAGGTGTTATCCGCAAGCAAGGCGACAAGTGCAGCAGCCGACGCACCTGTACCCCGATTCTGAAGCGTCACTCGTTGAAGCAGGCGTCTCTTGGTGGTGATGGTAGAGAAATCGAGACCGGCGCTTGTCGGGATGACGCCCTGCGCCGTTGCCGGCTGCCCCAGCCATTTGCCTCTGTTGGTTCGATGGTAATTATCGGAGAAACCGCTGTCGGGAAAAGTGAAGGGCTGGAGCAAGGCGACTATGAAAAGAAACTTCATTGCACTTTGTTTCACGGCGAGTCTCCTAGCAAAGTGGCGGGGCCATCTTTCAGACCCCGCCAGGAGCTGTTGAACACCCGGCCCAGGTACTAGGTCTTGGCTACGAGCATATGCCCGGTGATCTGTCCGGCCGCCACGAACTTCCCGACGGAATTCGTAACGCATAGAAAAACATCCGCGGTCGCTTCGAACCCGTAACCTAGCAGGATCGTCGGAGCCAACGGTACGAGAACCGTATTGGCCGCATCCCAATCGGTTGCGGCAAGGAACTTGGCCGCTGTGATCACGGCCCCCAACGACAGTCCATCGGCCAACACTGCGTAGGTTCCGTAGGCGCCCGTCGCTGCGCCTTCCGTCGAATCCAATGCGCTATGACACTCGGCGCCGCCAAGAACGCGATCACCCTTGTAGATCTTGCCGCAGACCAGAATGTCCGCAGTCGCTCCCGCCGGCAGCGAAGCGAAGTTCCAGAAGATGTGACGGAGTGATCCGCCCATCTCGTTCGGGCCGACTTTTCGCCCCGCTCTCACCTTCGTCCAGCCGTCGCTGTAAATAGTGGTCCCTCGTTGCGCAGCGCGAAATCTCTCTTCCCTTCCAATGCCGAGGGGCCCGAAAATGCGCTCGGCCCAGCTCGCCTTTCGGAACAAGCTATTGTGATAAATCGCCCGCTTCCCCTCCAGTGTTTCCTGCGCGTAATACCCATTACCGATTTCGTAGACTTTTCTCTCTTTCATGTTAATTTCCTCTTTTTGCCCCCTGCTTTCGCAGGACCGGGCATAGTAAATTGCGCACGTTGATTTTAGGTCGCCCTCTTGATACTGACCAAGTACTCCACATCATCGGTCACTGCCGTTCCCCAAAAATCGGCCGGAGCACCGCCTGCCCCGTACTCAACCGTAATTGAGGTATCGATCTTCAGGTGATTTGGCTTGCCTTCGGGTAACGTAGTGCTTGGAACGAGCACCACGGTATCAGCATCCTGGCTGTCCTTTTTGAATCTTTGAAGCAACTCCATTAGTGAATCACCTCCTCCGGTTCCTTAAATCCGTATCTCAACCCGTTGGCGCACGTCCGGCAATAGCGACCTCCCGTGTGCTTATTGACCATTAAGTTATCGCCCTCGTACGCATGACCGCGAGGACAATGAGTTCGATATTCGGGACGACGTTGATGGCTGCGCCAAAGATCGAGCACTTTATTGATTTGTACCTTACGCCTAGGTGACATCAAGGAATAGATCGTCATCATCACGCCGCGAGCGGCCGCGTTTGAAACATACCATCGATAAACGGGCTTCCATTTCGGATGACTCTTTCTGTAGCGATCAGAGTAGAAGATTTTTCCGCCGAACATGCGCCGCAGCCTGTTAAGCGGCTCGCATTGCACTTGCACTGCGACCACGTAATTACCATAGGGACCACGTGTAGCGAACGATCCTTCGCCTTCTAAGAAACCCGCAGCCCAGTAAATTTCCTTAATGTCCAGCATTCAATTATGCCTCGTAAGTACTTGATATTAAACGGATTCGTCTATGTCAACCATCTCCACACAGGTATCATCTACCCTGACGCTGCCACCGGAGAGCTTGACCATCGCGAACGTATTGTTCCAGTGCCCAGGATCTTTGCCCAATTCGACTTGCTTGACGAGACCCAGCGCCATGCCCATGCCCATCTTTTGAACGCGCAGGCAGGAACGAATGTTGCCGGTCTTGTAGAGCTTAGTCGACTCGCGCCATTTGGCCCCGTACCAAGTGGCATCGATGGGAAAGCCGCCGGAAGAAAGGGCATTGATGGTCGAGTAGTCCGCGCTGGTAGCGGTCGGATCGGTCAGCAATTGCTCCATGGCTTTCGGCGAATAGAAAAAATACTGATCTTCCGGCAGCACGTTGTTATCGCCCATGTGAGTCTTGGATGTGCGAATCTTAGCCATCGTCAATCCGGCTCCGCCATTGACGATCTGATGATTCGCGGTATCAAACGTAGTCGCGGTGGATGTTCCAGCACCCTCATCCACCGTTTCAGCCGTGCCCAGGGCTCCGCCGACTGAAGCCGTGCTCTGTGCCAACACCAGATCATCTTTCTTTCTTTCAATGGCATAGCCTAAGATTTGCGACAGCTCAGAGGCGGGGTCGGTGAGCGTTTTCAACTCGTCGAACTCGTCGATCAACACGGCAAGAGCGAAATCGTAAAGTAACGCTCGCCTTTTGCTTTGTGGCGGATTGGCATAGGTGGTCGCAGCATCTCGCGTGGTCATCTGCTGCATATCCTGGGAGCCGATACGGTTAAACGGTTCCGTTTTGCCCTTGACGCCGGTTTTCAAGCGCACCGCCCCATCGACCACGGCCTTTCGCTGTTGAGAGAGCTGCACTACAGTATTGCTTACTGCGTGGATAAACCACGATTCGTTCTCTAAGCTGCCGCGTTGGCCCAGTCTGATGAGAGGTTCGGCGACGATCCAAATGCCGGTAGCAATCGCCGCCAACCAGACGTAGATATTTCTTGACAGGAATTTTAGGAAATTCATTTGGGGTTCCTTTCGATTAAATTTTCGCGTCATTGGCAGGAACGCGAACTGTTGTTCGGCAAGTGCCCCGCTTGCACGGACTCACCTGGCCTTTGTGGGGCCAGCAGCCTGGCTTTCCAGGCGGTCACCGGACAACCGAGAGGTTGTGCCCCGGATGGAGATGATCTCTCCGGTAATCCGATTGATAATCGGATCAACGCAAAGTTCTTCTTAATTCAGCTCATACGCCAAGTTCTGAACAAAAGCAAATCATTTCTTTACCGCATGCGCGAACTTCTTGTCAGAATTTTCTTTGGAATAGAAAATTCGTTTCCCTTTTTTAGAACCGTACATCTCAATGAATTTTCGCATCAGGCTTGTGCCAGTTTTACTTAACGGCATAACTATCCCGTCTTCTTTTTTCCCACCTCGGGATTGAATGTCTCAGAGTCGTCATACAGCATGATGATGAACATCGGATTCCAATCGATAAGCCTGACTTTATGCAAGCTCAAACCGAGTTCGTTGATCCTGCGCGCAATCCCGTTGTTGTCTTTCGCCAATTTTTCTTGCACGACCATTTATTTTGCCTCCCCTGTACCGTACTTAGCCTCATGAAAACCGTACCGATTTGCAACGCTCTTGTAGATTTTAATATCTTTTGCCGATTGTCATTTCAGTTCACCGCTGCCGTACTTCCGCCTGAATGCGTTATCGTATCTTTCCTGCAACGCTTGCCGTTTAGGATCTTGCGTATTCCCGCTCATCCACAGTTTGTAATCGGGATGTTTTGGATCGCTTGTCATGCGCAACACCTCGTTGAATTCTGCGTCTCCGTCCGGTGCACCGGTGCCTTCGATAATACTGATATCTTCGCCCGTATCCATCCCCGCTTTCGCAATCAATTTCAGTATCGTCGGATGATCGGCTAGGCCGGATTTCTCCAGCAATTGCATTTCGTTCTCGTTGATATTCTTAGCTAGCCAAGCACCGCCATAGGCCGCCATGGCTTTTGGTTCCTTACCCTCGGTTTGCGACCAGGCGTCAAATTCCTGCTGTACTTTTTGTCGGTCCAGTTCGATCACCGGCTTGACTGTTTCTTGATAGCGCTTGTTTTCGATGTCGACCAACTCATTGAGCGCCGCGTTGCTGAGGCCGTGCTTGAACGCCCATTGCTGGACAGACTTGATGGTATCGGCAGATCGTAGTGGTTCTGGAATGGCGTCAAGCGTGAGATTGTATGAATCGGACGTTGCCGGAGGAGCGTCTTGGGCTTTGACCAAAGCGAACCCGTGGGGTTTAACTTTTTCGCCGAGATCCTTGCCCCACTTCTCAACGTCTGGGGCTTTAGCATCCTTTCCTGGCAGTGTTACGGCATTGCCTAGCCGCTTCTCCAAGCTCACCGCATGTTTAACGAAAGTAGGAAAGTCTTTGTGGTTTCCTGATTGCACCCCCTTTTCGAATGAAGTCCAAATCTCGGGATCGCTCGCCTTGAGCGTTTCCGCAGGTGCGTACCATGGCGCGCCGTTGGCTGATGCCGGCGCGGTAGCCGGTGGAGCCGCTGCCGGTGGTGCTCCGGGATCTCCGGCGCCAGGGGTAGGGTCGCCTTCGGCTGTGAGTAAAAGTCTTTTCGGTAGCATCAATGTCCTCCCTTTTCAGGCAGATCGTATTCCGGCTTCCAATTTGCGTTTACCAGTAAGTGCCGCTTGTAGATTTCCTCAACGCTAAGATACCCATTCCCGATCAAGATGCGCTCAAGCTCATTGATCCAGCGGTAATCTTTTTCCAACGAATCCCCGAGCACGATACCATGCTGCATTCCACGCAGGTAGCGGTCATGAACTCGCGCAAGACCGGCCATGCTGATCTGGAGATTGATTTTATCCTTAGCCCGCAGTTTATTAGGCATCATGCGCTCGATTCGATTACTGCCTCACATCCATCAGCTTCTCATCCTCACTCGATGGTGATTCCTGAAATGCCATCGGGTGAGTTCCGGCATCGACCCGCGATAAAATATCCACAAGCATTTTCTGCTGTCCGTTGCGTTCGCCTAGACTGATCGAGCTCGGTTCCCCGATGAATTCCAGTGGTTTGAAATAAGTCTCAATGAGATAGTCAAGCACTTCTTTTCCCGATCGGCTGCTAAACGCAACTGAGAAGCTGCGGTTAAGCACTGCGTCGCGATCCTCTTCGGCGACGACCGGTTTCCAGCGTTGACGCCAAGCTTTTATTTGGTCGAGTAAATGACTCATGGCGTCACTACAATCTCGAAACCTAGTATCCGTGGCGGATAACGAAAGAAACTGCTACCAGTGTGCAATCTTCCTCGTTCCGTAATGATTGCGTTTTCTAAATCGCGATAGGTGTTGCGATCAAGTTTTAACGTAGGCCATTCCAATTTGTTCACTTGAATCTCGGCACCGAGATTATACAGTTCTCTCATTATGATTCTTAACTGCTCCTGTGTAATCATGCGACCGCTCCAGCCGCAGTTCCGGCTTGCGGCATCAAGGCTTTCACAAGTGGCGCAATTTGTCCGGCTCCCTGGGCCGTCTGCGAGAGTTCTTGGCCTAATTGCGCCTGCCTCTCGGCTTCCGCACGTGAGCCCCGGATGACATCAATCTGTTTTTGCGGTAACGTAGCGACCGCCGGTACGCCCCGATTCTGATTGATAGCGTCCCGATACTTATCGAAATCGTAACCGTCCAGTATCCATTGCGCGGGTTGTCTGCCCGTCATTTTCCATTCGTTGAGTTGCAACTGAACGATCGGCGTCAAGTCTTGCATGGCCTGATTCATGGCGTCGATCTCTTCCATGCGCTGTGCACGTGCCAACGGTGATTCAAATCGAACCCTGGGCTGCCCGCCTAGCTCCAAGATGATCTGCGGAGGAGGTGGAAAAACCTTGGCGCGATACAGGGTGTTGAACACTCGGGCGACGATCGGGATGCCGAACTCGAATTCCCATCGGCCATAGGTGGGACCGAGCATTTTCTGCACGATGTTTTGTTTTTGCTGAAAGACATACACCCGCATTTCCTGTTGGCCTTCGAGTGCCATCAACTGCTGAAGCATGTCGGCATAGAAGATTCTACGGATCATCGCTTGCATCTTCTCGGCGTCGACCTGGGAAAACGAATAATTGCCAATACCACTAACGATCGGCGCCAGTGCGTTTTGGACCGACTCGCCGGGAGCAGTACGAACAATGGTCACTCCCCAGGGCGAAAATCGCTTCGGGCCGATTACGGCCTCGTGACGTTGCGCCAGCGCCGGCTTGATGCGCAGAGCCATAGCTTCAAGATCGTGCTTGGTAGCTGCGTTCAAAGTAATTAACGTGTTGAGCGCAATCTCTCCGAGCCCGCGCCCGTATGGCTCGCCGTGGCAGCGCGTCCATCGTGGCACGCAGTCTGGAAATTCGTCATAACCGCCTTCCGATACGACCTGCTTAGTATCATAGTGAACATAGCAAGACGCCCACGGCATAGCCTTATTGCCGTACATTTTTTCTGATTGAATGCGGGGATAGATACCGTGAATAAATCGGAAGTTGTCCGCTTTGCCGTTCGTATAAGCGTTTTGAACGTTCTCGGGAAGATTGGCTAAACCCCACAGATCAGCCGCGGCTTTAGCCGTCTTGCGAAGCTCGACATAACTCTCATCGACCTGACCAACGCCGTTCTCATAAACTATGAATCGCCCGGCCTTGTGATGGGCAAAACGCATACCGCGAAAGCCGAAAATCTCGCGACCTGTCAGTTGTGGGTTCTGCTCGGCGCGCATCAGGCCGGTGCCAAAGGCGATCCAATCCATATCGGATTCGTAGGATTCAGGATAGAAGCCGCCATGAGTGAATTGTTTGAGTCCGATGTCACGGCATTCTTCGTACCACTCTCGCCCCTCGTCGTCTTTGTTGACCAATGGGTTTTCGTCTTCGACGCTATGCCAGAGTGATCCCGGGCCATGCAGGTATGAACCCATTTGGCGAACGGCTAAATCCGCGGCGCTGATGCCCTCGCTGTCATACATGCGCGACATCAGAGCTTCGCCCGGCGCTTGGCTTGTCTGGACATTGCCCCTCGATGGCTCAATGTATGGGGCGAGCAGATCGATGCGTTGGCGGAAATTGGCGGCGTATCTAAGACCCTCAGTGTAGCGCTCGACGACGCGCTGGCCTATCTTGTTTAGCCCTTCGGGTTGGCGTTTAGGCATTAACCTTGGCCCAGGGTGCCTTTGAGCCCTTGTTGGTAAGCCGTCATCATATTGCGGAAGCCGCTGGTACTGGTCTGTGCGGCCAATCCGCCGCCTTGGCGACGACGCAACGCCTCCTGCTGCGCCTTGGATGCCGGAGTTTCAGTTGGAGGCGGAGGCGGTTTCTCTTTCTTTTCACCGCCGCCGAATAACGAAGAAAAAATCTTACCCATGGCACACCTCGCTTTTTATTTAGCCAATACTCCGATTTGAACAATTTTGCAAGTTATTCAAACCAGTCTAGGATCAAAACCGTCCCGAGACTCTGCGAATCTAGGATCATCGACAAATCTCGCATCGAATTTAGAAATGGTTCGGGATGGCTCTGCCGGGAATTTCTCCGCTCCCGGTGCAATACGCGATAACAGAGCAAGAAATGCGTCGCCAATATCTTCCCAGGGATGGTTCGGTTTTTTGGGCAAGTCGCGTGATACCTTTCCAAACCGGTCTTGAGGATAATACCATCGGCCACCTAGCGCTTTGATTAGCGGCTCGGCATCGATAGGATCGATAAGAAGAGCGTTGCGTCGTTTGAGCAAGCTTGTCATTGGCGCCACCCGGGGGGGCCACTTAGTCGGGATCGGTTCAACGAATCCACCCACTCCCGACTCGATGGCGACAACCGAGTTTGTATCCGGATTGGATTGATCGCCGGTTTCCATAGAGGGATCGAAACCATGCAGACGGCAGGTGGCGGCTTGAAAACACCAGCTTGCGTATTTGGCGAGCCACGGCTTGATCTGTTCGGAGATGAGATCATAAATGCCCCCTGACCGTTGTCCGAAGCCCAGCACGGCATACACCCGCACGGTCCCTTTGAGTTCTTGGCCGATCACACAATAGGGATGGTGCCAACCGTCCCAACCGAAAAACATCGGTCCGGCCGACTCCATCGGGTAAAGCCGCTGAGTTGACACCATTGTGGCGCGGTCGAAATCCTGAGCGACGGAATCGCCAAGCTTGATGCTGCCAAATTCGCCGAATGCCAAGCGAGCCCTGATCTGATCGTCGGAAAGAGCCAGCTCGTTGCGCTTGCGGATCTCCATGCTGACGTGCGGATTGTCGCCCACGGGAAACCGGAACCACATCCGGCGCACATCAATCTGTTTGCCTTGCCAGTCGATCAGATTCGCATAGTCGGGATGATAACCGTAGTACGGGAACGCTTGCGGGCCAAATTTCATGCGCGTGACAGTCCAGTGGTCTTCGTCAGGAGGATTTGTGGTAAAAATAGCCGGGTTGGAATACGACGCGATGCGCCTGGAGGTAAGCCCGGTCTCCCAACTCAACTCATCGATGCCGTTGGAGCCGAGTTCGCGAGAAGGTGCCGCCTCATCGAACCACAGGCCAACGCACTCGCCCTTCAACCTATCGGTAGCTCCCTGATCTTCGACGCCGAATAGCTCCAGAGCGACAAGCGGAGACCCCTGGCTCATGAACACCGCAAGATGGCCTTCATCGTGAAGCCTCCAGGCTCCGCCCCAGAACGGGTACATAAGCGAGGTATGAGTTTTCAAAACATGGGAACGAAAAGAATCGGCAACCCCCATCCAACGAGTCGGAGTGGGAAACCCCATCTCCGCGTGTTTCTGTGCGTGCAGTAGCATGGCGATGAGCGCAACTTGGCTTTTACCTTCACCCCTGGCTGAACTGATGCCGTATTCAGAAGCAAGCCCTTCTTGCACCGCCTTGGCGAAGGCACCTGCCGCGTGGCCAAGTTTCAGTTTTAACTTTGATTCTGCCGGAGATTGGCTCTGCGGAGTCAAGATCGAGCGGCCGGCCATGATTGATCATTTACTCAAAATGAAATTTAATGCAAGTCAACGACTTTCCCCCTGTAGGTTTTTACTACGGCGAATGGCGGATCATTGAGGATTTCCTCGTACCTGCGGCCGTAATATACGAAGGTCTCAGTGTCAATGTCGATCGTTATCCACTCGGCCCTGCTAAATTCCTCCTTAAACCTCGGGAAGTTGGCGTCCAATCGCTCCTTGGCGGATAACGGCGACTCCAAACTGGCGAGTATTCTTTTGCGTGCCCGAGAAGCTGTGATAGCGGAACCAAGATCGCGGAATGAATGAACGACAATATTTCGGAGTCTCATCAATAATCTCTTTCGATGAGAAGATGGCCGAATGTAGCACGGATCGAAATTGAGATTCAAGAAAAATTTTTCTTGCTTTCAATCCAGGCTCAGAGTATTTTCGACTCATAGAGGTAACGATATGTGTTGGATCGAATCTCATAGCGGTTACAAGGTGACCGTAAAATATCACCCCTGCAATCTCCCCCACGATTCACCCGATGAGATTGTGAAGCCGATTGTGATCTGTCACGACTCCCCGTGTTATGTCTGCGAATCTCGAAAAGACAAGACGGAGGAAGTAGCGCGGAATAGATTCCGTGCCATGATAACCTTGGAACAGTTTAAAAAATACAGGAAAGTCACTATCCACGGCAGTGATCGCTAGATACCATCATGGATGCCAACAACGACAGAATCGACCAGCTCTTGCGCGCCGCGGTGCCGGAGATCAAATACGAGTTTGATCGGGTCAACCGCGCGACGAGTGGAAATGTGTCCGGGGAGATCCGCCTCATGGCGGCCCTATTGCAGGACGCCGTGGAAATTATCCAAGGCCGGCGCGTGCCGGGCATGTATGGCGACCAGAAACACCGCAGCGACCCCCGCCAAGAAGCTATCGACTGGATGCTGGACGATGATGATTCTGTCTTGTCGTTCCTGTCCTGTTGCGAGCAATTCCAGCTCAATCCCGAGGCGGTGCGGGCGCAGGTGGTGGGAAGAAAGAGGGCGGCGTGATGCTGCATCAACAGACCCGTGCATGGACAAATTATTGGCTACGCCATCTGTCGTGGAGAACGATTCAAAAAATGCGGCGGTATCGGCCGCAGCCAATTAGCAAATTGGAGCAGTCGCGGTCAGAACGCCTCGATTCTGAGTGGCAACGGCGAAAGCGAGAGGGTGGTGGAGGATTATTCGCAATGTGATAGGGGGTGATGCCTATGCAGGGATTTGATGCAATCGACCCTAATTATAGAGTGTCATTCCCGCAGCAGGGAAGCGGGTAACAACTCGGCGTGAAAAAATCCTTGACAAAAAACTGAGCCTCGTTTAATCTTCCGTTATGTTCCCGCTCACGTCTCGCGACCGTGAGTCTTTCCCTTCCGGGCGGGGCCGGTCCTCCAGCCGGCTCCGCCTAGCATCTGGAGGTGCTATATGTCCCGTCCTTGGATCATCGATAATCTCGCCTTTACTCAAGTCTCGTTAGACGAGTCCTATCACGACCGGCGACCGGGCCGAGTGCGCTTTACCGTGTACCAACCTGGCGGAATTTTACAGTTGAGTTGTGTCCGCTGCCATACCGCATTTGACGTGTCGATTCAGCGGGACTTGGTGGACCGGATACAGTGCCCCTTTTGCCATCGCACGCTCCGAGATGAGGGGGTGCGGTGAACACCCCGGCTAACCCTACCTTTCACGGAGGTGTTAATGGAACCCAAAAGACGAGACGTTCTACATTGCCCGAACTGTGATTCTGTCAACAGGCCATACCTACGTTTTGCCATACCGAATTTGGTGATGACGTGCGCTGAGTGCGGTCAGACCTACGACATTGTGGATTTGATCAGCATTGTCGAGAAAGGTTTCGGCAATGGCTAACCCGCTCATGCTTGCCGCGTTAGCGTACGAAGCTAAAGGCTACTCGGTCATCCCCCTTAAACCAAAAGATAAAATCCCCCTCATCCCCGCCTGGACACAATACCAAACCGAACGCGCCGATCGTGAACAGATCGGGCTGTGGTGGCGGACATGGAAGGATGCCAATTTAGGCATCGTCACCGGCGCGCTGTCCGGGCTGTTCGTGATCGACTGCGATTCACCCGAAGCGGCCACGGCGCTCAAGCCGACCCTCGGCGACCTCGAAGGCGTTGGCATTGTCGCCACCGGCAAGGGATTTCACCTCTACTACGCGCACGGGGCCAATGAGTACCCCAACAAGGCGGCTATCCGCCCTCACGTCGATTTCCGCGGCGACGGCGGCTACGTCGTGGCCCCGCCCTCAATTCATTCCAACGGCAAGGTCTACGAGTGGGCCAAGCCGATCAACGGGCATCTCAGGGAGCTGCCGACTGAGTTCGTGGCCATGATGACGGCGCCCGTAGTTGAGGGCAAGAAGGCGCCCTTCGATACCGCGGGGGCCATCTCAGGGCTGCCTCTCGGACAACGGGATGTCGGTATGTTCAAGCTGGCGTGCAAGCTGCGCGGGGCTGATGTGCCCTACGTTGTCGCGCTCAAGATTTGCGAGGATACCGGTAACGAATGCGATCCGCCGTTCCGCGAATGGATGCGTAAGGTCGATCAGGCGTACAAGTACCCGGCGGGACATACCCAGCAAGAACCCGCGCAGGGAGGTTTTTGGCCTGAGCCATTGGATATGGCCCAACTGATCGATTTGCCGCCAGACCCTACGCGCTGGGTGTGGAACGACTGCCTGCCGCTGCGCGCCACCTCGGCGCTTATCGCCAAGGCGTACGTCGGCAAGAGCACATTTGCCGCCTCGCTGGCTCTGTGCGTTGCCCGTGGGATTGAATTCCTGGGTCGAGAGACTCAGCAGGGCACGGTCCTGTATGTGTACCTCGACGGGCCGATCGACGAGCTAAAGGAAAACTTAACACGCATGGGGGTGGTTCGCGGCGATCCCATTTTCGTCTACGCGGGGCGCAAGCCCGATAACGTCATGGAGTGGGTCAAACAGCAGTGCGTCAACCATCAAGTCAAACTGTTGGTGATCGATACCGCTCAGAAATTCTTTGGGTTCAAAGAAGATAAGTACGAGGAAAAAATCAACAAAATGCAGCCGATGCTCGATCTTGTCAACGAGCACAATTTTCATGCCATGTTCACCTACCATGCTGCGAAGGGGGGGACGAATACGGTTTCTGCCTTGGGGTCCGTAGCCGTGGAAGCCAACGCCAGGGTAAGCCTCTACCTGCGCAAGCTCGACGATTCCAAATATCGGATCTTCGACACCGAGCAGAACACAGGGAAGCGATTCGAGTCAATCGGCCTATCTGACCCCGCCGACGGCATTCTGAGAAAAACCGGCACGCTTTTCGAGATCGAGATCGAAAGAACATCCGAAGACGTTTTGAGAACCATCACCGAGAACCCAGGCATTGTCGGCGCCGACCTGCGCAACGAAGTCCAAGGCAGATGGAAGATTATCGGCATGGCGACGGCCAAGCTCAAAAAGGCGGGAAAGATCGAATGGACCGGCAAGGGCAAAAAGGGCGACCCGGAGCATTATTATCCAGCCGGCTCATTGATCAAACCAACTGAGGATGAAAGACCGGCGAAAGTGATCGATCTTTTTGGCAAGGCAAGGGAGTAAGTATGAATATTCGCGACGAACTGATAAAAATAGGCGAGTGGCTGCCTGACGATAATCGTGATCCGGCGATATCCCTTGAGGCCGCCGTTGAGCTTTTGGAGCTTATAGAGGTTTCCTACACAGTCGAGTTGTCTTTCGACCGAGAGTGGTTGTGTACCATCGGGGGCTATTGGCAGGGGAAACACAGGAGCTTCTGTCTGGCTATTTGCACCGCCGTCCTGAAGGTTGATAATGAGATCAACTAAAAATTCGTTGCCATTCGTTGCCGGTTCGTTGCCGGTTCGTTGCCGGAAATTCTGGGCAATGCATTATCTCAATTATATCGCAGCCATACAACGGTGAGCTACTTTCGGGTATAATGAGTCGCGCGCGCGATAAGAAAATATAAGACGGGCAATGAATCCATTTGGGAGCTAATGGCTTAAAATGATCTTCCTCGACATGGGCCCCGGGGCTCCCTACGTCGGTCTGGTGCTCGACGGCCACGATACCGTTATTATAGCGCCGCCGGTAGTCGGATACATGCTCGAGTGGTCGCGAGCTCGAGTGCTGGCTTATGCGGAGTATCGGGGATGGAAAATAACAGAAAGCGATGAATCGCTTCCCGAAGTTTGAAAACAAAGTGAAAAAAATTATAGGGGAGATGTGAAAGTGAAAATGAAGGATTAAAAATCGACGGCCCGCCAAATAGAAGTAATCGCCCTGCCCCTGCCCCTGAACTCGCTGACCCCAAGTTCGATTTTTAGGTGGAACTTTCCGAGCGACAGTCCTACGTGTAGCGTCAGGATGGCTTAACCTACCCCCCCCACCCCTTCGCGTGTGGTATAGCTGGCGCGCGTACCGTGCTGCGCGCGAAACATACCGACGTGGGCCCCCTCGTGAGATGATCGTTTCGTCGGCCCAGCCCGTCACACCTGTGGATAACTGGCACCTAATAAAATTAGGCCGTCCGTGATAATCTGCGAAAAACAAAATAACGCAATGAAATCAACGGTGGGAACGTATGATAACGAGTATTATGTCTACTCGCGGCGTGTAAGTGCCCGATCTTATTATTTGCCTATTTTGTCGGCAGATACGTCGATTGCGATGCTCTCGGACCCGCTCGGTTGTGCTTGTATGATCTCAATCTCGATCTTCGCCGGGCCTATGGCGATCTGAGTACCATCACGGTATTCGGGCTTGAGAGCTTTGATTACTGCCAATGCTAACTGGTCACTGTATTCTCTCACCTTGTCACCGGTTAGCTTACCCTTGTACGACAGTGGTTTTAGGAAGCCATGGATTCCCCTCTCTCTAATTGCACCTTCCGCTAAATCTCCATACTGTTCGCGTGCTATGTTATAAGCCAGTGAATAGTCAGCGCATTCCTTCATCCATCTGTAGTGGTACACATGGCTGATCTTAGCTTTCCTTACTGCGGCTCTGATACCCCCAGTTTCAGCATAGGCTTGCAAGAACCTAATTTGCCAACGGTCGAGGGACAGTTCATTGAAAGCTAGCGGAGGCCCATGATCATGCTCCAGCCGTGTCACGGCGGTCTCAGTCATAATTTCCCTTTACTCCTCTTCTTGTTTCGAGTCAAGCGCGCGCGTCATGCAACTCTGCAATTTTCTTCAACCGACTGATTTTTCCTTCTACGACTTGCAGGGTTTTTCCTACATTGGACTTTGGTCGTATTTTTTTCTCAAGTGAAAAATAGTTTTCTGTCGCAAGCGCCGGAAATCTTTGAAAACGCAGGTTTCTTCAGTCGGTCCTGTAGGTTTTTCATGGCACAGTTTTTTCGCCTTTATGTGGGTAGAAGGCAAAAATTTTTTGAGAGGCAAAAAATGCAAATCGCCGAAAAACTCCAACGCAACCAGATCGAGATCGAGCTCTGCAAGCAAGCGATACAGGCCAAGCGTATCCGCAAGGCGCTCCAGGCCGAGACGCCAGCAGAGCGCAGGATACGGGAGCTTGAGGCGAGCAATGCGATGCTCAAGGCCGTCGTCCTGGACGAACAGCCGGTAGTTATTCACCGAATACTGTGCAGGGTAGGACGGGGCAGGATACAAGATATAATCGTGGAGTAGGAGCAGGCGGAAACATAGGCGTGCTTAGACGAAAGGAAAAAGGTGAAAGACATGGCACAAGTACAAGTAAAGCCGGAAACGGCTGAGGAAAAACTAGCACGGCTCGAAAGGGAAAACCGCGAGCTATTGGCCCAGGCCGAGAAGCTCAAAGAGCAAATCAAGTCCGCTCCAAGAGGGAACGTCTACTTCAAGCTGACGCAGGCCCGGTTGCCTGGCACCAACGGACCAACGGACAAGGGCATGACCACATCCGGTCGTATCTCCATGTACGGCATTCAGCGGTTTCCGATCACCTTGGGGATCGACGGCTGGAACAGAGTTCTTGCTGCTCTGACCGGCGACAGCTACAAGAAGTTCGTAGCCGAGAACGCCTCCAAGTTCTCCCACAAGGAATAAGCCCACCGTTCAGTCCTTGATCGAAGCCTCTCCCTTGAGAGGCTTTCGTTGAAGAACTGAGGCAGTAGGCCGGCCTAGACACCCGGCTGAATAGCGAGAGGAGAAAGACATGAACAGGAAAGGACTGCATTGGAACGGGATCGCGATGACGATCCGGCGGATTAGAAGAAAGCGGCGGACACAGTACTGCGGCGTCCCGGCATGGTTCAAGGTGACGCCATGATGGCCCTAGCCAAGCTTGTTGCCATTCACAACAACTTGGCAGCCCGCGGCCTGGCGATACCTTTGCCTGCCGACTACGAGGCAGAGCATCAGCTTCGGGTAAGGGAAGCGCGCGAGCGGCGCGAAGCGGCGATACGGCGGGCTGTGAGAAGGGCGAGACGAAGGAGGGCGCAATGAGTAGGCAATCATCTGACGAACTGGCCCCAGACGGTTCAATCCTCAACGGTTACGACTACAACCTCCAGGTGTGGGTTCGCAAAGGAGTGGTTCTCCAATGCTATCATCCCGTGCCTCCGCCAGAGCAAACGACGTACTGCTGCAATGCGGCGCGCTACGTGGACAAGCGAGTCCGGGACGTGCTTGACCATGAAGTGAGAGAAACAGACAGCGCGATCACCGCGCGCCTGAGCCGTGAGTACCAAAGAAACTACAAGCGGAACTTGACCCCATGACCTCCGACTGTAGCCCAAGCCAACAGGGGGTAACGGGACAATGCGTTTAAGAAACGCCTGAGAGAGAGTCCCGCCCAGCTTGGGCTACTGTGAGAGATCAGACATGGAGAAAAGACCATGGAAGGACAAATTCATACCACGCGACCGATCCGGTCGCAGAAAACCGGCATGATCCTGCCGCGGATAGGGACAGTCGTCCGAGAAATGGACAATCTCGGCCGCCACTTGATCCTTGTCCGCTTCGAGACCGTCGAGGAGTACCTGTTCCCTGAAGAAATTGAGGCGGCGGAGGTCGGCCATGCTTAACGGCAGTCATCATAAGGCGCTCGGCATAGCCAAGGTGTTGTTCGAACAAGACGGGTATCATACCCGCTTCTTGGAGGATATCGAGAGGTACATTGACCGGCCGGTTGTAGCCGAGCCTGTACCTGTTGACGGATACCGGATCGAGCCTTGCGGCTGGCGGTCGACATATCGCGTCCTGGACTCGAAGGGAGAGCTGGTTTGCGTTACGCTCTACAAGAAAGGCGCCGTCGAAGTAGCGCGACGGCTAAACGCTAATGCTAATCCTGATCTGTAAACCATGCGCAGAGACCGAGCATGAGCAGTGCCGAAAGCGGCGCTGTCAGTGCTGGTGTCGAAAGGAGAAGAACGATGAAAAGAAACCCTCAACTACAAGCCCTTATCGATGAAGTTGCGCTGCAAAACTTTGGCCGCAACGAAAAGACACACCCCGACTGTTGCGTGACTTGCGGCTCCGAGAAGATCGGCGCTGCCGACTTCCGCGACGAGGTAAGCGTCAAGGAGTTCGCGATAAGCCGAATGTGCCAGAAGTGCCAAGATGAAACGTTTGGGGAGGCACCATGACACGTCTATCAAGCGATGAACTGGCGACTGATGGTTCCATAAGAAACGGTTTTGACTACAATCTACAGGTGTGGGTCGTAGACGGGCTTGTCTGCGATTGCGGCCATCCTGAATCCATGCGAGCGGCGCGAGCCTGCTGCAATGGATGGGAGTATCGCGGCATGAGTATCCGATCAATTCCCGGCCACGAAGTCCGCCCGTTGATTACCCAAGGCCGAACCATCTGGAATAGTGACGGCACTGATGGGCCAGCGCTAATCTGCGTGCCACCTAAACGAAAGGATTAACATGCACTTAATTACTCCCTACGCACCGCCGTCATTCCTAAAGCCAGTGGTTTTTGGTGTCCACTCTATTCACTTCGGCTTGCAAGGAAACGGCGATTGAATTCGTGGACGCCCTGCACATCTGGCACTCCTTGGACGTTGCCAACTGCCACAACACGGACTGCGCGCATGTTCTTGAGAACGATGCGAAACGGCATGGCCGCCATAGCGGCTGGCTGGTGATTCAAAAACATAATAGCCCAGGTGCCGCGTTGGAATTTCATCTTGAACTGACAAAGGATTTTATTAACGGTGGCACTGACGAAGAGTGGGCTCAGGGATGGAAGACTTACGCTGAACTCAGGCATAAATTCGAGAGTGAAACCAAGGAGGACTGACCATGCCTCAATATGCAAGCGGATTGCAATTACGGAAAGCGAGGAAAAATTTATGGACAAACCGAAAATCGTAGTCGGCGTTGCAGGCGGCGTGCTGAAAGGAGTAAGTTATGACACGCGCATTAAATGAATTCCGCGAGTTCGTCGAGTTGATTGCCCGGATGACAACCGAAGAAGAATTCGGCGAAGATCAACCGCCATTCGAGGACTGGATTTGTACCTTGAATGAGTTGATTGAAGATGCGCGAAGGTTAACTGGTATCGAAGGGCCAGAACTAGAACCCGTAACCGACGAAGAGCGGTCAAATGGACCGAGGAGGAGTTAACCATGCCCGAATTCAAACTCATCCGCAAGGTGATCATCTTCGAGGAAGCGATCATCGAAGCGGAGAGCAAAGAGGCCGCGCTGGCCAAGTACGATGAAGGTAACGTCGAGGGCTGGGAAGAACAGGACTGCGGGCAGTCGGAGGAGATCGGCTTGACCTCAATCAACGAGCGGGGGCAGCACGGCTGGTTTTCAGTCTGCTTCCCCGTGGAAGAGGGTAAATTCGTATGACCATCGACATCACAGCGAAGACGGACCCGGAACTGTCCTCGCGTCTGGAAGGCAACGAGTACGGCAAGCTAAAAGGAATCACCGCTCGCTCCTTGGCTGGCCCATGCGTCAATATCGAGTATGTCGGCATGAGAGGCAAAAAAGTCAAGGGCGGATTCACCGTCAACACCCGCGCCTTCGCCAAGCTCTGCCACAAGTTCCTGGCAGCCTACGTTGCGGGAGGTGGGACGTTTGATGATTTAGTTGATCAGCCTGTCAAGGCGCGAGGCAAGCTCATTCCGAAGACATGCGCTTGCGGACTGGACGCAGGGCATCCGTTGCCACATCAATGGGATTAGGGAGGCAAGCCATGAGAGACCGAGTGAAATTCATCGAAGCAGCGCGTCGAGAGTACCAGACCGACGATTGCGAGATCGACGACAACGCGCAACTTAGCGAGGTTAATGACGGCACTCCTGGCGCCTGGGTTCAAGCTTGGGTATGGGTGAGTGACGAAGAAGTATAAAGTGAATTGCAATCTGTGAAAGCGAGGGAAATTTTAATGGACGCTCCGACAATATCCGATCGCGTGCTTGCTCTTGAAGAAATCGTTGCGAATGAAGTGCTGGCCGGGTGCGACAAGACTGAAGAGTGGACCTACACCGGCGAGCGCCGCTGCCCTACCTGCGGTCATTCGCGGGACAACATTCGGCAGATTGTGCATCGGACGCTAATTGCAGCAACCAAGTCGATCAACGGATGGTGACATGACTCTCGACGAACAAATAGCCACCCTCGAAGCGGAGAACGCGAAGCTACGAGACGAGCAGATCGCAACGCTACAGGCGCGAATCTCCGTCTTGCAGGTCCAGCTTGATACTCTCCTTGAGTTCAAAGCGGCGCAGTTTGAAGAGGCGAACCTTAAGCTTCGTGAGGCTTTAGAAAGCCTGAAGCAGCAGCGCCAGTCACCTCTCAAAGGCCGACAGGTTCTTGAAGACTATGAATGCGCTATTTCTACGTTCATCAAGCGGTATGGCGGGATCAAGATTCCCAAGGATCTCAAAGAAGAGCTTGGCGGATGGTGGCGACTACACAATGACAAAGGAATTCATGCAGGAACAAATTACAAGCTCGATCAAGTTCGATTGCGGTTACAAGCCGGAGGTTCCCATGCTGGAACCCCCAAGCGACTGGCTTCAAAAGGCAAAAGCCGAAGCGCAACGAAAAATCAAGTATCACACCGAGGAAAATACAAAAGAGATTGAAAGAACCGAATCGCGCAACCGTTGGATCGAACAACTGCGCGATAGCCTCAACGAAAAGTCGTAGGCGAAAGCCGAATAACAGAAGGAGAAGGACATGGTGAATCTTGAGGAGGCCGTGACGCTGCCACCGCATGATTTAAAGATCGTGGTGAAACGGCACATGGCAGAGAGACAACCTGTGATCGTGAAAGGCTGGCCGGGGATAGGGAAGACAGAAATCACCTATGAGGCCTGCGCCGAGGAGGGCCGCAAAGTGATTTATACTCCCTGTGGCACTTCGGACAGGACTGTGGCAGAAGGGATGCCGTGGGTATTTCCAGAGCAGAAACGGGCCTCGTTCTTCCCCTTTGGACAGCTTGCCGATGCTTTAGCAGCGAAAGAACCGACAACTTGGATTCTGGATGATCTCGGCTGGATTCAAAGCCTTGGTGACCAGAACGCTTGGTGTCATCTGATCTATGAGCGGACGACACCGAATGGTGACAAGTTGCCGGATTGTGTCAGCATCGTGGCGACGACAAACGAGAGACAACACAAAGCGTCCGGGGTCGGAGCCTTCTCCGATCCGTTCAAGACCAGGTTTGACGCAATCTATGAGTTAAGGCCGGATCTTGATGATTCCTGCAAGTGGTTCTTTAAATACTATCCTGATGTGTGGGAGGTCCCGGCGTATCTGAGAGAATGCCCAGAGGACTTGAACGACATCAAGACCGTGACGACCGACCTAACGAACCGCGCTAACCCGCGGACGTGGGCATCGGCTGCCAGAAAGCTTCGTTTGAAACTCCCGGAGCATTTAGAACTAGCGGCTCTGGTCGGCGCCATTGGCAAAGGGATGGCTGTTAAGTTCCAAGGTGTCGTTAAAATGCTTCGCTCCATGCCCAGTATCGATGCCATTCTCGCCGACCCTGATGGTGTTGCTATGCCGACAACTGTGAGCGGGTTATGGGGTAGCGCGCAGGGGTTAGCGGCTAGGGCAAATGTCAAGAACTTCTCCAGGGTGGCGCGATTCGGGGAACGTCTTGAGGAGAACGGTAACGGTGAGTTCGCCGTATTCATGATCCGGTTGGCGACGGAGAAGACGCCAGCCATTATAAACACCCAACCGTATATCCAACTTATGAGCGGATCGCTAGGTAAACTGGTCACAGGCGAAGGCGAATAACTCAGGCATGAAAGGAGAAAGACATGAGTAAACGATTTTCCGAAGCGGCAATGATCACGGACTTGTCCATTGGACATTGGACCGCGCGAAAGCATGACAAAGCGGTGGACCAAGAGGTCGCCGCGATGAAACAGACTACGGAGAAAGCGGGACGGTACAACAAGAATCTGTTCCCGTTTGAGGCGCCAAGTTATCAGGCGTTGACGAGTAGCGTTACTCAAGCTCGTCTTGTGCATCGGGAGCAGACGTTGCCCTGGACGGATGATGGGGCCAGGATTCTGCTCAGTGCGAACCATTTCAATTATACCAACCTGATGCGGGAGCGGCGCCGGGCCGTTGAAGCGGCTTGGCGCGAATTCAAGCAAGACCTGCCGAATCTCAAGGAACAGTCCCGGCAGATCACCAATGGCCTTTTCAATGAGGCCGACTGGCCGGACCCGATCAAGCTGGAGAAGACGTTCCGGTTCAAGATTGAGATATTCCCGTTTCCTGACAGCGCCGACTTCCGGGCTGATATCTCAGAACTGGAATTGAAAGCAGTGACGGAACAGATCGAAGACTCCATCAAAACAAAGATCGAAACGGCGATGCTGGAGCCCTATCGCCGCTTGTTCGAGGCGGTCAAGCACATGGTCGATCGCCTGAACTCAGACTCGGAGAACATTCACGACTCGGTTGTTGAGAACATCCGCAAGCAGTGCGCGCTGATCCCCGCGCTGAACCTCACCAACGATGAAGCCTTGGATGATCTTGGCTGTGCAATCGAAGTCGGTTTGACACGGTTCACGAGCGACCAACTGTCAGTCAAGGGGCACTTGCGGACCACAGTAGCGGCCCGCGCCGAGGAGATCGCGAGCGAACTGGAAAGTAGGATAGCGGCATGAACTACGCAAAGGCCGTTGAGACGTACCTGAAGCGCCAGTCTCGCACCGAGCATCCCGACGGGCATTTCGATAAAGCTCGGCGCCGGGAGCCGAGCGGCAGCGAACGACAGGAGTGTTGCTCGCATATCCGTGGGCCAAGCAGGGCGTATCCGTATTCGTACATGACCCATTGCCGGTCGATCCCGCATGTCGCGCAGCTCTATGGCGTGCGTGAAGACGTATTGAGAAGTCTGGCACGGAATCAAGACAAGATCGAAGACGTAGACGTCGACCTGATAGCGCAAGTTATCTTCGCCGATGCTAGGATCAGGGACAAGAAACTGACCGGTGCCAGGTTGGAAAGAATCGTACAGAAAATCAAGGAAGGAGAGAACCATGTTGAAATCGGAAGCAGGGAAGCAGCTTGATTTGTCGCGCAACGAAAAAGGTGCGATCCTTGACGTGCTCAACGGCACGATCCTCGACGAAGCGACGGCGGATATGAACTTGGTCGATGCCTTTACGGGCCGGCAGATTCGGCCGGGGCTCGGCGGACAGATCGCGCATAACGTGCTCGATGCCTGCGAAGGCGATGGGCTTGCAGAAAAATGGCAAATCGACGGGCCTTATCTCGTCGTAAAGCTCGAAGGCTTGAGCAAAGAAGATGGGGCACGCCTATATCGCGGAGCGCGCGCTTGGTGGGATCGAGTCAGCAACGGAGAGCAGCCGGACTTTGACGAGTTGGATTGGTGAATCATGAAATTAAAAACCCTCATCTTGGCAGCTTTGCTGCTGCCGACTGTAGCCGGCGCGCAGTACGATCCTTACGGCTGGCAGCGCCAACAACAGGAACAACAAAGACAACTCGATCGATACCAAGAACAGCAGAGGTTGGAGAGGATCGAGCGAATGCTCCGCGAGCAGCAGCAGCGGGCCGAACAGGAACGCCAGCAAAGACAGTGGCGCATTGAACAAGAACTCCGCAACAAATACGACAGACAAAGGAGCCCGTGGTGAATAAAAAGCACGACTTCACAAAATCCGGCCGCCGCGGTGGCAAGGCATTGTGGAAGGGTGTGTCAAAAGCAAAGCGGCGCGAGCGAGCCTTTATGATGGCGACTCGCCGCTGGGCTATGTATCGCGCCAAGAAAGAGCTTGACAACCCCTAGCATACGTAATATGACCCTAAGCATGTACAGTGAAGGGCTTAGGGATAGATCACCTCGGCGTGGGATTGACGGAGAACCGGAAGCTGGCCGAGCCTTGAGAGCACTTGCTACAGAAGTCCGAAATCCCCTGAGCTGCTGATGCGGCTGTAGTCCTTGGTGGCGGCTTAACCGCGTAAGTCCACCCTCATGGCCTTGTAAGGGTGCCGGAAAGCCCTGAAGTTTCCGGGCGGCGGTGCGGATGGCGGTGGCAAGGGTGAAGGTTAGAGAATGGAGTGGTGGGGGTATAAGACGGGTGTCTTTAAAATCAGGGAGATCCTGGAGGTAACAATGAGCATATCAGCCGCACGCAAGATGAGTATCGTTAGATCGAACCTGCTCATCGACAATGCCTTCTGGGCGCATATCGGCTTTGGCTTAGAGCTTGTCGAAGACCCGACATGCGATGCCGGCTGGACGGACGGAATTCGCCTCGGCTACAACCCGAAGTACGTCATGGAGCATTCCTTGGAGGAAGCCGCAGGGCTGTTCTTAGAGGAATGCGGGCATATCGTGAATGGCCACTTGTGGCGGTGGGAAGGGCTGGATAAGAATGATGCCAACCGGGCGGCGGACTTGGCCTTGTTTACGATGATAGCCGAGATTCCCGGCTGCGAGATCCCCAGGGAGTACTACGATCCTGCCCGGGATGCGTGGTGTCAGGGCAAGTCGATGGAGTGGATCTACTCCCAAATCCACAAGCCGAAGCCAAAAAACGGCGGTGACAAACCGGGAGCCCCTCAGAACCAAGGCGGAAATGGCCCAAAGCAGGGCAAACAGGGGGGTAATGGCCAAGATGAGGGAAAAGAGCCAAAGGATAGCCAAAAGCCCCGTAACGGCCTTCCTAATGGCCGTAGCGAGGTCCGGAGACCTCCCAAAGAGAAGATACCTGAGCTCAAGCTTAAATGGGAGCAAGCCATAATCCAGGCGGCTGAGGCGGCGAAGGCTGCGGGGAAACTGCCAGCGGGGTTGGCGCAGATTGTTGACAAGATCGTGCATCCCAAGATTGACTGGCGGATTCCGTTACGGAAATTCATGCAGTCGTTTGCTAAGGGTGACAAGTCATGGGCACGGCCCAATAAGAAGTACATTCCAGTGGGGCTGTATCTACCATCGCCCTTCAGCGAGGCATTAGGAAAGATCATGCTCTTTGGTGACACCTCGGGCTCACAAGATTACGCAGAGGCGCGCGCCGAGTTCATTGCAGAATTTGGTAGCATTCATGCTGAGTTGCGGCCGGAAATAACCTACACGGCCTATTTCGATACCGAAGTCTATCCCGGCGGAGAGTTCGGGCCGGATGAGGAGATCGAATGGAAGCCAAAGGGCGGCGGCGGCACCGATTTTCGGCCATTGTTCCCGTATCTTGAAGAGCGCGGGATTGAGCCAGCCTGCGTGGTGATTTTGACGGACGGCTGGGGAAAGTTCTCGGAGAAGCCGCCAGACGTGCCTGTCCTGTGGGCCATGACGACGGATGTGGAGCCGCCGTTCGGCGAGGTGATTCGCCTTGGCTAAACGATATTTCCGCCTGCTTTGGAAGCCGACTCTGAAGACAGGACAGAAAATCAATTGGGGTGGCATGGAGATGGACGTAATCGCACCGATCACCGATCAACTTGCAATCTACGGCTACGAACAGCGCTCGAAACATCCCGGTGACAAGCGAATCATGGATGAAAAGTACGAGAAGGGATTCATCTACGGCTACTGGTTCTCCAATCATTGCCTTGATGGCGAGCTTGGATTCTACCATCTGAGCAGACTGACCGAGATCAAAGAGCAAGAGTTCAAAGCATGGAAAAGGATGGTGACGCCGTGAAAGGGCTTCCTTTCAAGAAACTGTCTCATGCCGCCAAGCAGCGGGCCATCGAGAAACTTTGTGATCTTAATGTGGATTGTGACTGGTGGGATTGCACTTACGAGGACGCAGCATCAATCGGCTTAGAGATCACAGGCTTTGACTTGGGCGGGGCTCAGGATACTGACGGTAAATTTATCGGTTCACTGCGCGGCTCGATTCAGACGATCCTAGCCGATCACGGTGAAAGTTGTGATACGTACAAAGTCGCGCTGGAATTCAAGACTAAATTCCAAGTCGTTCGTGCCACCGAAAGGATTATGGGCAATCCCGATTGGAACGACGAGGAAATTTACAGCGACTTGGCAGATGACTATAAGAATGCTTTGCTTAAATGCTACTTCAAAATGCTGACTGAAGACTATGATTATTTGACCAGCGAAACTCAGATCATTGAGTCAATCGAAGGTGGCGAGTATCGTTTTTCTAGGGATGGAGAGATGATTTAAAGCCGCACAGTTTTAACCCATTGCCGTGCCTAGTCTTTCCCCACGGCAGTCGTTCGGGCCGTCTACCCGCACGCCGGCGGACGTTACGCGCCGGCACCATTTTTATGAGCAATTGCGTCCGCTGCCACGGGTATGACAAGCAAGGTAATCCGCACGACGGAACCGTCGTCGGCTACGTCTGCTCTGAGCTTTTCGACGGGACTCCGCTCAAGATGGCTGCCTGCCAGTCCTGCATCGAAGAGGCACAAGCGGAGATCGCTCGGCGCAAAGGGGCGGAATTTGGGAGAATGTGGATTGAGCAGTAGAGCAGGCCAAACAGGCGTGCGCAACAAGGAGGAGAACATGATTGTCGATAGAACCGACCTTGAACAATTACGGAACGCGCTACACTCGGCATGCAACGCGTTAGAGCATATCCAGACACAAACAACAACAGGCGGGATAGACTTAGATTGGCCATCTACATTTAGGACCGTGCGTGAGGCGATTGCGCTAGCACAACAGTTATGCGATTTAGCCTAGCGTGCGCAACCCCGGCTGACAGCCGGAGAAGGGGACGGAAATGAAAACGCAACGAACGTATTATGTTGGGCGATGTGATGAGGATATTCATTGGTCTGGTATTTTCGTGTCTACGAAAAAACCTCGATCAAGCTGCATTATTCATGGAGTCGGTAATCTGCGAAAAATCAGGGCGACTACCTTATCCGAGGCTCGTAAGGAAATGATAAATAAATTAGAGTTTGGGACTTGACTTCGCCCAGCGCATTTCCCTGGGCAGAGCGCCAGGCCAACTCGTCACTGGTCGCGCCCCTGGGCGTTGTACGGGGGCTTGAAGAAAGGAGAATTATGGAAACGAATCTAGCTAAACCTTGGTATGGGGTTTGGAATTCTGATCGCTTAGACCGCGTAATCACCAATGAGGCGGGAGCAACCATAGCGTTAGTGCCAGTATTATTCGGCGATGACGATGCTGAACATACGGAGAAAATCATTACCGCTGCGGTAAACAGGCAAGACGATCTGGTCGATTCGTTGCATCGCCAAGCGCTCCAAAACGGCGCCCTCAGCGCCGCGCTCGATAGATGCGTGGAGGCGTTGGAAAAGATTGCTGCCTGGGATTTTGACTTCTACGGCGATTGCGTGGCAGATGCGACCAGATTAGCCCGCGCCACCGTAGACGCGGCGAAAAAAGGCTTGACACGCATAAACAATCCGTGATAGACGGATAGCTCATGGATAATTTAGCGAAGGAACTGATCGAGAAGCACGGCAAAAGCGTCCCCTGGATCATGCTGAAATTATCATGCTCTCACCAAGCCGTGCAAAATTGGCTCGCCGAAACGACCAAGCCGGCGCGATATTTTCATATGCACCTGCTGCGCTTGTGCAAACTGGAGCGGGCACGGAAGGAAAAGAAATGAGTGAGTTTATCCCCCGTATCGATGAGTTGATCCGGCTAATCAGTGCGATTGAGGCTAGGCAGCAGATATTAGAACGTGCCAAGAGATTTTTGATGGATGAATTGCGTGACGTAAAAGAAAATCTAGCCGAGGGGAAGGAAAAGAAATGAAATTAACCCACGAAGAATTTGTGCGAGCTTGGCAATCGGCTACCAGCTTTGGTGAATTTATGGCAACCACGCAATTAACACAAGGGCAGGCATCATCGCGCGCCGGCTATCTACGTCGAAGAGGCATTATGTTGAAAAAATTTACTCCGATAGGTCCAAAGGCGTTAGACATTAAGCGCCTAAACGAAATTTGCGCCGAAACAAAACCGAACGAGGAGGCGAAATGAATGATCAATTGGTGAAGCTGGAAGTGTCGGACGAACTAATCCGTGGCATTGTGACCAAGCAGGTTACAGCCGCAATGCTCACGGCAATGGGTGGCCGCGAGGAGTTTCTGGAAAAAATTGTTACCACCGTTATGACGATGAAAGTCAACGCCGAGGGGAAAGTGGACTCCTACCGCAATGATTTTCAATGGCTTGATGTCATGGTGCGAAAAATGATTCAGGAAGCCGCAGTTACGGCAATCAAAGCATGGATCACAAACAATCAGCCAGCTATCGAGAAAACCGTCCAAAAAGGTTTTCAAGGTCAGACAAAACAGATGGCAACGGCATTCACAGCCGGGCTACTAAAAGCTATCGAAACAAAATGGCAGTTTCAGGTTAATGTGACCTTCAACACGACTAACAAAACATGAGCAAACCCCAAGACGAAATCAAAGAGTACGCGGAACGCCTTTGCGCTGTGTTCAAACCCGCTCAAGATTACTGTAGCAATTGCGGCTATGCGATGCCGCTGGTAAACGGAACGGGCTTATGCGCCGACTGTGTGCCGTCCTGGGTGGCACCGACCGACACTTGGCTGTCGCGGAGAATGAAAGAACGAACATGACCTTTATCGATCTCACCGAACACGACCGCTCTTGTGAATGCCGCTCCTGCAGACGGGAATGGTTTTGGAGCGGGGTAGCGTGGGCGCTGGTTTGGTGGGCGCTAGGCGTGTTGACGGCGCCGTGGCTGGAAGGATGGCTGGAGGTGTTATGATTTTCGAAATCACAAACCGCTGGAATGGTGCGATAATTTTTAGTCTCGAAACTGAGAGTTTGAGACTTTGCGTCGAAGCGGCGGTAAAACAAAACATAAATCTCAGGGACAGCGATCTCAGGGACAGCAATCTCAGGGACAGCAATCTCAGGGGCAGCAATCTCAGGGACAGCAATCTCAGGGGCAGCAATCTCAGGG
>ERZ1292632.129-Hain-H43-01um-R2-129-length-74020-cov-223_pt1 | contig 59795 bp, 82 predicted proteins | sample MGYA00564407_ERZ1292632 | MGnify/ENA primary metagenome ERZ1292632 (study PRJEB36523, sample SAMEA6512637) | groundwater metagenome | collected 2019-01-08 | study: AquaDiva: Metagenomics assemblies of 32 groundwater samples | reverse complement strand
TCGTGAATTCGACTTTCCTCTTTATGAGCCGGGAAAAGGCTTCGTTGAACTTTTCGAGGTACTGCACCTTCGGGACGCCCGTCAGGATTTCGCTTGCTGTGATGTTTCGTGGCCTTCCCTTCTCCGGGGACCTGTCGAAGTACGTGATGTCGAACACGAAATGCTTTTTCTGCCCAACTACCACCTTCTTCAGCGACTCCGGGTTGAACGAATTCAGAGTCTTGTTGAACTTCGCAAGTTCCTTGTGCATGGTCCTTCCTCCTTCGTGGTTCGTTATCGCCGGTTAATGTCCCGTCCTGTACAATTGCAACTGCCCCAATATCTTCCCTTTCCGGATAGAAAAAGAGCCAAGGGAACGGTCGGTTGCCCCTACGTTAGCAGAAGGATTGGCAACCCGCACCACTTGGCTCTCTTTTACTTCCCTGCCCTCTTCGCTCTTTTCTTTCCTTTGCGACCGGCCTTCTTTCCGTTCAATGCGAGGGAACAATCGTAAGGGCTTCTTTTTTCAGGGAAGAAATCCCTCACTACGCCACTCGCGTTAAAAGTAAAGCAGGGGAACAAGCGAAAACGATGTTAGTGCTCTACCACTGAGCTACAGCCCAGAAGGGCTGGCGGGTTTCGATCCCGCGACCTCTCCTTTGTAAGAGGAAATCGTTTCCAACGCCACCTGCAAAGTCAAATCCGGGGATTACCGGATTTATAATGCCTGTTCACTGGACCATCGGCCTAGTTCTACTTGCACCCACAACTCGAAGATGCCCCGCTTTTGCAAGTTGGACACCAGTAATTCCGACCGCACTGACATAAAAACATGGGCTGCGTTGGCTCGCCCAACTTCGGAGCAAGTAAGGGAACATTCATAGCCACGATCTTTGATCTCCCTTTTGCGGCCCCCTTCCTTGCAAGGATGGCACTAGCGGCAACACTGTAGTCTACGCCACGGCCTTCATGGAAGCACACACCATCAACAAGCATTCGCACCTCCCGCTGCGGCCAGTTTCGAGGGCATTGAAAACATATGCCCTCTTACCGACAGAGTCTTTACTACTTCGAATCGGGTGTCAAGTCCCCCCTGATTCCAAAGGGGAATCGAGCCTCCTGTTGCGAGCAATTCCCATTAACACAGAGGCACCCCCGCAACTACCCAAGACAACAAGCGAATTTTGCTCGAAGTCTAAAACACCAACACAATCAAGTGGATGGCTCCCCCGGCGGGAGTCGAACCGCGACTAAAAGAAACGTTCGAAGTGAAGTTTTCTATGACAGTTAGCGCAAAGTTTGATGCATTTGTCTATTTCTTTTTTTACTTTCCCCAAGGAATATGACTTAGCGCGGGCCATCGTAATAATCTTATCATTACCGTTGTGGTGAAAATCAATCGTTGCGGGGTTAGATTCCCCACAGGTAGTGCAAGAAGAGTTCCTCTTCGCTTCCTTGATGTATTCGCGGATCATTTTAGATTGCATTGCCCTTTTTTTGCGATAGTACGGCTTGTTGTTCGCATAATGGTTTTTTAAATATTGTTTGTTACATTCCTTACAGTAGGACGACACACCGCCCGCTTTGCTTTTATTTACAGAAAATGCTACCCCCGTCTTTTTTAATTTGCATCTAGTACAAGTTTTCATTTTCATGTGGTTCTCCTAGTGGGATTCGAACCACACGTTTTCTGATTCAAAGTCAGCCGTCCTGCCACTAGACGATAGGAGATTTTGAACAGCAAGTCAAGGTAAAAACCATTAAATTTGGTCCAGGTGGTTGGATTCAAATCAACGGCTTCTCGGCCCCAAACCGAGCGCCCTATCCCTGGGCGACACCCGGATAAAATTGGTAGCGAGGGAGGGATTCGAACCCTCACGGTCAAGGCCAAGGGGGTTTAAGCCCCTCGCGTCTACCGTTTCGCCACCCCGCCACTGTGGTCCCGACGCCAAGAGTTGAACTTGGTTCAAGCAATTATAAGTTGCCCGCTCTGCCGTTGAGCTACGTCGGAACTTGGAGCCGTCGCCCGGATTTGAACCGGGAACCTGCCGGTTAGAAGTCGGCGGCACGATCCCTTGTGCTACGACGGCAAGGCACATCTTAAAACTACGAGTGGGGAACAAGCGGCAAGGGTTCTTTATACCCGTGCGCGACCGAAGTCCGCCTCCGGGTTCCGCAGAAGTAACCCTCGTCTACGCCACCACTCAATTTATGCGAGCGGGGACAGGCGGAATCAGTGTACGGCCCGAAGGCCGTCTTCGTTCAAGGAAGTAACCGATTTCAACGCCACGCTCACAAAACATCGAGTGGGAACATTTGGCGATGCTTCGTGGGGTTCGCACCCACTCCCGCCCGAAGGCGGTTATCAGATGAAGAACTCATCGCCTACGCCACACTCGCAAAACGGGTCGGGAACATTCGCAAGGAGTACCGGGACATTTGGCACCCTCTATTCGGAGGTGAATCCGCACGGTCCCTGTGGTACGGTCGTCAGCACTTGACCGGCTGACTCTCATAAGAAGTAACCCCTCGCTACCGCCACGACCTTAAAAGGATCGGACAAGGTAAACAATCGTTACGCGGCCCGAATCAAGCGGGCCTCTTGCCCGTACAACAAAGGATGGGAACAGGCGGCTACGGAAGTGCTCCGATTTACCCGTCGGTGCAAGCGGGCCGTTCTGCCAGATGTATCCGCAACCTACGCCACATCCATATTTTACCTCAACACTAAGGGTGGAATGTTTTCATGTCAAGTGGTGTGTGCATTACATCAGCACCCGTTCCAATTCCTGGATGTACTGTACCACAGCCTCCGACCATCCGTCCACGTGTGTCCATGAGCCGTAACCGACGCCATTTTCATACGCGGCGACATTTACGACGTACCCCTTGCCTTTTGGGTCGGGAACTTTGTCGTGGCTTTGTTCGTCGGTAATAACAATGAGCCTGTCGTAAGGCACCTCGCCGCCAGAGTAGTCGCCGCCAGGTTTTTTCTTGCCTACGAACGTCGGGTGATTCCGATGGAACCCCATCGTGCTCCAAGTGATTTTCTCTCCAAGCAACTTACCCCCGTGAAGTAGGGTGGTTGCCTGCCCGAGGTACGTCCCGCCATGCGGTTGGGACTGCACGATGGAATCGCGAAGCGCAAACCCCCTACGGTTCGGCACTTCAACGAGCCATTCGGAGAAGGTGAAGACACGCACTTCGTCGCAGATTTCGCGCAGAAGGATCGCCAGCGCACACGCAGCGTCCATTCTGGAAAGGTCGCTTTTGTTGGAAACCGACGAATCCATGGACCCGGAAACATCGGTAAGCAACACGGTGCGGCCTTTCAACTTCTCCTGCAACGCCACGCACCGAAACATCGCTGCCTCAAGTTCCGGCTCCAGGTTCGGCGCGTACCTTGCCGCAGCGATGAACCGGTACGGCAGGACCCTGTCCACCTTCATCTTTTCCAAGGCGGAACGGATCACCGTGTTCGGCACCTTGGATTCCTGCATGTTCCGGAGGTTTCTTAGGAGTGCAAGCGCACCCAACTTGTCCTCCGCGATGAGCCGCGTGAAGGTTTCCTTCTTGTCGGCACCGGCAGACAGCGCAACTTCCCACGTGTCCGGCACGGCGAGTTTCCCGTCGATCAGTTTCTTCCAAAGTTCCTCCTGGGCCTTGTCCTTGGGCTTTGCGTGAACCAAGAAAAGACAATCCCTAAGTTTTACGGCCTGTCCAGTGCCCATTCTGTTTTACCTCCACTTTGGGGTGGCATTTTTCGCATAGTGTATCCCCGTTAGATATATCCCACAACTGGTTGCATCTTAATGCTTGTTCTGCTGTTTTGATCGCGTTATCGCGTAATATTTTATTGACTGGAACTATGTGGTGTGCTTGCAAATCGCCACCGCGACCGTTGCACTCTTGGCAAGTGTAATCGTCGCGGTTGTACACAGCATCGCGCCAATCTTTATACCTTGTCCACCGTCTTATTTCGTTGCGTAGCGGGGTCTTACCGCCTCGCCAACTAGGGTGTGAGGCACCAACCTTTCCATTCATTCTTGCAGATAAGTACTTCCCGAAATCTGGCGGCTTTGGGGCGGGCTTCCCGGTTTTTGCTATAGATAGTTTCCTTCTATGTTCTTCGCTTTTTCGTTTTCCCTTTTGCCAAATAGATTGCGCTTCGCTAAGAGTTCTGGTTTTGCCCCCATGTTTACCAAGTCTTGTTTTTATAGTCCATTCTGCGACGGCGTACATTCTCGCCAATGTTGCGGCTGAAATGCCAGACTTATACATGGTGGCAATTTCATCCATTGGGAGTGGCTTAGGAACATACGGCATATAGACAATTTACTTGTTCCCTCCCCACTTAGCAAGGGAATACTCGTCGAATTTCGTAAATGCTCTCGCCAAGCCCTTCTTTACTTGAGCGGGCAAAGATTTTTTCCCATCATTGGTTGCCCAATAAATAGCCAAAAACTCTGCCAACTCATCCGGCCTCTGGATGATGTCATAAAGCACATCGGCTACGAGGCTACGGTGCGTCTTGTGTCGTGCCATTTCCCTTGCGAGAAGCAACGGGACATGGCGCAGTTTGAACTTCGTGCGGGCGTCTTTCGCCATCTGCGCCACCACAGGCGGGGACACATCCGGCACCAGCGATGCGATTCGTTCCGCGATGGACACCCCATCTTCGTAGAACGAATCCTCCCAGAGGAGGCACGCCATAACCGACCGACGTAGGGCCTGTTCGGTCGTGATGCGCTTTGCTACCCCGCCTTCGTGGGTCGTGAGGGACGGGGGTTTTACGTTGATCTTCGCCACGGTTCTTCTCCTTTCGTCCGGGTTTTTGACTACAGGCGGAAACTCCCGCCTCGGGGTGGGAGTTACCGGCATTATGGCCTCTGGGGGACACGTGATAGCCAGAGAGCACCAGACCGGGATCACTCCCACCCCGAGGGGGGAATCCCCTCATTCGGGGTATCCGAGAGAAGCCATCGTTTGGTAGTAATCCCCCCGGTATAGTTCCAAGTGTTCTGGACAAAGGGCGGCTACCGTGACGATTTTATCGTTTATTCTCGATACCCCTGCGCCTTGATGCGTGAATTCGGTTGCCCACTGCGGACAGCCCGTCCATCCACAGATTATACGTTCTTCTTTGTGGAGCAGGTACGAAACAAGCGTTGTACTCGGCATCGCGATCCTCCTTCGGGCTTTGACGTGAAGATTTTTGCGCCTTTATGCTTCGATGTAGAAGTCTTCTTCTTGTTCGAGTAGGATCAAGAATTTAGGGAGGGCATGAAATCTTGTGGCACTGTTGTCATCGAAGTGAACGATAACCTCATCGCCCATTAGGTCAACTACGGTTCCCGTTTTACCGGGATAACTTATATCCGGGCATGTTACTCGCTGTACTCTATCCCCTACTTTGAACATCGTTATCTCCTTTCACGCATCCAAAGAGAAGTCTTCCTCGGGAATTTTGATGTGCTCCAGATTAACTGGATACGATCTAAAGCCCTTTATTCCGGAATCCATATCTACAATAACCAAGCCGTGTTCAATTCGGACTACTATGCCGACTTGTCCCGCCAGCGAGACACCGGTCACTCGCACAACCCTGTCGCCTATCTTGAACATACGGTCCTCCTTCACGCATCCAGGTAGAAGTCTTCTTCTGGTGGAATTAGTAGGGCAAGGACATCCCGTGGGACTTCGGCCCAATTAACGGGGATTATGTAGCACCCGGTATCCAACGAGAAGGGAATGTGCAGAAGATACATACCGTTCCATTCGATCACTTCCATGGTCCAATACGCCCCTTGGTAGATTCTAACCTGTTCCCGTTCATCTGTGCTATCAATCAAGATGCGACAGGATAACCCACCCGCGACACTTCTTGCGGATGGATCGTATGGCAGTTCGGTTGTCTTACACAAGAATCGAGGCTGCTTCATGCCACATACAGGACATGGTACTTCTTGGTAGTTATAACGCATGACCAAAGCCTCCTCTCTACGCGTCCAAGTAGAAGTTTTCTTCGGCTGGTCCAACGAGGGTAATTTCGTATTCCCGCATATGCCACAAAGGAGGGCCACCGTCGAAACAGACCTGGTAGAGGTCACTCCTGTCGTGGGAATTCCGTGAAGCAGAATCTCCGTGCTTGAATAATCCAAGAACGGTTCCGGTCTTGCCGGGGTAAGGCATGTTCGGGGTATTGCCAACGCTTTTTATCCGGTCCCCCTTGGTGAACATCGAGCCTCCTTTCTTTGTGACAGAGCTTGGTGATCCCGCGAGGAATCGAACCTCGTTTCACGGCTGAGCAGCCATGCGTCCTCACGCCAAATATGGTAGAGGCGTTTCCAAAGTAGACGACGGGATCGTTTTGGTGTACTCGCGCAAATTACTCCGTGTGAATTTCGCCGGTTTCAATCAGCCCCTTGAAGCACTCGACACAAAGTGCGGAACGTGCGTAGGTTTCGGATTCGTTGTCCTCCACGTACACATCAGCAGGCTTGCCACAGATCGAGCATGGAATCACGGCTATCGCGCACATAGTTACCCCCTTTTCGCGATCATGGAGCAGCCGCCTCCGCCAGTCGGGGTGGGGCTTGTCCACACGATCACGGTATCTTGGCTCCAATCAATTGAATCCTCGGCCAACGCGCTTACCCGGTACGTATGCGTGATACCAGGCCCCGGCTCGGCAATGATTACCGATGTGGCGGAAAACATGCTCGCAAGAAGCACGTTATCATCGAATACTCGGTAGACAATTTCCGTGCCCGGAGTCACGGGCGAACCATCGTCTCGCGTTGTCGGCCTATCCCACGACATTGTGAAGCCGAACACGAAAGGCGACAGCGCAAAGACAACAGCCGGGAATAACCGTTTCACAACTCCCTCCTTAAAACAGGATTGTCTGGATCGTGAACGACTTGCCAATGAATTTCAGTCCCTTGCAGAAGTCCACCAGTTCTTTCCGGCAGTAAGCACGGAAGACGAGCACCTGTTTCCCCATCTTGTACGTGACATCCCACATCTGGCCCCTCCTTCCGCCTCGTTTCCACGGGCTGGAAAAGAATTTTTTGGTTGTTAAAGAGGTGCGTGTGATGGGGTCTGCGTCGGTACCGGGTTACGGGATTCCCAATGCACGCGTGAGACTGGGGCCGTGAAGACAGCCCCTACCGCGAAGGTAGGGAGTTGCCGGATTACGGTGCGGAGGCTTCTGCGATCACATGCACCTAACGATTTCGTGATAGGAAGCGGGCAACGACCACTACCAATCGGCGTCGGACGTTCCGCCGTACTATCGGGTACGGGGTGGTGGCCTGGTGTAGGACAGGCTCCTCGTATCTTATCGTGATTCTTCCTTTCCCCCACCGCTACGAGGCCGTGAGAACAGCCTCCCCTGTACTACACGCGGGATTGTCACTTGCACTTTGGATCGGATCAATCGCCCGCTTCCATTCAAAATCCCGCAGGACGTTCAATGGAAGCGGGGGGGACAAGCTCCCCCCCCTGGATGGACCGTAGAGGCAGCACACTCATAGGGCCGTATTCTGCGGGTAGACTTGTCCTTTGTCCTTAAGGTTCGCAATTGCCGAAAGGATCGTTTGGCCGGAGCCACGGCGTTTGTCGGAAAAGGCAACCCATTCTCCGGACACTTTGTGAATTGCCTGTACGTTCTTCTCTCCCCACGCGACAACTTCCCACAGTTTTTTCAGCACGTTAGGCTCCTTCCGTTTTGTATGGGAGCGGGTTCCCCGCGTCACGCCGCCACCGCTCCCTTCTCATAACCCAAGATGGCCGACGCAGGGGAGTGCGCGACGTGACACCACCGAAGGTTAGCGAGTTGTTACCTCCTTGCAAGTGACTCTTCTATGTATCCGACGATTTGTTTGGCGTAGAGGAGCGGGATGTGAAGCGTGATATCGTGGTGATTGTATATATCAAAACTTCGACCCGTCATGATTGACTCGGCGACATTTAATCCGAGATAGACGCGATGATCGCCAGTTCTACGTATGAATTCCGTTTTGATGTCGCCAACTACCATAAGCTCCATCTTCATGGCCTACTCCTTTCAAAGGATTTCGTGTTCGCTGACGATGCGGACCACCACATCGTATTCACTTCGCATGGGTTACCTTCCTTTTACCTTGAGGATGTACTTTTCGCCGATAATCGTTACTTTTCCGTCCAAGCCATGCCTGAATCCGAGGTGATACGAAGCGATTGCGGTTGCTGTGAGTAGTAGGACCAAGAAGAGTGCGACGAAAGTTGCGTCGAAAACCCGGACAATAAACCTTTTTTGTCGCTGTACCATCTTTGCCTCCGGATTGCTTTTGGCGGGGGAGGTTGAGGTTAACTTGGGGCTGATTACCGGATGGGAGGACAGTCCCCAGGCCGTTGTTTCGTCCGTTTCACCGGGCTATTACCCAATACTCGGAACCTCAGACCCCGCCAAAAGCCGGGGGATTAAAAGTATTTTTTGCGTTCTCCGCGCATGATCCTGGCGATTTCTTCCGCCCCACGCTTCGACAAAACCCGCTTGTCGCTGAACACAAAGTATTTGTCGTCGAAGGCGACGTTTTTCAACGACTTAGCCAAGGTGCCAGCGTTCGTTGACACGTGATGGCCCGAACCTCCACCACAATGCGCGCACTTGCGGTGCGTTATCGGGTAGATGTTATTCCTGACTGGGCACTCCGTTTCGGTGTCAGGCATTTGTGGCCTCCTTTGACGAGATGCTTTTTAGAACCAGAACAATTTGACCAATTTCACCTTAATGAATATATTAAAGACTTCAAGTCCAAATGCCAGGATAAGGCCGGACAGTATGATCCCGAAGATGCACACGTACCTCACCGCCCTGTTCATCGCGGCCTCCTACTTCTTGATCTTTTTGATTACGTTCAGGGAGAACATGAATTCCTCCCCCCCTGCCTCGAACATTTCGAACCGGGGCGAATCGGTTTGGGCCACGATACGCGACTTCCCCGTGGTCGAAAGGCCGAAGTCCCTTGAAAGATCGACTGTCAAGCTCAGCACTCTTGGGGTCGGTGCAAGTCCCGACATTACGGACGGGGCGGTAACAAGCCACTCGATGTTCTTCGCCATCGGTTTTACCTCCTTTCAGCCAATGTCCACGGTTTCGTAGTGACCGTTCAGCCGGGCAGCATACTCTTCCGCATCGGGTTTCGTGGGGAATTTCATCGGTTCGCCGTTCTCTTTGGTTACGATGGCTATGTTTGAACCGTCGTACCACCAGTTCACGATTACGTACATTGGTTACCTCCTTTCAGTGGGTTCCCATCCCTTTTTGGTTCTGATTACCTCCGCGCCTTGGCTGTCCGGTCTTTGCTTTGTCAACGGCAGGCTTCCTCCGCGAGTGCAATCAGGTCAACCGCCGCCGCCGCCCTCGCCGCCCATGCCGCCGCCCTCGCCGCCGCCTCCGTCGCCGCCCTCGCCGCCGTCGCCGCCCATGCCGCCGCCCTCGCCGCCTCCGCCGCCGCCGTCGCCGCCGCCGCCTCCGTCGCCGCCCTCGCCGCCCATGCCGCCTCCTTAGTCCTGTTTTCCCCGTTTAGCCAGTTATCGGCCCACGCATTCCAGCACTTATCCCTGTAGACCTTTTTAGCACACAGGATGCCGAATTTGACTCTTTGTTCCACGGTGATTTTCGGCAGGGGGATTTCCTTGGTAAGAGTCGCGGTGAGAACGCCGACTTTCAAGCCGTGGTCGGTTTTTTCGACTTTGCCGCGTGCCTCGAAAAGACGGGGGTTGTCGATTTTAGCGTGGATGGGATTCAACAGGATCGCAAGCAGCGGGTGAGTGTAGAAATGATAGTACCCCGGACCGCACAAGTCGCCCTTGCCGTCCAGTGGTGGAGCCGGGGTGTTGAGTTCCCATTGGTGACCGCCGTAAGTCCGCATATTCTGGTCCGTGAGTTTGTACAGAGCATCCATCGCCCCTCCTTGTGAGGCTTATTTTTATGGGGTGATTACGTGACCACCATGAATAGCTCAAGGAGCGTTACCTTCACGCCGGGGCGGGCAAGGAACTGTGGCGGTGGGATCACATCCTTGTCGAGGATCGGGTGATACGTCACTATTGCCTTGGTTCCCCATATGTCGGCGGGGAATTCGACTTGGAACGTCCAGGCCATTTTCTTCCCCATCAGAAACCACCCCTGTATTCCTCTTCCGCCTGGTCGGCACATGCGTTGCATTGATAGCCGAGGGCGCGATCCGCCGGGATCAGGACGTTTTTCCGGCCACATGCGGGACACGGCAAGTTCCTCGGGTTTCGCTTTGTCGCGGCCCTCAACGCTGACCGCCCGCCCGGATCGGCAAAATCGCCGTAGTCGGTCTCGTAGTCATCGCCGTACTTGTACATCGGAGTCCTCCTTTTTCACCATGTCGGTGTGTTTGCAGTATCCATGGAACAGCCCCGAAGGACACGAACACGTGATCTTGTTGTTTTTCGACGTGACTTCGTACACTTGCGATGGTTCGCCGCCGCCTTCCCATTTGGATACGATCCAAACGACTACGGCACTTTTTAGGGTTAGCGATTGTTTTGCGACCAGGTATTCCTCCATGGCTACACCGATCCCTGACAGGCTACGTCCAGGGCATCCTTGAGCGAAGGGATCAAAACCTTTTTGATTTCAGTCCCCTCCCCGTGGCACTTCCGGCAGGCGATCCTCCTGAGACTTTGCGTGATCTTCCATCCGAGTCCGTGACAGCGTGGGCATTTTCTTACGATGACCATGCGCCCCATCGGTTCCTCCTTCGTGCGCGATAGGCTCGCGGGCCTTCAACCGGGGGTCCGGTCGTTTCTACGTCCCGCCGTTCCTGATAGGTCGGTGACGTGATCGTGACCGGTTCTTTGTAGACGGCGATCCCTACTTGTTCGCGACTACCCTCATTTACTCCATTGGAAGGTGTCCACTACTTTTCAGGGCCGTCCTATCCCCCCGGTTCAAGGTCCGGGAAGCCTACAACTCTCAATCGTAGTATCCGCCCTCCCGAGAATGGCGGCAAACCTCTTTCTTACGACCGATTTCCCGACATTTACCGCAGCGCGGCTCATTGTCGTGAAGCCCGGCGAGCGGGTGTCCAGACCAGCATTGTTCACCATGTGGGCATTTGTGTGGTACATGGTGTTTTGGACGTAGCGGATTTCTAAGAGCAATGTTTCTGCCGCACATGTGACAACTCTTATATTTGGTTATCACTTCTTCCTCCTTTCGCAAGGTTAGAATAAACCAGTCGTGTTCAAGATATGCCACAGCAAGTACAGGAAACAAAGAGCGAAGCCCGGAACGATCCAACTTCCGGAAAAGTCTTGCGAGTTCCTTTTCATTCGTGGCCTCCTTTCGTGACCTTCGTGATTCGTGACCAAGAGGGGAAGGGGTCTTTGCTGACCCCCTTCCCTTCCGGTTTCCGAGAACCGTTCCTGGTAATCTTGTAGATGAGAATTCCTCCCAGGACCAGTTCCTATCGAGAATCTTTCTTCTTTTCGGTCATTGACCCCAGGATGTTTTATTTTGACCTCCTGCTCGGTTAAGTACATGAAAACTTAGGCGGATTCGGCCTTCCCGACCTCGCCCGCGTCGGTAAAAACCGAGAGGCGCTTTTCCGCCACGGCCTTCATCTTTGAAAACTTCTCAATCTCCGCGTCGATTGCATCAAACAATGCTTCTGCTTCGGCACGGTTCTTGCCGAGGGTTTCCAGTTTTTCCGTCAAACCATTGACATCCGCCGTCAATGCCTTGACGATGACCTCGTCGGAGGTCGGTGCGAAAACGGGCGGATTCGGGGAAGACGGTCCCCGGGGACCTCTGGTCTGGATCGGTCTTGAGGTATCTTCAAACGTTTTGTCCTTGGGGAAGTGAGGGATGAACTTGCGCGTCCCGTCCTTTACTTCTTGAACCCCGGCGCTTGCGCCACAAGGGCAAATGTATCGTTGATACGGTCGGCCGTGTTTGTCCCTGCCGTTGTTGATTGTTTCGTTTTTCGGCGCATTGTCAACTGGCGTGGTACTCATCTTGCATCGGTATACGTTTGACATCGGGTTTACCTCCCTTATGTAGCAGGAGGTCAAAATAAAACATCCCAAGATCAATCGGTATTAGTACCCTATACTAATACCTCAACCGGCCTGCCCGGTTGTAGTCGGCACGCTATTTGCGAGGTATACATCCCCACAACGTCCGGAGCAAGGGTCCGCCTGAATCGCTTGCTCTACCATGTTTACCCTCTACCTGCCAACAAGGTTAAGGTCGCCTGGTCTGGCTTACCCTGCCCGGCGCATGGTACAAGGCTGTAACGCGGTGCCGGGCAGCAAACAGGTGCCAAAGACCCCTTAGTGCCTGTGCAGGTTAGCCCACCGCGTGGGGATCTACCGGTACGCACCCTGGGCATGTGCCTACCAGGAGCATACCGTCCTTATGTGGCCTATGCAAGCAAAAACGCATAATGCCAAAAAATAAATATTAGGCACCTGGCACGATTCTTTCCCGGTAAACAGGCACGAAAATAGCATACGGAAAACGGCACGCCTATTGCCTACATGCAATCCCTATGCCAACTTTCTCATTGGCACGCATTTTGTTTAATGCAACGTTTATGCCATTTAGTTTGTTGGTACAATCTTTGTTTGCTGCAATCCTTATGCCACTTAACGTATTGGCACGATCTTTGTCTACATGCACGTGTTATACCAACTTTACTTATGCTATGTGCGTGCCAACAGGGTAGGGGTACCACTATTTTGCTGGCCTGTGGTTCGGCTATCTGGCGGCTAAAGGCTATCCCTCGCATGTTTATCTACCATTTGCGAGGTATTTACACCATTTTTTGAAGTAGGCAAAGTAGCATTGATGGCACTAATTTTTTTTTGGAGAAATTTTTAAGGAACCGTTTTGAGGAAGCTCTCTAAGAATTAGAACCTATTACACCTCTGGATCTCATGTCAAGTCCGGAATCATCAATGATTTCAAGGGGGGCATTGGCTTAACACGTTGATTTCATTACAGATTCCATTTTAGATTCACGTTGCCTATTTTTCTTCCACCATTGATTTTGTTAAAGATTCCGACTGCATTATGTCAAATACGGGCGAAAAAAGGGCGATTTATAGCACCGTTAAAACGGAATCCTCCCCGCCAGAGCTTACGTATAAAGGGCTAGCGGGCCGGGTGGGGTCCACACTAAAAACCCAACCCTTTGTTTATAAGGGCTGGCGAAGGATTTCAGCGCCGCAGGTCGTTGCAAGCACGAAAAACACGAACGCTTCGTTTAAGGTTTCAGCGCCGCAGGCTAGCGGGTTAGCGCCGCAGGCCGATTTTTCAGGGGTTCCACCGCCAGAACGAGTCGTCCTTAACGATTCTTTTCAGGTGCGGCAGCAACAAGCCAAGTTCCTCCCTGGAAAAGCGTCCCAGTGGCGTAACGAACTCGCGGCTATCGCTTCCCCCGTACCCAGGTAATTTATCCAATAAACCCAGGTTAGCCCTGCTTCTGACTATACGCTTCACCGCCAACTTACGGTCCTTCCCCCCGTAGGAGTACATGCCAAGCCACAGTGAGGTTCCAGCGCCGCAGGCTGCGGTTTTTTCGTCTAGCGGGATCTCGCCAAAATCCTCGACAAGCGCATCTAACCTTGGGTTGTAAGGCATGGACTCTCCTTTCTTTTTTTAGGGTTGCAGCACCGCAGTTACCTTTCTTCTCTTTTTTTTCCTTCCCTTCTATTCTCTTTTCTCCCCCCCTTCACTTCTCTATCTCCCTATTGCTACCCATCTATGTTAGTAAGAAGAACTAAGGTCAAAATCAACCACAAACCTTACTGCAAAGAACTACCAGAGCCGGGAACGCGTGTCAAGTGTCACCAAAAAGGTACACTCCTATCTATGTGGAATACTAGACGAATCAGCCTAACAGGAATCGGTTCCAACAATGGGTCACGCGGAAATAGGGGGGGCACAGGGGGGGCACATTTGTAACTATGCGAATCTAAAGGGGGAAAAAGCGGCGGAAACTTTTTCCCGTTCGCAAGTTACCGATTATGTTGAAGATTCAAAGGAATTTCGTAAAAATCGCCGGTCCGGTTCGGTGCCGCACCTGCCAAAAAATTTTGCCAAAAATTTTGGTTCAAAGTTTTAGCGCCGCAGGCCGAGAATTCCCTTGACACCGTGTGGCATATGTGGTACGCTCACCATTAAACACACCAAATAGCCATAAAACAAGGAGGTTTGCAATGGCCCCGGTATGGTACACCGTGAAAGAGTTCGCCACAATGTTCCTGGTAAGCACCCAAACAGTACGGAACCTCTGCCGTAAAGGAAAACTGGCGGGGGCGGTGCGGATTGGCAGGCAGTTCCGAATACCCAAGACCGCCCCGGCGTCAGCAAGTGCGCTAAACCACAAAGCCAAACCCTTGGCCTGCGACGCAAGCACCCCGGAACCCGCCTTGGACTGCGGCGCGGAACCTTTGGCCCGCGATAGGGTTTATCCGGAAGATTTTTAACCGTGTTAGGAGGTGGAGGAAGGAATGAATATAGAACACGATTATGGAGGGGGTACAAGGTATGAAGTTCATGTGGCGGGAGGGGGTTATCCCAAATGATAATCGCCGCCAATTCAAAACATCTTCCCCTGAAAGACGAATCGGTTCAGATGGTCTGCACTTCGCCCCCCTATTGGGGTTTGAGGTCGTACATCGGATCTGGAGAGATAAGGAAGGTGCATGAACTCGGCCTTGAGAAATCACCCGAGGAATATGTCGCCAATATGGTCGCCGTATTCCGCGAGGTGCGGCGGGTACTGAAGAAGGACGGGGTGCTGTGGCTGAATTTGGGGGATTCGTACTGGGGAAGCGGGAAGTATTTCGGATCGGGTGGTAAGGGCGAATCTTCGGGGAAACAACGAACAAATAAAGGTTCGTATATTGACGAAGCAATCCGCCCGCCAGCGCTCGAGGCGCACGACATACTAAAACCAAAGGACTTAGTTGGTATCCCTTGGAAATGCGCCTTCGCCCTCCAAGCGGACGGATGGACGCTGCGAAGTGATGTTATATGGAGCAAGCCTAATCCCATGCCGGAATCGGTAACTGATAGGCCGACTAAATCCCACGAATATTTGTTTTTATTTTCTAAAGCCGAATGGCGCGGGGCAGAACGGGGACAGTTCTGCCACATATCAGATGACGACGCCAGATGGTTGGCATTGTTCATTGACACCGAGGGGAATATCTGTGTCAAACGGGTTATTAGAGAGGAAAGCGGAAGAACGCAATATGGGGTACAGGTTACGTTTGCCAATACAAGTCGTTGCCTATTAGATAAGGGACAGCGGATCGTAGGAGTTGGCTCCATCCATGAAAGGTCGGGCAAGAATGCCCCAATGTTTTATTGGCAGATAACGGGACAACAAGCGCGAGATTTCCTACATCGAATCTATCCATTTTTGATTGTGAAGCAACGGCAGGCGGCGCTTGGTATCCATGTTTGCGACGTGCTAAGTCGTAATGGGAAGAAAAGGCCGGGGGGATACCGCGACCCCGACCACACCATATTTCTTGAATCAGCTTGGGCGAGAATGAAATCGCTCAACCATTTCGGTAATCCCGATCTTTCCGATGTTCCTTCTCCCTTATATGGTCGATGGGATAGCGCGAAGTATTACTACAATGCGGAAGCGATAGCGGAGAGGGCCACAACCGGTTTTGATTGTGAACCAGGAACAAATAGAGACAGATATGATGATTCGCAAATGGGCTCCTGCCCATCCGGGGGAGTCCGCCCCCGGATGCTTAAACAAGACCAAACCGGCAATCCCACATATACAGGATTCAACGCCCGATATAAAGACTCCCCTGTATTTGTTAGGAATAAACGCACCGTCTGGCATATCGCCACACAATCTTATTCCGGCTCTCACTTCGCCACATTCCCCGAGGAGATTCCGCGTCTATGTATCCTCGCCGGTTCTCGCCCCGGCGACGTAATCCTTGATCCTTTCGGCGGGAGCGGGACGACCGCGAAGGTCGCGCTTGAGCTCGGGCGCAAACCCGTCCACATCGACCTCGGATACCACGATCTTGCGAAGAAGCGATGCACCACGACCCCGGCAATGGCGGGGCTGATGTGATGAATTGGAGGAATGCAACGATGAAAATATTTCTATTCAGGCCGAGGTGGGATTATTGTGGCGGGGGGATTGTCGTAATAGCCAATACCGTAGAAGAGGCGTGGGCCTTGGCGAGACAAGAAGAAGAAAAAGAAAAAGAAATTCCGGGGCGTAGCTGGAAAGAATACGACAGGGAAGTCCGCGTTCTAACAAATCATGATTACATTGCGGATGTGGGGACTTGGCAGGTTGTCGATTCTTTCGACGTAAGCGAGAAAACGCCAAGGGTGGTGCTATTTGACTGGAATCACGCCTAGGGAACCCCGTGTGGAAAAACCGAAGACCACTGGCGATTTACTTAAACAATTTCCAGCAGGATCACGGGGGCACCGCCAGAAGCTAAAGCGGTGCAAGCGATGTGGGAAAACCATCGCCGAGGCCAACCCAAGCAAAAACCTGTGCTTCGCCCACCTGCGCGAGGCGGAAGACATACGGATCGGTATTCGGAAACCTGTTAACGAACCGGGACGGTACCGCTAATGGCTTTGTCTTAAATTCCCTTGACTTGTTCTGAAAACCAAGGCACGCTATCCGGGTGAAACGACTACGGGCATACAAATACGAGTTGCAACCCAACGGCGAACAAATCCGGAAGATGCGGAGGTTCGCCGGGTCCTGCCGGTTCGTATTCAACCGGGCGTTGGCGCTCCAGGTGGAAAACCGGAAATCCGGTGAAAAGAAGATCGGCTACGTTGGATTGTGCAAAGAAATCACCGGGTGGCGGCACAACCAAGAAACCGCGTGGCTGGCGAATGCGCCGATACACCCGCTCCAGCAGGCGCTAAAAGACCTAGAAACCGCGTATGCGAATTTCTTTGCAAGGCGAGCAAGATTTCCCAACTTCCGGAAGAAAAACCGGAACTCGCGGTTCCGGTACCCAGACCCCAAGCAGATCAAGCTCGACCAGGTCAACTCCCGGATTTTCCTACCCAAGCTCGGGTGGGTGCAGTACAGGAACAGCCGGGTAGCACTTGGAGATGTGAAGAACGTAACCATCCGGTTGGAGGACGGACGGTGGTTTGCTTCCATCCAGACCGAAAGAGAAGTCGAGGTTCCGATCCACAAATCAACCTCGGTGATCGGAATCGACCTGGGGATACGGAGGTTCGCAACCCTGTCGGATGGATCGTTCCTGGCGCCGCTAGGTAGTTTCCGAAAGCACGAAGAAGCGTTGGCCAAAGAACAGCGGAAACTCAAGAGCATGAAAGGGCCAAGAGACCGGAAGAACCCGAAGAAACGACAGGCACCGTCGAACAACTGGAAGAAACAGCAAGGCAAGGTTGCAAAGATCCACTATCGGATTGCTTGCGCACGCCGGGACTACCTGCACAAGGCCACCACCACGATCTGCAAAAACCACGCGGTCGCGGTGGTGGAAGACCTGCGGGTGCGGAACATGTCGGCCAGCGCAAGCGGTACGGTGGAAAAACCGGGGAGGAATGTCCGGCAGAAAGCAGGGTTGAACAAGGCCATCTTGGACCAAGGCTGGGGTGAGTTCCGGCGCCAATTGGAATACAAGATGGAGTGGGCCGGAGGACAAGTAATAAAAGTTCCACCCCAGTACACCAGCCAGGAGTGTCCAACCTGCCGGTATATGTCCAAGGGAAACCGGAAGACCCAGGAGTCGTTCTCCTGTGAGAACTGCGGATTTGCCGCAAACGCCGACCACGTGGGCGCGATTAACGTGGAAAGGGCAGGGCTTGCCCGGATGGCCTGTGGATCGAACGGTGCTTTAACGCCGTCGGAAGCAGGAACCCGCCGAGGGGATCTGCTCCATGCGTAGAGGAGTAGAACCGGTAGGAATCCACGCCGTTCACGGCGGGGAGGAAGTCAATTGTTCTTTGAAAGCACGTAAATAACCATTATGGCCCAAAACTCCCTTGGCCCCGACAATGGAACCGGCAACGAACTCGTGCCGCAGGCTGGCGAACTTGCGCCGCAGGCTAAGGTTTCAGCGGCTACGGAACTCGGCCAAGCACACGCCGCCTTGGTGGAAGAAGCCAGCAAAACATACGTACCGTATGCGGTAAGCGGGATAAAACCGGAGACTCGCGGTAGGCCCAGGGGTAGTTTGGACGGCCGGAAGCGTAGGGCTTATTCCAAAAGATCAAAACGGCCCGCTGTTATGCTGCCGGAACCAACCGTGCAACATATGTTCGATACCTACTGTACCGCACCCAACCACGCCTACGTGGCGAGAACCTGCGGCGTGAACGCATCCACGGTGCGACGGTACGCACACGACCTCGACTTCGAGGGACGCAGGCAGAAAGTCCTGGAAGAAGCCCGGAAGAAAGCCGACTACACGTTGGTAAAGGCAACGTCCGATTCCCTGCTCATGCTGCGGGCGTTAAAAGGTAAAATAGCGCAGAAGATAAACTCCATAGCGGCGCAAAGCCTTAACACCGATTCCATCGTTACCGATTTCGAACGGCTCGTTAAGCTGGAACAAGTTCTCCTGGGCGGGGTGGCGGATCGCACCGAACACCAACTTACCACGCACGAGGAGCGGATTCGTAAACTCCGCGAGGAACGGGTCTTGGCCCTGCCGGGTAGAACGAATTGACGCAACTCGTGGATAAGACAACCGGGGCCGTCGCGGAACGATTGCCACGACGCAAGAAAGGCTCAGGGCGGTCCCCCATGAACCCGATTGATCTCAAGGAAAACCGAAAACTGTTCGCGCCCAGAAAAAGCCGGAAGGGAAACATAACCCACGAAGTCCCCTCCGAAGAGTCGCTTTTCTCCGATTTTCGTACCTACTGCGAAGAACTGCTATGGATCAGAACCAAGGTGGGGAGAGTCGTGCCGTTCAAGTGGAACCCGGTACAGATAGCCCTGCACGAAAAGCAGGAACGGCTGTTCCGGGATGGCAGGAAGCACCACCTGGTTCTAAAATATAGACGATTCGGCTGTACCACGCTTCAGCAGGCCAAGTCGTTCTTCCTGACGGCTAACAACGAAAACCAGTACGCCGCTACGCTTGCCCACGATACGCAATCGACGCAGAAGATATTCGAAATCTCGTTGATGTTCTACAACAAACTCACGGCATGGGCAAGACCTTCGCGGGCCACGGAAAACAAGAAAGAACTCAACTTCAATAACCTGGGGTCTGTGTTCTACATAGGCACCGCAGGGGGAAAGAGTTTCGGGCGCGGGCAAACGATTCAACGCGTGCACGCTAGCGAATGCGCGTTCTTTCCCAAGTCAGTGGACCTACCGACGCTTGTGGCCGGGCTGCTTGAGGCTTGCAGCCACGGCGAGGTGGTGTTTGAAACGACTGCAAACGGGCACGGGAACTGGTTCCATAAGACATGGATCGGTGCGAAGGAAAAGGAAAACGACTGGGTGCCCATATTCCTGTCGTGGAAAGACGACCCGGAACTTTTCATAACAACCGATCTCGATTTCGACGCGCTTCACCTTGACGGGAAAGAAGCCGATCTTGTGAAGCAGTACCAACTCCTGCCGGGACAGATAATGTGGCGTAGGAAAAAGATGCGCGAACTCTACGACACCGACCTTGGATTCTCGTTGTTCCACCAGGAATACCCCATAAACGATGTAGAGGCTTTCATTTCTACGGGTAACTGCTTCTTCGACCCGGAAATCATCCAGCACCTTGCGAATATGTGCGCGGAACCGATACAGATTGCGGATAACGGCAGGCTTAGAATATACGAAGGGCCGAAGACGTACCGGAACTACATAGTTTCCGCCGATATTGGAGAAGGCGTACCGGGGGGTGCCAGAACCATAATCACGGTAATCGATGCGGAAAGCTGCGAGGAAGTGGCGGGGTGGGCGGGCTATTGCAGCCCCGAAGACTGCGGACAGAAGATGGCCGATCTTGGCAAGTTGTACCACCAAGCCTTATTGGCACCCGAGGCCAATAACTTCGGGCATTCGACGATCAATACGCTTATAAACCAACTTGACTACCCGCATATATACGTAGCCACCGATTACCAGAGCATAAAGACCAAGAACGGAGATTATACCCCGAAGTACGGGTGGCAGACCAACCTTAAAACAAGACCCATTATGCTGGCGGAATTCAGGACTGCGTTGCAGAACAATATGTACCACGCAAACGATAAGCAACTGTTCGCCGAGTGCATGACTTTTTGCGATAACGGGCACGGAAAGTACGAACACGCGCAAGACGCCTACGACGACAGGGTTCTTTCACATGCAATTGCCTTTCAAGCCAGGAAACAACAGGTAAGCCACGGAGACTTCAGCCGCTATGCGGTGGATACCGGTGAAGTCGGGCTTGCCACCCAATGGGAGGATTTTTAAGATGGACGGAAACCCCGAAAAATCTGTTGTAGTCGCGTGGTTCGAAAAAGTGTTCAGGGGAGCGGCGGCTTCGCCACCCGTTTCAATGGGTGAACTGGCTACCGCCGCAGACGATATCTACCGCAACTTCTCCCCGCAGACCTACAACCCGGACCTTCTCGCGGCTAAAAAAGGCGGGCTTGCGATTTACAAAAAAATGCGGGAAGACGATCAGGTAAAGGCATGTCTGCTGCTTAAAAAAGCGGCAACGACGACTTCCGGGTGGGATATAGAGGGGGAGCAGGAATACGTTGACTTCATTAAATTCGTGTTTATCACCATGGAAGGCACCGTGGAGGAAATGGTGAAGTCGATTCTCAGCGCCTTCGACTATGGGTTCTCGGTACACGAAAAGGTGTACCGGTACATAGATACCGGAGACTATAAAGGCAAGATCGGCCTCGAAAGCGTAAGGCCGAAAAGCCCTACGAACATAAACTTCGACGTGGACGAATACGGAAGACTCAAGACGGACGGGATTCTTCAGCGGCAACTCACCGGGAAAGTCACACGCCTGCCCGTGGATAAAATGCTGCTGTACGCGTACCAGAAGGAATTCGACAACTACTACGGAGAAAGCGATCTAAAGGCGGCGTATAGACCTTATTTTGTGAAGACGAATGTGATGCGCTACTGGGCCATGTATTTGGAAAAATTCGGTATACCCATTATAAAAGGCATCACGAAATCCGGCAAAATAACGGAAACACAAAAAGCCGACTTCAAGAAGTTGATCCAGGCGATTCAGGCAGGTATGGGCGTTATTTTGCCCGTGGACCTGAACATGGAACTTCTGGAAAGTACCCGCACCGACCGGGGGGTTTTTCAGGCCGCAATAGATACCTTCAATGTAGGGATAGCAAGGGCTATTCTGATCCCGCAGTTGATGGGTCTGGTGCCGCAAGCCGGTGTGGGATCTTATGGTAAAAGCGAAACTGATCTTAAAGTCTTCGATTGGATTCTTAAAGATACCAATAGCGCGGTGCAGACCGTCGTAAACGAACAACTGATTCGTCAACTTATAGATATAAACTTCGGCAAACAGGACGATTACCCCAAATTCGTTATAAAACCGTTAAAAGACGAAGATAAGCTGAAGCTTGTCGCCGCGTGGTCCGAAGCCATAGCAAGAGGCGCGGCTACATCCACCATAGAAACCGAAAAGTTCATCCGGGATATTCTCAAGTTCCCGGAAATGACTGTGGACGAACAGGCCAAAGTAGCCGAAGCGTTAAAAAACGTAGTTGCGCCGAAAGGAAATTCGGGGCTGGCCGGGGGGCCTTCGAGGGTAGGCAACTTCCCCGGAAACGTGAACCAGTTCAACGCAAGCTTTTCGGAACAATACATCGCAAGACTATCCGCACTTCTGCCCGGCCCGGAATCCCGCGTGGAATGGCAATCTTACGTGGACCACCTGGACGAACTTGAACAGGAAGCGAAGGACGAACTTTCAAAAGCCTTCGAGGTGGCTATTTTCAAACTTGTGCAAGATGCAAAAAAAAAGTCCGCAGCCCGGAACGAATAGTCCTGCCTGATGCGGGGGATATAAAAAGAGCCATGGCTTCTATGTGCGATAAGGCCGCTGATCTCGGGGTAATTCATGCCGAAAGGGAACTTGGCCTACAACCGGCCACCTTCGCCAGGGAGAAAAGAAGTCTATTCGGGCAGATAGATAAAATAATCACCGATTACTCCAATACAAGGGCCTTCTTCATAACAGGCGTGGCGAAGGAAGAGATTCTCAAGCAGGCAAGGGCCTATACGTTGGAGTGGATGAAGGCTAACTTGGAAGCCTACCCGGACGAAAAGTTCGTTTCCGGGCTTCTGGATATTTTAAGGGATTGGCTGCCGGTACGGGACGCCTCTGGCAGGATGGTAAACACCGCCGCACGTACCGAGACAATTGCCCGAACCAATGTGCTGGATCTCTATAACTACGGCAGGTGGGCAATATTCACATCGCCCGCCATGGCCGGGTGGGTGGAGGCGTTTCAGTTCTCCGCTATACTGGATACCAGAACTACGCTGCTTTGCAGGGGCCTTCACGGCAGGATTTTTACGAAAGAAGAGTCTAAAAACTGGCTGCCACCGCTTCACTTCAACGCCCTGGAATCAGGCACCCACATACTTACAAGGAACGGAGAACGCCACATAGAGGATATCACGACAAGCGACGAAGTTATGACACATCGTGGTCGTTGGAGAAAAGTTTATGCCACGATGAACAAGAAATACGAGAAGTCGGTTGTGCTTCAGTTACACCTTTCTTCCGATAGGGCACTGTTCATCACGCACGAACACCCGATACTTACGACCGGGGGGTGGAAGGTCGCCGGGGACTTGAAGTGCGGGGACGTACTGTTTCAGTACGGTCAAAATGTGGAGGGGGGATTCGACGGTGTAATGCCTAACCCGGATCACTACCCACCCCTGTTCGACGAACCATTCGTCCCGTGGGATGTCGTGCAATTTCTTGGCAGTAGAATCGTGTCCCTTCCCATCAATCTCAAGGATAACGTGGCATTTAACGAAGGCAAAGTCGGCGATATACCGGCCAAAAGCGAACTGATGTTCGAACGGGACACCGCACCGGGAGAGGATTGCGGCCATTTGTGCTTCTCCGTTTCCGAGGTTGATGGTTCGATTGGCAACCTTGGAAGTCGCCGACTTTTCGGCAACGCCATCCATTCTCATGGGGTTGCTATAGGTCATTCGCTCGGAATGTCTAGTCATAATGGGGTTGGACTCCTTCCGGAGGCCCCATGCCCAATGGGTTTCTCCGCGTTGCCGATTGGGATTGTACTGCCGGTTGGTGATGCGAACCTGTTGTATGCGGGAGCGAACGGTAATTCCGTGGCGCTTGCACCACCCGCAAAGTGTGGTTTTACCGACCCCGATATCCCGTTCGATGGAACGGATGGATTCTCCATTACCCCAATGTCTATCTTGGATGAGGGCATTACAGACGCCGAATTCAGCCAAGTTATACCCCATAATTTGCCTCCTGTAGCCTGCGGCGCGCAAATAGGTTGGGTGCCAACGACAATTATGACTATTGCAGAAGTCGATGTCAAGGGAAATGTCTGGAACCTTGCCGTGGAAGAGGATGAAACATATATCGCGGGGGGTGTTATCGTACATAACTGCCGTTCGATCCTGCTTCCGGTTACCAGACTGGACGTTGGGTGGAAAGATGCCTACAACGCGCAGAAGCCCTTAAGGGAAGATCAGGTATCGCAGGAGGGGTTCTAACGGGAACACTTGACAGGAGGGTGGAAACCATTTATAACTCACAAGTAATGGAGAAGAGAAGTCGCCACAAGAAGGCAGCATCGCTTAAAGCCGAGAAACCGGCATCCAAGGTTCTCGCGCCTGCCAAAACAGGCCCCACCTGCAAAAAATGTATCTGGTGGGTAAAGAACGTAGGCGCAAGAGGACCGGGAGCGAAAGGCTCCTGCCTCCAGGGAATCGCCGAATTCCTGGAAACCGGACGGAAACAGGTCTGCGTTACCGGGAAGTTCGAATCCAAAAAAACATACCAAACGGAGAAGTAAATTGAAAAAACGGCATGAGGAGCCAACCTGTGGTGCGTGCTTGTGGTGGGTTGAAACGGAAGCCGGTAGGCTGAAAAGCCCGCTTGCGGGGTTCTGCGGCAGGCTTAAGGCGCAGGACGTGTTCTTCGAGGTCGCCGTTGACGATATCTGTGTTAACGATATGTGGGAAAGCCACGCGGAAATGGCGCAGTCGATATGACAACAGCCGCAGGCGCGAAAACCTTAGCCGCAGGCGCGAAAATCTTACATTACCAAATGGACGAGTCCGATAAGCCGTTGATCGAACTTGCGCCACAACACCTGTTCAAATACGACGGCCCCCTTGATGTGGTTGTGGATATAGGCGCACACGTGGGAACTTTCGCGCTACCCGCCGCGGAAAAGGGAGCTATCGTATACGCCGTGGAACCTTCCCCCATAAACTTCGCGATGTTGCTCGAAAACATAGACCGGAACGGATTTTCAGACAAGGTGCATCCGATAAACCTCGCGGTGGCAAGAACCGGGTTCGAGAAACGAATCCTGCGCTTCTGCGCCGGGGCGGGAAGCGGGCAAAGAAGCCTGGCGTTTTCGGAAGCCTACCCCAAGGAATCGGTAGTAATGACGGTTTCCCTTAAAGACCTTCTCAAATCCGTATTCGATACACACGGTAGAATCGATTACGTTAAAGTCGATATAGAGGGGGCCGAATGGGAACTTCTGGATGATAGCGATACCGAACTTAAAGAACTGATCGGTAGGGTTAACCACTGGGAAGTATCCCTGCACCCGTTAAGCAACAACGTGTTTTTCGATACATCCCAGGCCGAGGCTTTTGCCGCTGCTTTCGGGGGTATCGACTACGGGCTTCGCATGAAGACTTTTATGAATTCCTGTGGTATAAACGATAACCAGATGGTTCTTGGATAGGAGGTACCGATGTCTCCCATGAAAAATTTTCATTCCTGTCGAATGCACGACTCAGGCACGTATGAGAAGATGAGGTATAAGAAACAGGACGGCGCCGATGTAGTAATGGGTATGAAGAAAGACGGCAGTTGGGAAGTTCAGGCGATTCGCTATCCGAAGGAATCGTTCAAAGAAGCGGAGGCCCGCGCTTCCTGCGGGAAACACGGGGGCTCCTTCGAGGCCGCTTCGGGGATGGCGGAACATACCGATACGCTTCTGTGGATGGGTTCCGAAATGGCCGAGTGGAATGAAAAAGAAGACGGCAAATTCCCCGAAATAACCGTTCAGGGTAAGTTCAACTATTCCCAATCGATGCGCGGAGTTGAAATTTTCAAGGCCGGGACATGGAGGGGGGATAAGTATACGGTAGGCGATCTGGGTGGACTGGTTTCGGCGTTTTACGCCCTTTCCCTTAAACCACCCCTCAAGTTGGGGCATGACGAAAGCCAGAAATGGTTCGGACAAGTAGAAGGTGCCCCGGCACTGGGGTGGGTTGCGAACCCAAGGATGGTTGGCGATACACTGGTTGCGGATTTTGAAAACGTGCCCGACGTAGTTGTGCAACTCATAAAAGATAAACGGTACCGAACCGTATCGCCGGAAATCTACTGGAATTACAAGAACCCCGAAGGCAGGGTGTTTCCGAGAGCACTAAAAGCGGTATCCCTTTTAGGCGCGGATATACCTGCCGTAACAACGCTCAAAGACCTTCAGGCCGCACTGATGTCCGACACAACCCGTTCGATCAACTACGTCCAAACGGAAGGCGCGGGGAACTATGTTCCAAGCGGTCATTCGTGGACGTATACCGACACGAACGGCACACGAGAAGTAAAGTGGTACGTATACGATGGAATTCAAGGAGGCGATCCGATGGACGCAGAGAAGGAAAAGAAATACACCGACGAGATCGAGGGTTTAAAGGCACAGATCAAGAAACTCACCGACGATACGAAGGCGGAAAGCGATAAGACCGCTGCCGCAGAGGCGCGTGCGCTTAAAGCGGAATCGACAATCGCGTCGAAGGAAGAGGAACACTCAGTCGCGCAGTTCACCGCGAAGGTTGACGGGCTTGTGAAGGACGGTAAGGTGCTCCCTTCGGAAAAAGAAGGGCTGGTCCGTACCTTCCAGGCATTAGGCCCCGGCACGAAGAAATACGGCGATAAGGAAGTTAACCCACGGGAAGACTTCTCGAAGTCGCTTGAAGCACGCCCGAAGGTAATCGAATTCAAGGAAAAGGGCACGAGGCACGAGGAAAAAGACGGCGCGGTTTCCCCCGCGGTGGCCCTAGATGCGATGGCGCAGGAGTTTATGAAGGAAAAGAAATGCACCTACACCGAGGCCGTGAAAATGGTGAAGGACGCGGACCCGGAACTGTGGGCAGCCTACATGACGCCGGGTAAAGGAGGTAAATAATGTCTACCTCCAACTGGAACGTCGCGTATACGATTGTCGCGGGGGCCGATCTTTCCGCCGCGCAGTACAAGGCGGTTAACCCCACCGGGGTCTTGGCGACTTCGGCCACAAACGGGTGCGGGATTCTTCAGAACAAGCCGTTAAGCGGAGAACACGCAACAATCGTTTTCCTGGGAGTTACGAAAGCCTACATGGTTCATTCGGTGGGCGTAGGTGCGTTTCTGGGCTTCTCCAACGCTACAAGCGGCGGGCTTGGTATCCTTACCACCAGCGGGTTTGCTTATGGCAGGTCTTTGACTGGTGCCGATTCCGGATATCTCGCCAGCGTGTACCTGTTCGGCGCACCGGTTAACCTGAAAGAAGAGGGGCTTTCGCAGGTCACGGCAACCACAAACGCGTTCTCCGGTACGGGAGCGGTCGGTAAGTTTGCCACCTATTCCGGCACCTTGCCGCTGGTGAGTACCGATAACGTAGCCGGGGTTCTTTTAACCAGCGCGGTATCGGGGGCAGTCGCTACGGTAAAACAATTCGGCAGGGCTTCCGTTTTAATCGTGGCCTCCTACGGGGTTGGCCTTCGTGTCGGCCCGTCCGGGGTTACAAGCGGGTTTGCTACAACCATTACTTCCGGTGGGACTGCGTATGGAAGCATCGCAGTCGCGGCAAACTCGGGGCAGTTGGCTGGCGTGGATCTGTACGGCGGCCCGTCCTACATCAGTCTGTAAGGAGGTACTTGAATGGCTACTGCAAACTGGATCATAAGTTATACCATCGTTGCCGGTGCCGATCTTTCCGCCGCGCAATACAAGGCAGTTAACATCTCCGGTGTTCTCGCAACATCGGCTACAAACGGCATTGGGATTCTCCAGAACAAGCCGCAGGCAAACGAACACGCAACCATAACTATCGTCGGTGTTACAAAAGCACTTGGAGCCGCCGCGCTTACCGCTGGCTCTTTTGTGGGGTACAGCGGAACGACAAGCGGATTCCTCGCAACGGTAACCTCCGGTGGGATTGCTTGCGGAAGGGTTCTCGTCGCATGTACTTCGGGTTACCCGGCTTCGGTGTATATGTTCGGCGCACCGACCTACATCGCGCTGTAAGGGGGAAATTGACATGGGTAAAGAAAACACAATCGTTTGGAAGAACTACGACGCTACGGGGCGGGATTTCCACGTTGATGTCCCGCTTTCGCAAGCAATCATCAACTACCGCACCGAGGGGCTTGCCGGGGAAGATGTATTCCCCGTGATCCCGGTTCGGAAACAATCCAACATGATCCCTTCGATCCCGTTGGGCGAATTCCTCCGGTCCGAAAGCGCACTTCGCGCTCCCGGCACGGAAGCCAACAAGGTGAAATTCGGAATCAGCACCGCTACGTATTTCTGCAAGAACTACGCATTGAAGTACCCGCTCACCATCGAAGACCGCGAAAACGCGGACGAGGTGTGGGGCGTGCGGCAGAACGGCGCGTACCTGATTGCCGATCTTCTCCGGATTCAGAAAGAACTCCGGGTGTTCAATACAATCAACTCCTCAACCAACGTAAACACCGTGTTCACGCCTACGAGCGCGTGGAACGCGGATTCGCATCCGCTGGACGACCTGCTTCGGATGAGCAACCGGGTGCAGGACTGCACCGGGTTCATGCCGAACTACTACCTGTTCGGACAGACCGCGTGGAGGACCGTCCGTACCAACAGCGCGATCCGTGCGCTGCTGTTCCCACACGGGGGCGGGCTGGCTACCGAGCAGATGGTCGGGCAACTGATCGGCTCCAACGTGAAGGTCGCGGTCGCGCAGGGGTACTACACCACGGCGGCGGAAGGTGTGGTTCCTACCGTGCTTACCACGTTCTTCGATGACGCGGTGTTCTGCTGCTATAACCCCGCCGGGAATACCATCGGGCCGCTGCCCCGATACTCCGCTACGCTGCGGTGGACCCTTCCGGGTGTGCCGAATATGGTGGTTGAAGTCCACCCGTTCGATACAAAGGTAAAGGCCGAGGAAATCGAAGTCGGCGTGTACGACGACGAGAAGGTGTTCGATACGAAACTCAGTGCGATTACCAAAGGCATCAACTCGGCGCAATAGAAGTAAAAGACGTGGCCGTCGTTACAAACGACGCGCCAAATGGAGAAACGGGGGGTTGCAAAACGGCCCCCCGGCACTCCAAACCCCTCGGAGGTTTAATGAAAAAAATCGGCAGTATTAAGAATTTGGAGGTCTCTAGCCTCTGTAATCTCAGGTGCCCTTATTGTCCCGCACGTATCCAATCGCTGCACAGAGAAACAGGGTTGATGACCGAGGATGTATTCGCAAAAAGCATGGAGTGGTTGAAAGTATTTGTGCGAAACGGCACGCAGAAAGAGATGAATATATTCGGGGTCGGGGAGCCGCTACTGCACCCGAATTTCGTTTCCTTTGTGGCAAGGGCCAGAAATGCGATGCCACGGTATTTACCGTTGATTATGAACACCAATGGGACGCATATGACGCAGGAACTTGCCGTGCAACTAAAGAACGCGGGTATAGACAAAATCGACGTTACGGACCACGAAGCCGAAACAGCCATGAAGGCTATAAAAGCCGTTCGGCGCGCCGGAATCCAGTGTGGGTATTCCAGGGATGCGGTTATTAACCCGAATAATTGGGGCGGGCTTATAGAATGGACCGACCGGGTGGATTACGAACGGTACCAATGCCCCTGGCTGACGGACGGGTGTGTGATGATAATGAGTAACGGCGATGTTACCAGATGTTGCCAGGATGGTTTTGGTCGTGGGGTATTAGGAACCGTAGATGACGATCTTCCGTCGATCAGCCACACGCCCTTCATACAGTGCCGGAAGTGCCATGAAAATCTCCCCCCCGGCTATGACCACTCTGATTTCAGTAGTAACCCAAAATATAATTCGGAGGTTGAGAAATGAAAAGGTGTAGGCCGTTAGGAAGAAAGGTTACAGCAATGAGTGTTGGACATAGGGCATTCAGGCGGTATTTACACAGATGGTGGTTAATTAATAAATTAAGTGACCTATGCCCAGGTGAAGGGTTTCATAGATATGTGTATCGGCAGGCAAAGGCCATATTATGAACGGCGATCTATTTCACGACGCCTTTGTTGTGGCCTTCGGGTGCTTCCTGGCGAAGGCGATCCAGGTGTTCTGCTTAACCGCAATGAGCGTGTACCGTGCGTGGAAACAAATCAAATCGGAGAAACAAACAGGAGGTGTTATTTGAATATCGTAATAATTAGCCCCGGACTTGAACACGATGGCAATACCCCTACGCAGAAGTCTTTGGGTGGTTCCGAGACTGCCGCGATTCAACTTGCGGAAGCCTTGGTGAAAAACACAGACTCTTTCGGCAGGAAGAACAAGGTGCTGGTATTCTCTCCATGCCAGAAGCCGGTTAAGGTTAACGATGTGCAGTATTTCCCGATACAGGCCGCCAGGATGAACGCAGAGGGGGCCGATATTGACCTATTAATCGTTTCGAGGGCTTTGGAGGCTTTGCAGACCGCACACAACGCGAAGGTCTGTTACCTGTGGTGCCACGATCTTGCGCTTCGGCGCTTCGGCGGGCAGTTCCGTGGAATTAACTACCAGGTAGACCGTGTGCTTACGATGTCGCAGTTCCAGGCGAAGCAGTACGGGGAAATTTACGGGATTCCGAAGGAAGGCATTGAGGTAATACGGAACGGTATTGATACCACGCTGTTTCCCGAAAACAGGAAGGCCAAGGATAGGGAACGGGGGCTTTTCGTATACGGCGCGAGGCCGGAACGGGGGCTTGAAAACCTGGTTCGCCCCGGCGGGATCATGGAAAAGCTGCTTGAATTCAACAAGGATATCAAACTGGCCGTGTGCCATTACGATAACACCACCAAGGAGATGGAAGGCTACTATGGTGCCTTATTTAACAGATGCGCGGAGTTGCCCAACGTGCGACTGGTCGGAAGCCTCAACAAGCAACAACTCTATGACTTGTACAGCCGTGCATGGGGATACATCTACCCAACCCCAGGACCAATTTCTAAAGATTTTTGTGAGATATCATGTATCTCTGCACAAGAAGCGGCAGCTTGCGGTACCCCATTCATTACTTGCGAAGTGGGTGCCTTGCCGGAAACCGTTGTGCCGGGCGCGGGCGTCCTTGTAAAAGGAGACGGGTACGACGAACGCGTACAGGACACGCTTGTTGGCGAGATGCTGAAACTTACGCAGAACGAACTGGGATGGCACCGCATGTCCGAGGCGGCGTACAGACATGGCATGACTTTGGGATGGGAACCCGTTGCCACCCGCCTTGTGGGCCTTGCGGATCAAATAATGGCCGAACGTACTAAAAACCCCGTCCGCCTGTACAAGCACTTCTACCGGTTTAGCGATATTGAAATGTGCCGTGAGATCGAAAAAGTAGAGGGCGGGGAAGCCTTGGCCGGGGCACAGAATGAAATACAGTCAGTCGCAAGCGGCTGGTATTTCACCGAAAACCCCGCCCTCTACCGTAAGCATTACACGAAAGTAGACGAAGGTGCAAGCGTTTCTCACTACGAACAGTCGGAAAACGAAACCAGGATGGAAGTGGTAAGGAAGTTCTGCCGGGAGAATAAGGGCAAGTATAAGGCGGTTTTGGACTACGGGTGCTGGATCGGTCATCAGGCAATTCGCATAGCAAACGAACTGCCGGATGCCGCTGTTACCGGGGTTGATGTAACGCCACGCAACATAGAACTCGCCAAGGAATGCCGCGAAAAGTACGCAAAACACAAGAATATAGACTTCGCGGTTTGGGACGAAATGGGTAGCGAACCCATGCCGGGCGGCCCGTATGACCTTATCTTCTGTAACGAAGTTCTGGAACACGTGCTCGATCCCCATGAATTTATCGAACGTATGGAGAAGTGGTGCAAACCGGGCGGGACGATCTTCCTTACGGTGCCTTACGGCCCGTGGGAAGCGCAGTCGTACAAGACCTTCCCGTACAGGTGCCATTTAAGGCATTACGAACTTGCCGATATTCAGGACGTATTCGGCGAAAAGAAGAACCTGCAAGTGTTTTATAAAAGAACTAACGGGGATAACTACGGGGTTCCGTTGGGGCATCACTACATAGTTTACGAAAACGATCCAACGGTGCCTACCGGTAAGGTAAACGTGGCACGTAAGATGAAATGGCAAGCCCCGCGTGAAACGCTTGCCGTGTGCATGATCGCGTACAACGCCGAATCAATGCTTCATAGGTGTCTTAAATCCGTACACGATATCGCCGACGAAATTCACGTAGCAATTGACCCAAAGACTACCGATAGTACCGAAGAAATTGCGAGAAAGTACGGAGCCACGGTCTTCGGCGGGGTGAACCCGATTGATGTCGGGTTCGACGAGGCCAGGAACAATTCAATAAAGCACACAAAGGCGGATTGGATTCTGTGGATCGATTCCGACGAGGAACTACTTAACCCCAACAGGATCGTGAAGTATCTTCGGCCAAACATAATGAACGCCTACGGGTTACAGCAGCACCATCTTTCCGTGGACCCGCCGATGGCGCTTAAGCCTGACCTTCCAATGCGTCTGTTCCGCAACGGGAAGGGGATGAAATTTTTTGGATGCCTAACTCCAGATACGGAGGTTGTAACCAACCCAGGGGTACATGCGATAAAAGATATATGCGTCGGGGATTATGTAAAAACGCACGATGGTAGTTATAGGAAGGTAACGAAGAAATGGTCCTATGATGTAGAGGAAAACCTTGTAAACATAACTGCGGTTGGTCTTCCCAAAAAGCTGGAACTTACCGGATGCCATGAGGTTTACGCAATTAGGACAAAAAAGTGTGTGTACGATAACATGTATAATGTTAGATGCAAGTCAATATGTACTAGAACTGATTGCGGGCATCAGTACTACGAACATTACTCTCCCGAATGGATACGTGCCGATCAAGTAAAGGTTGGCGATTTACTTATGTATCCAATCGATAGAGATGTTATTGATGTTAAGACCATAACATTGAGTAAACACGCGAAACAAGGAAAGACAAAAGGCAAAGGCTCCGGTAACGCGTGGCAACTTGTTGATAATAGATGGAATCGTGGTAGGCTTAAATTTATAAATGATAAACCTGAACTTACAGATGGATTTCTAAGGCTTGCCGGATATTACATAAGTGATGGGCATATTGGCGAGAAGTTAAAACTTTCAATCGTCTTTGGTCTGAACCAAAACGATTATGTTGAAGATGTTAAAAATATAGCTAAATCGTTAGGGTTAGAATCGTATGTCGGGGTTACGGAACAAGCAATCGTCGTAACTACTGCTTGTAGGCCACTTTGCGAATGGTTGATAGGTGAATTTGGTAAAGGTGCTTGGAACAAAAAAGCTCCATTATGGATAATGAGGCTCCCGGTTGAAAAGCAACGACAATTTTTAATTGGGTTGTGGCGTGGCGATGGGTGTGTTTCCGGATCGCTTGTGCGTTACACGACAGTAAACAGAGAACTTGCCGCACAGATTCAAGACCTTCTTCTGCGCGATGGGGTACATGCGAACTACCAATGGGGTAAGGCTGCCAAATCATATTCTGTGTTCGCTAGGGTAAAACGCAGAAGGTTTCTTGATTGGGATATGCCAAATGATGGTCCAAATGTCCCAAATCAAATATGGTCAGACAGTCGCTATTCTTATCATCGTGTTAAAAATGTTGGTCGTGTTCCTTATACCGGAATTGTTATGGATTTAACGGTAGAAGGCAACCACTCATATGTCGCAAACAGAGCTATTGTCCATAATTGCGTTCATGAGCACCCAGAGCTTGGGATAAACCAAGGGGTTGGCCCCGCCCTTGTGTTATCCGATACATGGATTGCACACGATGGGTACCTTACGGAAGAGGTCCGTAGAAACAGGTTCCTGCGGAACATCGACTTGGTGGTTCGGGATCGGAAGAAATACCCGGAAAGGACTCTGGGTAAGTTCCTGTGGCTAAGGGATTTGATCCACTTGTGCAGGTACAGGTTTGAACAAAGCGGGGGGCAGATGGATCAACAAGTTGCCGCTTGGGCCACCGAGGCGAAGCAATTGTTCGAATCTGAATATATGGGGAAACCAGACGATCCAATGGCGGAAGAGGCCATTGCGTATTATTCAGAGGCGAACCAGATTCTTGGGCTTGGAGTCCCGGTGAAGGTAAATATTATCGTTAACAACAACGGCGGTGGGCGCACGATAAACGCCCGGTTCCCGGATAGCACTACTGCGGCGAAATATATAGCCGGTGCCATGAAAGCCGGGGTCGGGATGTACGAAGAAAAGTATATTTGAGGAGGGACCATGTCGTATAGTACCGTAGACGCGTGGAAGATCACGTACCCGAGGCTAGCTAGTACAAACGCCAACTCGGCTACCTTATATGCGTGGCTGGTCAGGGCTTCCGATCTTGTGGATGTCAATATACGTGAAGTCGTGGGCACCGTGCCGGTATCGCCTACACCGCAACTTCTCACCACACTTACCGAAGATATTGCCTTCGCCATGTTCCTTAAGAGGAACGTACACGAAGCCAGCAAGGAAGGCGCGATTGCCGAGATGTGGAAGGAAAGCATGAACCTGTTGGAAAACCTTCGGAACGGAGTTATCACGCTTTCGGGTGTAACGAACACCAACAGGCGGTTTTCTCCGTGGTTCACAGGAGATGGGTATACGCCTACATTCGACCACGGGGATATAACAGAAGCCAAAGTTGACCAGGACCTTCTGGATGCGGAGGAGGCGTTAAAAGATTGATTTACATCAGTGCTATAGCCAGAACGCCAAGGATTACCGCGCTACAGAAGAAGTTGAAAAACCTGGAGCCGGTAAACAGGCGTATAGGTGAAGAGTTGATGCGCGAGGTGGACCGTAACTTCAGGGAGGAAGGCATCTGGGGCAAGTGGGCACCGCTGGCGCGTGCGACCACCTACAAGCGGGATGCATTCGGTATGGGCCGCAAGCCCCTCGATGTTAGCGGGAAGCTGAAGCGATCCATAAAGATGGTAGCCTCCGGTACAAGGGTGCGCTTGTTTTCAACCGATAAACTTGCCGTGCTGCACCACGAAGGGCGTGAAGGGCAGGAGTGGTGGATATGGTCCAAGAAGGGTAAACCACTTGTATTCCCGCACCCACAGGGCAAGATGGGGAAAGATGGGATAAAGTGGATAAAGACGCTGGTTGTAAAACATAAAGGGTTCCCGGCGAGGCCCATTCTACCGCACGCCGAAGCGGCGAAGCGAATTGCGCGAAACGTGGTTGACGACTACTTGGCGGTGTAACCATGGCGATTGCCTACACAACTATTGTTGAAAAAGTAGTGGAAATACTTAACGAAGGGTTACCGGAAACCATTGTCGTAATGGAACCGGATATCGTTGGGGCCAACCTGTCTTCCGAAGTTGGGGTATCGTTGGGCATGGAAGAAAACAGCGAAGAGGAAATCGGGAGTTCTAACCCGTATATGGTAACGCTTATTCTTGATATACTATGTTCCGAGTATTCCCCCGATGGGGTTGTCGAGGCTTCCAAGTTAAGGGATACACTCGTTGGGAAGGTTCGTGACCTTCTCAAGGGGAACAGGACTTTGGATGCCTTGGTGTTGAATACTCAGCTTGGTAATACAACCTTTGAAACGTCCCGTGGCGATTCGGGGTACTTCTGCGGGGCGGTTATGAAACTGAAGGTCTACCTGACGGCGTAACGAAAAGGAGGTAGGCTTATGCCTGCATTTGGATCAGGAGCGAAACTCAGCATTACGCACCAAACCAGCATGGGGGCCACGTCGCCCAGTTCTTGGCGTTCGATCCCCTTCGCTTCGCATGATTTGTCCTACGATGTTGCCGATCTGGTTGACGACTCCATTGTCGGTAACCCGGACGAGCCGGATCGTGTATCCGGCATCAGCGGTATCGGCGGTGGGTTCCAAGCCAACATCCACCCGCTGGCGCTGGGGTATTACCTGTACGGGCTATGCGGTGCGGCTTCGGTTGCAGCCGCAGGAGCGGCGTACAAACACACGTTCAGGCCGTCTTCCGGCAACTTCGGGGATAAAAACACCGTACCGCCGTTTGCCATTCAGGTCAACGCGGGGGAAACAGGGGTGTCTTCTTCGTACCTGCTTCAGGATTGCTTTTTCAACACAGGTGAACTTTCGATAACCGCCGGGGCGTATTTACGTGGCACTTGGGGACTTATTGGGAAGTCCGGTACCCTTTTGACGACTGCGGCCCCCTATGATTGGCCTTCGGCGGTAAAGCCGCTTACGTGGTCTGCCTGCTCGGTATCAATCGCAGGTGCGGCGGTGCAACGGTACCACGATTTGAAAATCACCCTGAACAACAACTTGGCCGCACAGGACCGGATCGACGGTACCACACAGCACACGTTCTTCTTCCGGGAAGGGTTCCGGCAGAACAGGTTCGCCGGTACAGTTGACCTCGCACAGGCCGACTGGCTGAAGATGAAGAACGAAACGGAAGGTGCGCTGGTAATTACGTGTGGTGGCGCTTCTGCCATATCTTCCGGTTACAACGAATTCCTTGAGATTTCCATGCCGAGGTTCGTGTTCACCAAGGTTCCGATTAATATAAGCGGCACGGGAGTCGTAACGGTGGCGGTGGAAGGGCGCGGTATGTACCTGTCCACTTCGCTTTGCTCCGTACAGTTCACGCTTCAGAACACAGTGGCGTCTTACCCGTAATGAACTGGGGGGCGCGGTGGCGGGACACCGGGGCATTTCTCTCCGAGATGCTGGCCGGGTTCGAATGTGGGGCTGGAAAACTCGGCGTTGGTTCGAGACCAACTCCCCAATAGGCAATGGGGGCGCTGAGTCCAAAGTATGGGATTCGGCGCTCCCTTGGCAGAACCGTAGCCTGCGGCGCGAGTTCGTTAAACGCAGCAGATGAAAACAAAGGAGGATGGCCCCAGATGAAAGCTTCCGAATGGAAAGAAAAGAACAGAAAGACGGTTACGCTGAAGTCAGGACTTGTGGTTACGGTGCGAAGGCTGTCGCCCTTTGCGTTAATGTCCCTTGGCGGTATTGTCGGCATGGAAATAATCCCACCCGAGAAACAGGGAGACGTTACCAAGGCAATTCTTAAATCAGCCCTGGTGTCACCGAAGATCGGCGATGGTCCCGACGAGATTGCATGTGAAGACCTTGACGTTACCGACCTGAATGAACTTATGGAGGCGATTACGGGTGCCCCAACCAGGGAAGAAGGCGTACTCCCTTTGGCCCCCACGGCCTGACGAGGAACGCGGCGGCCCTTATGGACCGCCTTGCGAGAAGGTACAGGTGCAGGCCATCTGATCTTATGTACGGACCTATCGGCGATCTACTGTTTGATCTTGAGGTAGCTACCGAGGGGTCGAGAAAGGATAAGGAAGAATTAGATGGCCAAAAATGACGAAATCCTCTTAACTATAAGGCCCAAGTTAGAAGGGGCCGATCTTGACGCCGTTGTAAAACTCGTCCGGCAGAAGTTGGAAGCGATGGGCAAAAGTATGCCCGCGTTTTCCGATCAAGCCTACCGGAATGTATTCAAAGGTATATCCGACGCCGCAGCACTAACGGCGATGTCTACGAACAAATCGCTCCTATCCATAGATGTATCTTCCGTAAAGGGTAAAGCCGACGAGTTAGTGGGCTATTGGAACCGGAGCATGAAGGCGCTTCTGCCTCCCGCCATTCCATTGGGTGGCGTAGGTGGTATGCCGCAATCCACGTTTGCCGGTTTGTTTAGTGCCCTCCGTAGTCAAGCAACAATGACGGTTACCGGTGGAATCGCTGGCGTTGGCATAGGGGCGCTAATGCCGCCCATCGGGGGGCTTCCTACGGCTTTAACTGCCGCGACTGCCGCGATGGGCGGTGCTACCAGTGCTGCGAAAAGTACGCTTGCGGGTATCTTGGAACTAGCCGCCGGGTTTGGTATAGCCACAACCGCCATTGAGGCTGCAAGGTGGGCGTTCGGGAAGATAAAGGATACATTCGTAGAAGGATTAAAGACTGTAGACCAACTCAGAATGAGTGCCGCGTCTATGGCCGGAGCCATGCTTATTTCCGATCCAAGCATGAACTTCAAGCAGGCCCTTGCCAACGCGAATGCCCTGATTGAAAAGACTTATATTATGACGCGAATGTTCGTTGGGTCGGCCCACGAACTTCAGTTGCTCACGGAAGCTGCCGTTACATTCGGCATGAAGCTTGATTTCACTACGCAAAAAGGACAGGAACAATTCATCGCTTTTGCGAACACATTGAAACTTGTAACACAGGGACAGAACTTCGAGATTCAGGCGTTCCAGGAAATCCGTGCCATCATGCAGGGCCAGAACTTCCAAGGGGCCATGCTTGCCCGGAGACTTCAGGCCGTTGGCGTGAATGTACAGGAGATGGTTCCCCTGTGGGTGAAGCAAGGCACGGTAATCGAAGAAATCACCAATCGGTTGGCTGGATACGGCAAGGCCACAAAAACAATTCAAGATACGCTTGGGGCGCAGTTAAAGACGTTGGGCTCCATCGCGTCTCTAACACTCGCCATGGGATTTGGGTGGACTCCGGCATCGGAGAAACAAACAGGTGCGTATGCCGATATACGCGATTTGGTTAAGAGTATAAACGATTACTTGCTTGGTGCTAATGGGTTTACCGATAAACAACGGGAATTGGTAGAAAAAGTAAAGACTGCCTGGGAGGCAGTAAAACTTGTAGTTACCTCCCTTTGGTATGCGCTTGACTTCGCTGTGCTTACTCCGCTTTCCGAAACCATTAAAAAGCTACAGGAAATCAAACAACTTGTGGTTGATATAAAAGGTTGGGTAGATAAGTGGGGATTTGGAAGCAAAGTACCCAAGACGGAAGAATATTGGACACCCGCAAGGTTGGAGGCCGGGAAGAGGGCACCGGAAGGCAGTAGGGAAAAAGCACAGTATCAAACATATATGCAATGGGAGGCCGGACAGGAGAAGCCCAGAAAAGGAATCGGACTTGAAGAATGGACAACTGAAGCTACCGATATTATGGGGGTTGCTAAAGCCCCGAGTGCGCTCCAAATACCAGTTAGCGCAGAGACGATAGAGTTCATTAAAAAGGTGGACGAGTTTCTCGTTAAACAGAACGAACGCCTTGCGGAAACCATGGCTTCGCGCCGAAGCGAACTTGGCGGGATTATATTACGAGAACAAAACCGTATACGGGATGAATTTGCGGCATATTTCAGGTTTGACCCGACAACTGGGGCATATAAGGAAACCGAGGAATTTACAAGGGCAATTGCAACAAGGAAGGCAGCGGCAGAAGACGCAATAATCAAGAGGGACAGGTATAGAGCGACCACAGCAGATTATGGCGATGTGTTCGCCGAAAAAGACGCTGCGTTACAAAGGGCGGTGGTTGAATCCAGCGCCGCACTGGACCGAATTGGTAAACTTAGGGGCCTGATCTGGCCGAGAATGGCGGAGGTGGAAGGTAAGGCGATTGAGAAATGGCAGGAGAAGGCGAAGGAAGCGATAGAAAAACTTCGTGTTGGTATGGCGGTTCGGGATGATGCCATCAAAGAAATGTTCGAAAGGGGTGCGGAGGGGTGGCGACATGCGAGGGCAAAATATGCTGTCGCTGGAAGCGAAATAGGGAAAACAATTGAAGAAATTGATTCTCGTATAAATAAGGAAATAGAAGCTGCGGAGAAGACTCTTAAGGCAAAGTCCCTTCGTAAAGGTGATTATGCTGATGTCCTGCCGCAAATCGAAGTCGTAACGAAAGACCTTGAGGAAAGGAAACGGTTTGAAAAACTTCAGGCGATTATAGCGTACAACGAAAAACTGAACGAACTTGATAAGCTGCGTCAAGCAACAGTTCAAAGGACCATGGATGATTTACGTGAATTACAGAAGGTAGCCGACGTTGGGGTGGTGTGGCCTTGGAATGAAGAACAAATAACTAGATCGAAGGCACTTGCGGAAGAAGAAAAACGACACGTTGACCTACTTCAGAAGATAAATGCAGAAGCCGATAAATACAACAAGGCATTAGCCCTTAAGCCGGGCGAATTGCCTACGGTGGGGATGTCGCCGGAAGAAACCGCCAAGGCCGTTGAGGCGGTAGTAGACATCCATCGCCGGACAAACGAAAAGATTATTGAGGTCAACGATTTTACCACCAAGCAGTTGGCGAAATTATGGAACAACCTGTGGGCCAGCACCACCGATATGTTCTCCACCTTGTTTACCGATGCGCTTACGGGTAAACTGAAGTCGTTCAAGGATTATTTCCAGTCTTTCGTTAACTCGATTACGCAGATTTGGGCTAGGGGTATGGCGGAAATGCTGGTGAAGTCCATCCAGATGCAAATGGGCGAGGGGTTCCTTGGTGGGTTTGGTGGTATATTGAATTGGATAGCCGGTATGCTTGGGCTTGCAACCGGCGCACCAAGTGGGCAAACGACTCAATGGTCCGCCGGAGGCGACCAGCCCGCTACCTTCCAGGGAGGAGGTGGTTACGCGCTGGCCCAAGGCGGTATACTTCCGGGGCCGTGGACCCCTATAAAGGCTTTTGCAAGTGGCGGTCTTGTGGACCGCCCGACCTTGGGATGGGTGGGCGAGGGTAGTGGCCCGGAGGCGGTTATACCGCTTTCCGGCGGTAAGGTTCCGGTGGATATTCGGGGTGGCGGGAAGAAGCAGGATGTAAACGTTAACTTCAACATCGTGACGGCGGACACGAAGGACTTCGATAGGCTTATAATGGGGCGGCGTTCTCTAATCGCCGGTATCATCAGAAGTGAACTATCAAACGCGGGGTATATGCGCGATTCGGTTAGGAGGTATGCGTGATGCTGAAAGAATTCTTCGACAAACTGGATGCAATTCTCAAGAAGAACGGGATGGATAGCTGTGCCGAAAGTCTTGGCATCAAGGGGGCGGTTTCCTACCGGTTGACAGGCCCGGATGGGCAACTGAAACAATGGGGAGTATTCCACAACCTTGTTAACTCGACAGGCGATATGTGGATCGCGCAATACTTGGCGAGTTCCATTGTCGGCGATACACGGTCCCTATGGGCGGAACTTGGGGTAAGCACAATAGCCCCCGTGAAGGGCAGTACCGGTGTGAACTCCCTGATCGCTACCTCTTCGTTGGCCGTTTCCGCCGCCTACCCGGTGCGGGTCACGTCACACTCAGGGGCAGGCGAGTGGACTTTGTGGCGGTTCTCATGGGGCGCAGGCGTCACCACAAACGGTTCTATCGGAGAAGTTGGGATGCGTACACAAGCAGGGTCGTTTATCGCACATGCGCTGATAAGCCCCGTGGTGAATAAGGCGAGTGGGGATACCTTGACGTGTGATTGGGGGATTAAATATTTAGGGGCATAGTCGATGAATTACATGCAGGGGAATTCAGCCGATGCGGGTGCCGTTAATTCGACGCCTTTGCCGGTGTTTCTACCAGTGGATAAATTGCTTTTGGCCTCTGCGGCGGCTGGTTCTGCCGCTACCGTGCGGATCACACCGTACTTTTAGGGAGATTGCCCCGAGATGTCTGTTTCCGTAGCCCAAAGCAAAAAGAACACCGAGGTTGTCGGTCCCTCTACGAGTGCGACGCTTATATGGACCGGCAACACGGCCAACGGGAACGGAGTAGTTGTCCTTGTATTCTGGAAAACCAATGTTACCATCACGTCGATTACGGACAGTCAAAGCAATACCTACGCCGATTGTGGTTTGGGGCGGGTAGCGAGGCCAGCGGGCGGCTACGCGCAGATATTCGTCGCGCAGAACATCACCGGCGGCACCACTCCTACCATCACGGTGAATTACAGCGGCGGCGGCGCAACGGAAATAGATATTTATGGATTTGAGTTGAGTGGCGCTGCTACGGCGTCTGCCGTTGACAAATACGCAAGCGGCACCGCGACGAACGGAACGACGGCTACGACCGGGAACATGACTCCGGATTCGACCGACGGCATAGTAATCGCGTTTGCTGCTGGGGATCCTTCTTCTGGCGTGGATGTGTCGTTTTCCGACGGCGTTTCGTATACCCCCGGTCCAATGCATGAAACATACCCGAGAGCCCAAGGCACTGGTTACAGGATTTTTACGTCATCCGTCGGTACGATTGCCGTTACAGGCACATGGCCCGATGGCATAACAAAGGCGGTTGTCGTTGCGGTGGTGATAAAGGCAGCGGCGGGCGGTACAAATTACACCCGGTATCCTGCGGAATCGTTGGGTGTTACCGATTATGCCGCGTATAGGCGTGTAATCGGGCAGATGCTTGCAGAGTCAATTGGGGTTACAGATGCCATGACCCGCACTTCGTTGTACGGGAGAAGCCTATCGGAAACCGCTGGTGTTTCAGATGTAGTTGCCCGTACCGCCTTGTATGGAAGGGTTCTTTCCGAAAACATCGCGGTATCCGACTATGAATACGCCGTACAGATATTCAGGCGATACTTGGCTGAAGCCGCCGGGGTTACCGATAGCGTTTCTTCGTTTGTTTCCTATTTACATGCTAGGGTTCTTTCGGAAGCACTTGGGGTTTCGGATTCAATAAAAGCAACCGTATCACTTCTTGTTCTGCGGATAATAGCGGATTCGGTGGGGATTACGGACTACCATGACTTGAGGTGGGTAAAAGTGTTCCCGCTTTCGGAATCCGTTGGGATCACAGATGCGCGGGTAAATACACTGGCCTATGCACGGCAAGTCGCGGAAGTCCTCGGGATAACGGACTACGATGCTACCTATAAGCAGTTTGTCAGGAACATAGGGGATACATCAAGCATAACGGATAGCCAAGCCTACGTTAAAATCCTTGTGCGTGCGGTGGCGGAAACATTAGGTGTTTCGGATTCGGTTGCATCTTCTATAGTTGCACCTGGTGTGGATCACATAGTGGCCATTGCGGAATCTATGGGTATTACCGACTTCACGTTCATTCAGCACCTTCTTTCGGTGTGGATTTCCATGGCACTTTCGATAGCTAGCTCTACGGCGGCCATTACCACAAAATCCGTAACGGCAATAGGTATAAAAACAGTGGAGCCATTATGATGCCTGACAAAAGCAGAGTCGGCATAGGGGATGGCGATAGGCGTGTATGGCTTCTTCCCATATCCGGGTGGTCGTTCCTAACCGTGTATGTTAACGGCACGGAGGTTTATCGTGGCCCGGATTACGATGTACTTTATGCTGCGGGGGCGCAGGGGCTTGATGTGCTCGTATTCAGAACAGCCGTAACGGCTACCTACCCCATAGAAATAGAATGGGTCGATTATACGCTATACGTTCACACAACCGATTCACTTAGGATTGGATTGGAGGTGCAACATGATTGAGTATACGAACGGCGATGCGATTCGTTTTCTTATTGCGTTCACGGATACATCCGGGACGGCCTTCGATCCATCTTCGACGTGGGGACGGGTATTCGATTCGGCGTCCACTGTGGTTAATTCGTTCACCGCCCTTACGAAGGTAAATACAGGCGAGTACACCGCAGATTGGCAGAGCGATCCGGCTTCGCACGGGTACGGGGTCTACGCGTTCGAGGCCAACGGAAGGTCGGGGGTGTTAAACTACAGGCGCAGAGAAATACTTTTTAGGATCGTGTGACCAGATGGCCGATAGAAAGTACTTGGACATAGCTCCTGGCTACCCGCTGCGTGAAGTGGAACAGTGGACCTGCAACGTAAGGGAATCTGAATCCGGAATCGAGTTTCGTTCCTCCCCTTCGGAGTACTCACGCAGGGAGTGGGATTTATCGTGGCACGCGGCGCAAAGAACCGCGAAAGTGGAATCAATCCGGGATATTATTAACTACTCGTTGGGCAAAGGCGAAGCATTTTTCTGGAAAGAGCCGAATGTAACGTCCCGCAACCGCATAAAAGTAGGCATGGGGGATGGTTCCCGTAGAGAATACCTGCTACCGACGAAGGATTGGGCGTTCCAGACAATCCGGGTAGACAACGTGGAGGTTTACGAGGGGATCGACTATGGCTATCTATTCGATGCGGGTGCAAACGGAATGGATATCCTATCGTTCCGTACCGCGCCCGCGAATGGCTCCCTTGTTGATCTGGACTACACGGACGGGTATTATATCGCGCTAGTGTATGGGGAATATCTTGATGAAACGCTTCTACCGGCGGGGTATAATTACTACGACCTGGACCTAACCCTGCGCGAGACAAGGGAGGAATGGTAATATGTCAATCGACGTTAATTCCGACATCACCCTGCTGCTTCCGCTTGTGGGAACCACGCAGGCCGTCCTGAAGCGTCTAGAAAAAGGTACCGGTTCCCTAACCTTCATTCGTGCCACCACCGCTACGCGGCTCAATCCAGACACTAACCTCATCGAAGCCGTAGCTTCCGGCGATTTGCGAGAGGATGGGAGGCAATACCTAAACCGACTCTATTATTCGGAGGATTTTTCGCAGTCAAACTGGGCGAAATCCAATGTAACCGTGGGCTCTGACAACGCGACCGCCCCGAACGGGAAAGCGGTGGCGCAAGCGATCACGGCGTCGGTGGCCAACGGAACATGCTTGCAAGCGGTGGTTGATATTTCTGCGGCGCGTTACGGAAGCATCTACCTGAAGCGGAAAACCGGGTCAGGGAACATCCAGGTAACGCTCGACGGAGGTTCGACGTGGACAACGGTTGCTGTGACGGGCGAATGGGTACGTCTCGGGGCGGGCCAGACCCTTGCGAATCCCTCCTTCGGCATACGGATCGTAACGAGCGGAGATGCGGTTTACGCGTGGGGCGCGCAACTGGAAGATGCTACTGCGGCCACCAGATACAAGAAATCCGGTTCCTCCCCCGCCTATGCCCCCTTAGGCGCGCTGATCGAGGGGCAGAGGACGAATCTGACGACGTACTCGGAGCAGTTGGACAATGGGGCGTGGAATAAATCAGCGTGGCCCGTAACGATCACCTCAAACTCTGCTGTGGCCCCGGATGGGACACAGACCGCCGACACTATAACGGGTACGGCGTCGGCGACTTACCATGCGCCCTACACCACCCCGGCATGTTCAGCCGGGGTTACGTATACGATTTCCGCGTTTCTGAAGAAAGTGAATCAACGATATGTAAATCTTGGCGACCAGGGGGATGTGTCTGGTCACATGATTTGTTTTGATTTTGACACCGCGGCCATAGTAGGAGTGCAGAACGTATTGAGGTATTCGGCGGCGGCCCATGGTAACGGATGGTACAGGGTGTCTGTTACATTTATCAGGACGAACGGAGGAACTCTATATTTAACCATTGGATGCGCGCAATCTCCCGCTATTTATGAATGGTTCGACGCAAGCGGCGTATCTTATTATGCGTGGGGTGCCCAGGCAGAGGCCGGTACCTTCCCCTCCTCCTACATCCCCACGACGAGCGCGGCGGTGACGCGAAACGCAGACGAACTTACTGTTCCGGCATCTGGAAACATATCGGATACACTTGGAACTGTTTTTGCAGAGTTTGATTCTATACACAATACAAGTAGTAATGACGGGGTAATTGGTTCTGCTTCGGGGAACTCCAGGCCCCTCCAATCTCTTAACAATACGACAATGGCGTGCTTCGACGGCACGAGCAGTTTGCAAATAACAACAGCGTCGTTCCTAAATAGTCTCATAAAAGCTTCTGCTAAGTGGTCTGGTTCTTCGATGGCGATAATCAGTGGGGCTGTTTCTAATGTCGGAGCGTTTGACGGTAGCATGGGCGTTGGCGTTAGTATCCAAATTGGAGGTTTTTCGGGTGCCTATGAGAAGTGGGGGCACATAAAACACCTGATCCTTTTCAACCGCGCCCTAACTGATGCCGAAATGGTGGCACTCACCACGTAAGCCATGACCAGATTACTTGACATCACCCCCGGATATCCCCTGAAATACAGGGAGAAACTCCGGCAGTTAAAGGCGGAATCCCCGTCCGGCGTCACTATTCTTGCTACCCGGTGGGCCTACGGGCGCAAGGAATGGGATCTTACGTGGCCCGGTGCTTCACGTACAGCCGAGACGGACTTAATACGGGATTTGCTGAACGAGTGCCGCGGCGGTAACGAGTCGTTTTACTGGAAGGAGCCGCACCAGACCTCTAGGAACCGCGTATATGTAGGTAGGGGTACAGGTGCCCGGTCGGCTTGGTCCATGCCATGTAAGAGTTTTTCATCGCTTACGGTGCGCGTTGGAACAACTGCCGCGACAAGCGGAACACATTTTACGTACAGCACGGGCACGTTGGATACCATCACGTTTGCATATTCCTATTTCGTGTCGAGCGGGGTATCGTCGTCTTTCATCCCAACAAGCGGTACGTATGTGGAATGCGATTACGTTAACGGTAATCTTTACCCACTGGTGCGGTTGCGTGGAGACTTCAGCCACTCGTTTAACAAGGGAGATGTTGGGGAAATAACAATAACTATCGCGGAGACGAAGGAGCCGTAAGAGGTAAGAGATGACCACCGAATTCCGATCGTTTCATCTCGTAGATTTCTTCTTTGAATCTGGTGCGTTGCGTTTGACCAACGCAGACCACACGGTAGTCTGGTCTGGAAACACCTATAACGCGAGGCCGTTTGAAATTGGCGGCGTTCCACGGACTACCAGGAATATCACAGAAGGAATTAGTATCACGACGCAGAATGTGGATCGAGCCGTTGCCGCAATCATCTTCAACGAAGTGTCGCAAGGCCATAATGTAAAGATTTACAGAACGGGATGGACCGGTGTGAATTCGTACACCGCACCGGGGTTACTTTTCGAGGGTATGGTTGATGCGATAAACCTTTCCGAAGAGATGGATTCTGCTACTGTTTCGGTTGAATTGAAAAATGATTTCGTTAAGTGGGAACAAAGCATACCACGCCACCAGTACTCAGGAACCTGTAACTGGGTGTTCAAGTCAACGACTCCTGGGTGTCAATATACCGGAACGGCGTCTCAATGTAATCGTACCTGGGAACGGTGCGGTGAATTATCCAACCAGCCACGGTTCCGTGGGTTCAGGCACCTCCCGGCGTTGGAAGATGCGGATATATGGTGGGGGAAGTCAGCACCTTGATAAGTTGCATAGATATGGTAGCGCAGAAAACGGCAGGGAAGATCATAGTTCGGGCCATAACCGAACCGGAAATTGGAGATGGGGATGTGGTATGCTACGTGCGAGAGGGCGAAGACCCATGCCTGGCCGTGGCAAGGGGTTCCGACAGGGTTGTTATAATGCACGAGGGAAGGGAGCAATTCGTAATGGTGTCTGCCTTGAAGCGTGTTGGATACCGATTCCTGGGGGGTTTAAGACTTGGGTAAAGGCGGCGGATTTATAACACAACTTGTTGGGTTTGTCCTCACTATAGTTGGGATGATTATGAACGTATATGCTCCCGGTTCCGGTACGGGATTGATGGCTGTTGGCATGACCATGATGTTCGGTGGTTCCATTTGGGCTGCTTCGGATGCACGAAGGGCTGCCCGAGAGGCCATGGAACGGTTGCGGGATCAAGCCAAAGGCATGAAGGCTACGACCCGCACGACTCAAAAGGCCATCCCGCTTCCCTACGGGCGCGTGAGGGTAGGCGGTAACATAGTTTACATGAAGGCTGCTGGTGCTTCCAATAACGACTTGCATATTATCTACGGGGTGGGTGAAGGCCCGATTGACGGCTGGGAAGAGGTCTGGTTCGACGACACGAAGGTTTGGGACGTTTCATCTGCGGTTACACAGATAGATTCAGCGGATTCGGGTAAGTTGCAGACTCCTTATAAGGATTCCTTCTCGTTAGCCTTCCGGCCCGGCGTAAACTCGCAGGATGTGTTCTGGCAGGTAAATTCCGCCGGGGATGCCGATTTCGCCGACAGGTACCCCCTCCTGGCCTGTGCCTATGTGAAACTGGTCTATAACCAGAACGTCTACCAACACGTACCTCAAATAAACTTTACAATTCGCGGGCTTCAAACCACAGATATGACTACCCCCACCATGCCCTCACAATGGACGCAGAATCCCGTAAACGCCTTGTACGACCAGATGACGAACCAAAGATACGGGTGGGGGTTGCCGTCTTCAAAAATCAATAACTCCTACGCGAATTCAGCCGCCGTGTATTCGGCGGCGTCACTATCCGTCTTCTCCGATTACGTTTCGGAGACTATAGATAGTAGAATTGGGCCGAAGGAATGGACTGGAACTTTCCGGCACAGGACGACTGCTACGTTCGGCTCCGGGGTGGTGGCGTTCAATGTATCTTGCCTACAGCCGTTTTCGCAAACATCAGGCGGGGTGCAGTTTTTGGCGGTTAGACATCCGATACGCCCCGGCTCTTTGTCTCTTAAGTTTTTTCATCCATTCGATGGTTTGGCACATACCATAACTGATTCATACCAGACTACAAATCCGACAACGGGCCTTTTAACGGATGCCGGTTCGTTGTGGGGATACGTGAACTATGTCTCCGGGGTATGTTCGGTTGATGCCTATGGCTTGACACAAGGTGGCATGTCAGACGTTGGCGAAACCTGGGATACTTACGAAAAGACGCTTACTGCCAACTGGTTTATAAGCTATGCGCTGGATTACAGAACCAAGTACCAATACTTGGCCCGAAGCATCTATACATGGTGCGGTTCGGAACAGCATACCGAGGTATCCTGCGGTGTGTTGTCGTCTAACTCCGGTGGTGCTGGCGCGGTGGACTACACCAACGGGAAAGTAAGCCTTACCTTTGGGGGGGCGCATTATTTTCAAGACGAACCGATTCGGGTTTACTACAAACTATCGGGTGGCGCAATCCAGCGATTTACGTATAACACACTTGTATTCGATTCACAGAAGGCGATAGACCTGTTTAGAAGCACCGGGACTCACTTCCGTGGGTTCATTGTGTATACGGACGGGCAGTATATGTTCCGTAGCGACGCACCGGGTTCTTCGATCTATTCCTTTAACGACGACAATATAATCGCCGGATCGTTCAAAATAGCCCAAGCCCCTGTATCGGAACGCCCGAACCGCATCAGGGTAAAGTTCATAGATGCCTTGCAGAACTACACCGCTGCGGATTTCCTGTATGAAACGGCTTCACCTGCCGTCGTAGTTGCCGATATGCGCGAGGCCAACTTGGAACTTCTTGGGTGCGTGTACCGCGACTTGGCGCACAGAATGGGTAGAACCCTTGCGAATCAAGTTGCCTTGGGTAACAACGTGGAGTTTTCCACCAACCTAGACGCCCAAGCGGTTCGCCCCGGAGACATTATTGACGTTACACACCCGTCTGCTTCGTGGTCCGCCAAGCTGTTTCGGGTCTACGAAACAAACGAAACACAAGAAGGGGACCTTAACCTGAAGGCTATCGAACATGCGGATAACGTTTACGTAGACGAATGGCAATTCGGGGTACCTACCGCCCACGTACCTACATTCTTTCCCGTAAGGGCGTATTTTCCACCCGCAGTTACGTCTCTATCGCTTCGGGAAATACCGCAGACGCTTTCAGATGGAACTATAACGCCCATGCTTGAAGTTACGGCAGAGGCGAATGCTTCGTCGGCCACCGTAGGCGGGTATAAGTTCTGGCTCGATCCAATAGACGTAACCTCAAAGGCTGGTTCGTTGCTCTATGCCGGGCCATCGAATAAATACATTTCTCATGTTAAGCCCGGTTGGCACGGGGTAACGGCTTTTACATATTCCGAGTTTGACCAAAACGTGTTGTCGGCAAAAGGAATTACCGGATATATAGGAATATCGGGGGAACCCGAACTTGAGTGGCAGAAGTACCGGATCATCGGTTTAGACGAGAATCGCTCCGTGGTATCGTCGGATAACATATATTATGCCTTGGAAATGCCAACAACCACAGATGCCATTCGTGTTGGGTCCATGGATGTGGTGCTAACGCTTGGGAATGGTCCGCTCGGGCAAATTCACGCCCGTATGGTGGACCCAAACCCAATGGTGCCGACATACGTTAATTGTATCGGACTAGGCAGTACGGCGATACAATGGACATTAAGCAGGGTACACCCAAACAGTAATGGGACATTATTCATCAACCACAACAATGGCGGGTATATACAATTCACCGGTTCCATGACGGTAGTAACTTCAACTACCGGGAATGGCTACATTGCTAATTCGCAGAGCGGAGATGGAAAGAAGTATTGTCGAACCGTGGCAACATCCGCATACTATTATCATTTCGGCTTTGTTAAGAATAATTCGGTTTATAACTTCCGTTGTACCGTGATTAGCAAAGGAAACTTCAATGCCAACACGGTATGGATCGACGTTGCAACGAGAACATCGGATTCAATTTATAGCGATATGCAAGAGCCTTATGGAACCTTTGCGTGGTTTGATTGCGTTGTTACAAACAGTTATATGCAGGCATTCGTTTATCACGCACAAAGCGTTACCGCAGGATACGACGCACACATGGTGAACTACACTTACTCGATGGATATGGCGGCGCAAGTATCGGTAAACACCCTGTTTTCATCCGTTGTTCCATATAGGGTTAATTTCTGTAATTTGGCCGGGGAAGTAGATGCCAAGGCATATTACTGGACACAGGTTGACCCGGCTAATGTTTTTACTGGCAAGGGTTCGTACATAGGGTTGTTGGCATCTACACCAACCTTGAATAAGATATATACGATGACTGCTCGCGATTTTGACGTAATGGATGTAACGGGTTGGGCATCTAGAATTTGCGTCAGCAGCGGTGATTCCGGGAAAATAGTACAGTACATGACGAAACGGATAAGTAGCATGACAAATTGCACTCGTCTTGAAGCCGATACGTACCAAGCGTATAAACCATCTTCGTATGTAGCCGCGAGAATGCAATCTTGGATATAGGAGGTGGATTGATGAAAACAATGATTGATCCGGGACACGGCGGGAAGTTTCCAGGCGCGGTTAATGATAGGTTGGGGTTACAGGAAAAGACCGTTGCACTTGCCTATTCGCTTGCCTTGCGTACACAACTATTGAAGGCAGGACACGCGGTAAGAATGACCCGAGAAGACGATAGGCATTTAGCGGAGGACCGTGGCGCGGACCTTGCAATACGGGTAGCCATTGCTAACGCATGGGTTCCTGACCTGTTTCTGTCGATTCATTGCAACGCGGCGGAAGCCATAAACGCAAACGGGATTGAAGTGTGGACCTCGCCGGGGGAGACGGCCTCGGACGCGGCGGCTACGGCGATTTACAATTCAGTCCTCGCGGCGTTTCCGCATAAGAACTTCCGCAAGGACATGTCGGATGGCAATCCGGACAAGGAGTCGAAGTTCCTCGTCCTCACGGAAACCAGGTGCCCCGCCGTTCTGATCGAACTCGGGTTCCTTTCGAACGACATGGAGGCGGAATGGCTTGACACCGATAAGACAATAACCGAATATGTAGAGGCGTTGGCAATGGGAATTGAACTGTGGGGATCAACAATTGGGTGACGAAAAAGGAGGGTAAATGTATGAGTGGGAGAAAAAGTGTCATGGGGCTTGGCCTTGCATACACGAGCGCGAATGGTCGTACTTATCCTTCATTAATAGAGCGTTTCTTGCGAGATATTGATATAGAGAGTGACGGTCCAGCGGGATGTTGGAATTGGCTTGGTGCAAAAAACGACAAGGGATACGGGCAAATTCGCCATAACAATAAAGTAATATATACACATAGATTTTCTTATGAGCATTTTAGACAAACAACTATACCGAATGGAATGTATATAGATCATTTATGCCGTAATGCTTCCTGTGCAAATCCGTCCCATTTAAGAATAGTAACGCCAAGAATTAACATGATCGAAAATAGCCGAAGTTTCTCTGCAATAAATGCAGCAAAAACTCATTGCCCAAAAGGACATCCTTACGATGACGTACACACATATTATCGCCCAGATGGAAGGGGCAAGTTTTGTAAAACTTGCTTGAGGGAACGCGATGCCAACAGAAAAAGAGATAGGAGGAAAGTGCGATGCGAAGAAATGTTGGGGTACTGATCGGGCTACTCCTTTTTGGTGTGACCCTGTTATTCGGAACAAATGCCGTGGCGGAAACATTGTTTTGGAACGCCGTGACCACCTACGAAGGTGGTGTTTAAATGATCGACGAGCGGATGGCAAACCAATTCTTAAATAGTGTGTTATTGCCCGTTAACCCCGATGGGTGTTTCACTACGAAATACAAAGGGAATTATGGATACGGGATAACAACTGTCAGGGTTGGGAGAAACATACGCAAGCATATTGGAGTGCATCGACTGTCATGGTTATATTTTAGGGGACCGATACCTAATGGTCTTTGCGTATTGCATCATTGTGACAACCCGGCATGTGTTAGGCCAGATCATCTATTTACCGGGACAAAAGCAGATAACTCAAGGGATATGGTTGATAAAGGAAGGGCACGTGGTGGTGGTGTATTGGGGAGCAGAAATGGCAATTCAAAATTACGTGAATCTATTATCTCAATAATCCGGGGTCTTATAAATCAAGGGATATCATGTAGACAAATAGGGAAGAGGTATGGTGTTCATGGTTCTCAAATTGAAAATATCAAAAACGACCGAACATGGAGGCATGTGCGATGAGAAAGACAATCGTAGTGATTTTATTGTTCATTGGTACGCTTGCCAACGCAGAAACATTGTCGTGGAATATTGTTAATACTTATACCGACGGCCAAGTGATTTCGAAGCCCGTTACCTACAACGTATACGACAACGCATACCACGCAACTAACCCGATAGCCACTGGGGTTTCCGGGGCTTCGTGGTTCATCACGAACAAGGGATCGAATGTAACGCACGGGTTTGAGGTATCCGCAACGGTGGATAACGTGACGGGCGGCAAGTCTGCGAGGTTGGGATGGACAAGCCCCCCTTTATCCCCGGAGGTTCCGGGCGGCCTTCGTGTTCAATAGCGGGCCAAAATTCGGTACGGTGGGAGGTTGATATGTACTACTTGCTTGCATTCTTGGCGGGAACCATCCTCGGGTTTATTCTTGGTGCCTTGGTCTACCGGAAAAACGCGGAGAGGGCGGAAGCTGCGTTGAAAGATACACTTGAGGAGTACCTGAAACTCAAGAAGCGTGTGGGGGGATAACATGGCCGAATTCTTCGCGTTGATTCAGCAGTTCCTTGCGGTCTTAGGGCAATTCATCAACATTCCGGCGGCGCTTGTGGGAGTTGGGGTTATCTTTGGCCTGCAAAAGTTACTTCCTGGCCCTGTTGGTGCCGCAGATACCGCGACGATGCCGGGTGCGTGGTATACCCGCCTCCTACCCTTTGCCGGGCCTCTGGCGGCTTTTATCGCTTGCGCCCTCTTGGAATGGGACAAGACGTATTCGGCGGCGGACTTCGTAAGGGGGTTCAACTCCGGGCTTGGAAGCGAGTTTATCCTTAAAATCTACTTCAAAACTTGGAAGGGAATCTAGTCGGAAAGCTGTCTTTGCTTGGCTGTACGGCGAGTAGGAGGGGAGGCGATATGTGGGCGAAGATATTCGACTATGCGATAAAGAGGATCGTGCCTGCCTTTATCGTAGTCATTCTGGTTATTGTTTACATGCGTTTTGCCCACCCGAAGGAGAAGGAATACTTCCACACCGAGAAGGTGGTGACGATTGTAAAACAACCGAAGGCGGTAGTGGGGGTAAAGCCGACCGAGTTTCAATTCCCGCTGGGCGCAAAGATCGAGTTCTTTCCAAAAGACGAAATCGCAAAAAAGTTGAAGATGCCTGAACTGGCGGCGCAGCCTGGTGGGATTATCGCTACGGGGGAGGTTCTGCCACATCGCGGAAAAACCACCGTTGTCGGCCTGCTGACGCAGGGCACCGACAACACCTACCGGGGTTCCCTCCTGTCGCGACAAGAACCCCCCCCGTTTTTTGAACTGTCGCATGATTGGAGTGTTGGAGTCTACTACGGGGTTACCGGGAACAATGTGATACAAGGCGAGGTGGAATGGTCCCCGGCGCGTATCGGCCCCGTGCGACCGAACGCCAAGGGAGAAATCGGGATGGAACGGGATGGTGGTGGGTTCAACGGTAAGATTTTAGTTGGAGTAAAGTTTTGATCCGGTAGGGGGGATTGGTGGACATAACCTATCTTGGTGCAATTGTCGCGTTGATCGGGCTTGTGGCGTCTGCCGTGGGAACCGTTGTCGGAGCGAAAGTATCCATCAAACTTTTGCAAGCCGCACACGACAGGTTCGAGGACGCCGTATGGAAGGCCATTGATGGCGAACGAGCCGAACGAGGTTTGATCGCCGGGCGGGTGTCAAAGATAGAAGGCATTTGCGAGGCGACACGAAACAAGGGAGGGTGCCCGTGACGACCTATAGAGCGATGGACCGTTTGCTTAATTTGTTCCTCTTGGGTATTCTTACCGGAGGTGGCATACTACTCGTAGTTTTAACGTGGCTACCGTCAACTACCCCGCCCTAGAGGGCGGAGCTTGCAGCTAGGCGGATGCAGCCCGCCGCGTATGGCTGGTTGACGACAGCCCTGCCGCGAATGTTCACGGCAGCGATGGTGTCCGCAGGCCCAGCGAGGCCGCACGAGATGCACCAGAAAGACGCTTGCGTGGGACGGTTGGCCTTTGCGATATGCCCGCAGGCGGGACAGGTGCGCGAGGTATTCCGGGGATCGACAAGCACCACCGAAACACCGGCCAACCGAGCCTTGTACTCAACGAAGGAGCGAAGCTGATGGAACGCCCAACTATGCTGGATGCGACGCTGTGCCTTGCGAACCGTTATCCGCTCGCGGATGCCCTTCAAGTCTTCGAGGGCGATACCGCGTCCGGTGCCTTTGGCTTTCGCGACCAACCGTTTGCTGATGGCGTGGTTAACGTCACGGGCGAACCGAGCCTCCTTCCGCCGCCGCTTCTTCGCGAGACGCTTGGCGGACTTGGTGCCCTTGGCCTGGAGCCGTGCCCGGAGTTCGGCGTGGCGATGGCGCAGGCCGTTCAGGTGCCCGCCGGAGTAGGTGTTACCGTCCGAGTCGGCGGCAATGTTGACGATGCCGAGGTCCACGCCGAGCCAGTCTCCCGGTTCGTCTGTGGGGGGTTCGGGCACGTCCACGACCACGGCGAGGTAGAAGGTGCCGTCGCGGTAGATGAGGTCAACTTGCCCGCGGATACACTTGAGCCGCGCGGCCTGATACCCGCCGAATACGATGGGGATAAGTTGCCGCCCTTTGAGCGGGCAAACCGAACTGTTCCCGGATGTCGTAGTAAACGAGCTTCTGGAGCCGAATCTTGTTGGCCGTCCGTTCCCGGAAGGCAACCTCCGCGATGGCGTCACAGGCGGCGTTGAACCGCTCCATCGTCTCCCGGAGCGCGGCGGACTGTTCGGGCGTGGGTTGGAGCTTGACCGTCAACGTCAGATTCATGGGTCTATTATAACACAAATATATCAATACAAGGGAGAGAAGCCGGAGTGAAAGAAATAACTGTCCATCTAGATGATTTGGGGCACCCTGTTGACGTGCATTTTGATTCGGGGGAGGGCACGCCGATTCAGGCGTTCCTGTTCCTTACTTCCGTACCTACCGATCCCCCCGCCGGGCATGTTCTGGTCTACGGTAATTCAAATATAGTGGGGCAGATGATACTTAACTTCTGGAAAAACTCCGTGTTTCAAAATCCAGAAGGTGCCGCCGTTATTGAAGCCGTGTCCCGCGATATTATCAAGGCTGCGGAAGCCACACGTGTAAAGGGGTGGGTGGATGCGGAATGCGGTGTGGACAACTAACTGATATTCGGTCTATTCGACCGCTTTAACCATGGTGGGTTTATCGCCGGTGAATGTTGCCCATCTGTTAACTATCACGTCACAATATCTCGGATCGAGTTCCATCATGTAACATGTTCTCCCCATTCTTTGACACGCCATAAGCGTCGTGCCAGAGCCGCCGAACATGTCCAATACAAGTTCTCTGCCAATGCTACTGTTCGCTAATGCTCGTTCAACAAGCTCGACTGGTTTTTGCGTGGGGTGAACGTAATCCCCCGTAGTCTCCCTTAGTATGGCCCACATATCCGATTGTGCCCTGTCCCCGTAAAACTTACCCCCACAATATAGGATAAATTCGTGTTGCGGGCGGTAATCGCCGTGTCCTAGCCCAATGGACTGTTTATCCCAGACGATGCATGAATTTGGTACTAGACCACAATAACTCAAGGCATCCACAAACAAGTGATAAGTTCTCCAAGTCAGGCAGATATAAAATGCTCCGTCATCAGCCAAAAATTTGGTGCCAAGATACAAGGAATCGCGCAATAAATTTAACAGTGAATTCCCGTCAAGGGAATCCCCGGCAATATCCCCGTGTACTTTATTCCCTGCTTTATCTTTTGCCCTTCCTCCACCGTAGCCCATCCCGTATGGGGGGTCAGTAAAAATCATGTTCGCCTTTGTTGCCCCCATCAGGCGGGCCACATGATCTGCATTTGTGGAATCTCCACAGAGAAGCCTATGGTTTCCAAGGAGGTACATGTCCCCAAGTTTTGTGACGGGAATTTCTGGCGGTGCTTCCGGCGGCGGGACTGGTTCCGTTGATTCAGGAAGATCGAGAGTTATATCGAAAAGCGAATCCAACTCGATTTTCTCAAAGCCAGCCTCAAGTAATATTTCGTGGTCAATCGACGCAAGGAGGTCTACGTCCCATTCTCCAAGGTTCTTGTTCTCGCGGATGTTTGCTTCTTGAAATTCTTCCTCCGTCAATTGTCTGTTTGGAATTCGGACATCTATTTCCTCGTTCCCACGCCCCAACATCTGAAGAATACGCACACGTTGATGGCCGGAAACAATACGGCCTCCGAGGTCAACGACCGGAATAGACATCAGGTTGAACTTTTGGAGGGACTTTTTAAGGTCTTCCGCTTGCTTATCTGTCATCCTTCTTGGATTTCCGGGCCAAGGAATAAGATCACGTACCTTCCTTTTCTCCGTCCTCCAAACCAGATTTGCCATCGAAGCTCCTCCCGATCCATATTGAACTCCATCCGCCGATATCAGGGCCTTTCCCAATATAGTGCCACCCCATTGTAACATACTTCGGAAGGTCTTCTTCTAAAATAGTCATGATCTCGGATGTTCCATGATGTTCCATCAGCCACTCCTTTTTTTAGACTTACGTGGAGGCCCTATTCCCCGTTTCCGTGAAGTAGTTTTGTCTGCGAAACACCGATTGCACTGGTAATGTTCTCTAACCACCTCATTGGTGCCTGCCTCAATTAATTCATAGTCGGGAGAAGAGGAAGAATATCCGATAGGATAGTACGGTTGGGGTTTTGGGCGATACTCATACCGTGGTTCGTGTTCTATTGTGTATGGCCGTTTGAATCTGTACTCTTTCATTAACAGGCAACCGCACTTCTCGCATTCAATCAGGTGATCTGATCTCACTGTACCGAGGTGGTTATGATCGGCGAACCAACTCTTCCAACGTTCCAATGATTCTAACCGTTTCCAGATTCCCATTAGACCTCCTCTGTCGCGTTTATTATTCCCGGCCAGTACCGAAGGTACGCATCGACAAGAAATTCGTTAACCCTTTTTAAGTCTGGTTTGTCCCTTAGCGGGGACATTTCCGCCGCATCCCTTAACCTGATTTCGAGTTCTCCGGCTAGCGTGGTAACCTCATCCAATGTTTTTTTCCCGCGCCGCACATCCATCAGGAAACATCGTCCCCTGCACCGCTCCTTTCTCCTTCTGGTTTGCTTCTGTGGACGGTTTGTTCGAAGTGTCCAAGCCGATTACGTATTCGGGGGGTTCCAGACAGATGCCCATGGTATCCAAATCATCAGAGCCGGGAAGGTTTAACCCATGGACGGTAGACCCAACAACAGCGTTGATTACAAGGGAGTGTTCAGGCTTCCACTTTGGTTCTTTGGTTGGTTTCATCCTTTTCTCCGAGTTTTTTTAGTTCCTGCGCCAAGTATATTTTCGTGAGTTGGAGGTCAACTTTCGTGACAGCCAGAGCCCTGCGTTTTATGACCATGAACCTTTCTTCCCCCATCCGTGAAATGAGGAAATCCCGGAACATTTCAGGGTCGGAATGGGCAACGTGAATGTGGCTTGCCCAACAGAGAAGAACGCCGTTGTCTGGGTCATGACGGGTTCCCATGTGCTTACGGGAGAAGATGTGGTGTGGGTTGTTTCCGGGCCGCCCGCAATATTGGCAAGTATCTTTGTCGCGGACGCGGATCAGGCGCGACCACAACCGGTCGCATTCTTTCAGCAAGGTCTTCCTGTTTACTTCGGGAACCCTCAGTTTTTTGCGTGGTCCACGTTTCATCATTATTCAGAAGAATATAGGTTATACGAACCCTTCGTCAAGCCCCTTGGCCCTACCAGAGGGGCCAGTGGGGTTATTGAACTCTTCGTGGTCGTCGTTTTGGAACCGAAGGGTGGCCGCAAGCCTTCCGTTGTACGACTTCCACCCCAAGCAGAACTGGAACGTCCAGCCGAAGATGCGGTCCCAATGTGGTATCGGTAGCCTTATTGATAACGATACGCAAAAAGGAAGGTGCAGGTAGAACGAGAACAACCCGTTCCTCCACAGCCAATCGCCACGCCAAGCAGGTAACGAAACCCTTACTCCCCATTCGTGTTCTGCGCTACGGAACAAGAACGTGACTCCGATCAGGCGCGGGAGCGGCTTTTTGAAATCAAGTGGATCAACTATGTATTTATCCAACCATTTCAGAATACGCGAATCCGGTTTCATTTTTTCACCCTCCTGTCCGCTCCCTTAAGGATAATTGTCTTGCACATTCCGGCGATTCGCGACGCAATCCTATCGCCAATCTTATCGGCAAGTTGGTCCAAGTTAAGGTTTGATGTTAACACCGTCTGGTACACGTCGCGGTATCTCCGGTCTATGATCGTGTACAGGGTTTGAAGCACCCAGTCGGTGGTTTTCTCCGCGCCCAAGTCATCGAATACTGTTAGGCGGTTGCCAGTGAACTCAGTGATAACCGCTTGTTCTGTTTCATCGGTGCCTTCCTTGAAGGTGTTTCGTATCCGCATAAGCAGATCGGGGATGGACACAAACCGCGGCTTTTTCGGATAAATAAGCTCGAAGGTGGCCCCATCGTACCGAATGGTTGGTTCGCAGTTCTTGAGGTATTCCCGAACTAAAGCAACGGCAAGGTGCGTCTTCCCGGTTCCCGGTGGCCCGGTCAAGAACAACCCTTCTTCTGCGGACAGAACGGATTCCCAAACCTTCGTGGTGAAGTCTTCGCGCTTGGCATTGATAAATCTTTTCGGGACTCCTGCGGCAAACATAATACTTTCTATACCGAAAGGCTTGTCTTCTTTCCAGACACGTATCGTTTCTTTATGCGTATAGTATGTATTACAGAGCCGTTCCAACCCAGGAGTCGTGAGGATCAGTTCCATCTCGGTAGGTGGGACGATTTTCTCTATCTCGGCGAAAAACTTATCAAACTTCGATAATATCGCCACATCCACCGTATTTTTCGCCAGTACCCTCTCCTGTATCGCCTTCAGTTCCGCGTTGCTTTTCGCGTCCATTCTCGTCCCCCGAGTTGAGGTAACTATCGAATTTTGTTCCGAAAAGTGTCTGTGGCCGAAGGTACATGTTCATTCTTTTGTCGTATTTCCACTTCCGGCACATATTATCCACAACCGCCTTGAAATCCTCCAAGGTATATTTTTCTTTGACTCGCGCCCGCATGAAACGGAGATGTGCGGGGGTTAAACGGAACTTCCTACCCGTAGCGGCGTTCAGGTACTCTAATGCTTCTAAGTACGGGAAATCTTTGGGATTTACGTCATTTGTTTCTTTGTTCCCCTTGCTGCCACCCTTATCCATGGTAGCCTCCCATAGCTATTTGCTCGATCATCGATCCTACGGGCGCACAGCGCGTCTGGCGCGTTGTTTTTAGGAAGCCCGGCGGGTGCGGCGAGATTCGTTTCGTTCTTTTCGGGTTCTTGCCCATCCGGTAAAGGTGCAACCAACACATTTCCCCGTTCCCGTTGTCGCGAAGAAGCCGTCCATTGCAGTCCTTCGCCTGCTGTATGGACCCGGCACACTCCAGGCAATGTGCCTTGATCTGCCTCACCTTGGACCGCTTCCCTACCCACACGTCGGGATGGAGTTGGCAAACCTTCGTAATACATGACGATTGGGCCGCGTTTATACAGGAACGACATTCACGTTTGATCGCTTGGGCTGCCGTAATCACCTATGCTTTCCCCTCCCCTCGAAGGTTCTTAACGCCTGATAGACTAGTTGCCATGGCCCTTTCTGTTTGCGCTTGAAATTGAGTATCTCAATCCTCTTATATACTTTCCCCTTT